>SDBT01003918.1_pt1 | contig 25549 bp, 21 predicted proteins | sample 2277101 | NCBI WGS metagenome assembly SDBT01 (sample SAMN10404973, study PRJNA504765) | marine sediment metagenome | isolation source: marine sediment core GS10_PC15, 103 cmbsf | place: Arctic Ocean: Southern Knipovich Ridge | collected 2010 | reverse complement strand
CCTACGGCGGTAAATCTGTCTGCGGCACTGCAGCGTGTTCGAGGACGTGCGGGGGAATTTGTTCGGCAGCGGCCCGGGGCGGGTGTAGGTGAATTTCGCGAGTTTGTTCTGGGACAGGCAAACGCAGTTTTTCAGGAAGATGAACAAATGTGCCGGCGTATAGGAACAAACGGCAGGCAGCTTGTTACCGAGGGGGCGGGTATTTTAACGCATTGTAACGCAGGTGCGCTTGCGACGGCTGGGCAGGGTACGGCGCTGTCGGTATTGTACGAGGCGCATAAGCACGGCAGGCGATTCAAGGTTTACGCCTGTGAGAGCCGGCCTTTGCTGCAGGGGGCGCGGCTTACGGCGTGGGAACTGCGGCAGGCGGGTATTGATGTTACGGTAATATGTGACGACATGGCCGGCTGGCTTATGAAACAGGCTAAGATACAAATGGTCATAGTCGGAGCCGACCGCATAGCTGCAAACGGCGACACCGCCAACAAGATAGGTACGTACAGTTTGAGTATTCTTGCAGCCAGACATTCAATAGCGTTTTACGTAGCTGCGCCCACAAGCACATTTGACCTGAGCATAAAAAGCGGCGGGGACATACCCATCGAGGAAAGGCCGGCACAGGAAATTCAGTTCTGCGGTGACAAAAGGACGGCAGCCGAAGGTGTTGAGGTCTGGAACCCGGCATTTGACGTTACTAACGCAGAAGACATCACGGCCATTATTACCGACAGAGGGATAATAGAAAAACCGAACGCTGAAAAAATCGCAGCCCACCTGCGATAAAAAATTTTAAGCTGACTGTCGGTTGGATTGTCTGCAGCAGTGCGAGGTTTAATCTACAGCTATTACTTCCTTTACTTCGGGGATTTTTTCCTTCAAGAGTCGCTCGATGCCCATCTTCAATGTCATCTGGGCACCGGGACAGCCGGCACATGCACCCTGCAGACGGACTTTGACGTTGTTGTCGGTGTCTGTGCCTACCAGCTCTATATCGCCGCCGTGGCCCTGCAGATTCGGGCGTACGGCGTCAATTATTTCTCTGACCTTTTCTTCAAAACTTTGCTCGCCGCTGGAGTTGTCGCAACCGCACTGGTCACACATAACAAATCTCCTGTTTTAGTTAAAAGTTTATTGACTTTACCGTTTTTTGGCTGGCCAGGTTCGTTTTTGCCGGTTATTTTACCAGAAAACCGTCGGCAGGCCAGCTATTTATGGACTTTAGACCGGGATTATTTTTCGCCGATTAAAAAAACACTTGTTTTGAGGCCGTAAGCAGCCGAAAATAATTGACAAAGGTCCATAGTTTTGTTAAAATGCGTTTTCGTATTTGCGTGAAAGACATGCAAATACGAGCCTGAGACGTCCCAGCGGTGGGATGGTTACGGGATTATGGCAGGGAATTAAACTTCGGCTGAACTGGTTGTTTTCCGAACAGAAAGTAATCAGCCTGCTGAAAAGGGCCCAATGGCGTCATAATCGGCCGGAATAACAGTAAGGTTTATCAGGAAAGGTAAGTTTCAATGAGTAACAAGAGCAATTCTTCGGCTGAATCGGCCGAGCAATCCACACTTAAGCCAGGTTCGCAGATAATCGTTGATACACTCGTTGAGCTGGGTGTTGATACGATGTTCGGGTATCTTGGCGGAGTGGTTCTGCCTTTGTTTGACAAGCTGTACGATGCACCAATCAGGCTGATAGTGCCTCGTCACGAGCAGGGCGGCTGCCACATGGCTGATGCATACGCGCGTGCAAGCGGCAAGGTAGGAGTTGTTGTTACCACCAGCGGGCCGGGTGCATGCAACCTGGTGACCGGACTGGCTACTGCGATGATGGATTCCATACCCGTAGTGGCGCTGACCGGGCAGGTCCGCACGGAGCTTATCGGCAATGACGCTTTCCAGGAAGCCGACACGACCGGTATTACCCGTCCGATTACCAAGCATAACGGCATAGTCAAGGATGTTAAAGACCTTGCCAGAACGATTCGTGAAGCATTTTACATAGCGTCAACGGGTCGGCCTGGGCCTGTGCTGATTGACATACCTGTTGACGTTGAGGTTGCCATGGCCGCTGCGGACGGTTCTGCCAGAATGGAGCTGCCGGGTTACCACGTAAAGACCAAAGGGCACGCCATGCAAATATCGACGGCTGCCAAGGCGATAAATAAATCCGAACGACCCCTGCTTTACGTCGGCGGTGGTGTGGTACGTGCAGACGCAAGCGAAGAACTGGATGCTCTGGTTCAGAAAGCGCATCTGCCGGTGACAATGACGCTTATGGGATTAGGCGGTTTCGACCAGACCAAGCCTGAGTCGCTGGATATGCTCGGTATGCACGGCTCAGCGTATGCCAATTATGCGGTGCAGAACTGTGACCTGCTGATAGCCGTTGGGGCACGGTTCGACGACAGGGTCACCGGCAAAATCAAGAGTTTTGCACCACATGCGAAAATTATTCACATTGATATTGACCCCGCGAGCATATCCAAGAATGTCAAGGTGGACATTCCCGTGGTAGGTGATGCGAAACTTATTCTTGCGGAACTGGTACCTCAGGTCCAGTACCGGCAAAGACAAGAGTGGTTCAAAAAGATTGCCGAATGGAAGAAGAAATTTCCATTCTGCTACGACAATAATTCTTCGACGATTAAACCGCAGTATGTTATAGAACAGCTTTACCGTCAGACCGCCGGTGATGCTATTATAACCACCGGTGTCGGTCAGAACCAGATGTGGGCAGCGCAGTTCTACAAGTTCAAGAGACCCAGACAACTGCTCAGCAGCGGTGGGCTGGGCACAATGGGTTATGGTCTTCCGGCTGCCGTAGGCGCCCAGGCAGCCAGACCAGAAGCGATAGTCGTTGACGTGGACGGCGACCATAGTTTCAATATGACCATGACCGAACTTGCAACTGCGGTTCAATATAATCTGCCGATAAAGGTTTGTATAATCAACAACGGGTATATGGGTATGGTTCGTCAGTGGCAGCAGCTTTTCTATAACAAACGATATTCGTACAGTTACCTGTCGAATCCCGATTATGCGGCGGTTGCGCGGGCCCTGGGTGCAGGAGGCATAACCTGCGACAAGAAGGCTGATGTGAGCAAGGCGATAAAAACGATGCTAAGCGAGAAAAGGCCTTTTGTTGTGGACTTCAAGGTCGAACGGGAAGAAAACGTCTGGCCTATGGTCGCACCCGGCAGGGACCTGCACGATATGGACGGACTGGACATACTGGAAAGCCTGGTCTGACAAACGCAGGCGTATAAGGACAGTCGGCTTAAAGAAAATTGCCGTCAGTTAAGGACATGGAATAACAATGAAACATATAATAAGCGCACTGGTGGAAAACAAGCCCGGCGTTCTGGCACACGTGGCAGGTATGTTCGCGGCGCGGGCGTTCAATATCGATTCACTTGTTGTCGGCAGAACCGAAGACCCGGCATTGAGCAGGATGACCATAGTCGTTGTCGGTGACGACAACGTGGTTGAACAGGTTCGCAAGCAATTAGCCAAGATAATTCCGGTAGTGAAGGTACAGGATTTCGTGGGCAAGCCGGTGGTGGCGCGTGATTTGATGTTGATAATGATATCTGCGCCGCCTGAGAAGCGGCCGGAGATACTTTCAATGATAGAGATGTTCAAGGGCAAGGTTGTGGACATAGGCCATAAGTTCGTTATGGTCGAAGTCAGCGGTCCGGAGGCCAAGATAGAGGCGTTTATCAACATGTGCCGGCCTTATGGCATTAAAAACGTCGCCAGAACCGGCACGATTGCAATGACACGGCATATTAAGACGACCCCGTAGTGGTTGGTGCGGCCGAGTGTACTTTTTACAATCCGCAGAATAAGTTTCTTGCCTGGAGGAGATGCTTTCATATAATGTCAGCGGCGCAATAGCGTGAGGAATCGAACTACAATCTGGTATTGGGAAAAAAGGAGCACGGAAATATGGCAGTGAAGATTTATTACGAGAATGACGCCCCTATAGGTCCGTTGACAGGCAGGAAGGTCGCGGTTATCGGCTACGGCAGCCAGGGTCACGCTCACAGCCAAAACCTTCGTGACAGCGGTATAGAAGTTGTGGTTGCCGAGCTGGAGGGCACGGACAATTTCAAGCTGGCGATCGAGCACGGTTTCAAGCCCGGTGATATAAAAACCGCTATGGATGGTGCGGCGCTGGTTATAGTGACCCTACCGGATGAGGTCCAGGCCAAGGTCTACGAGACACAAATAGCACCGAATCTGGCGGCGGGACAGACGCTCGGTTTTTGTCACGGATTCAATATTCATTTTAAGTATATTGTTCCGCCCAAAAATATTGACGTGGTAATGATTGCGCCGAAGGGGCCGGGACATCTTGTTCGCAGCGAGTTTGTCAAGGGTGGCGGAGTGCCGTGCCTTGTGGCTGTGGAACAGGACACGGACGGTCACGCGAAAGAAATCGCGCTGGCCTGGGCCAATGGTATAGGCGGCGCAAGAGCCGGAATCATCGAGACAACCTACAAAGAAGAGACGGAGACAGATTTGTTCGGCGAGCAGTGTGTTTTGTGCGGTGGTCTTACGGCCCTTATAAAAGCAGGATTCGAGACGCTGGTGGAAGCCGGATATCAGCCTGAGCTTGCCTATTTCGAATGCATGCACGAGGTTAAGCTCATTGTTGACCTTATGTACCAGGGCGGCATGAATTACATGCGATACAGTGTGTCAAATACCGCTGAGTACGGGGATTTAACTCGCGGGCCGAGGATTGTCACCGGGCAGACAAAAGCGGAGATGAAAAAAATACTTGAAGAAATTACGTCCGGCAAATTCGCCGCTGAGTGGGTCAATGAGTACCGGTCCGGCTGTAAGAAGTTCAAGCAGTTGTATGAAAAGGACCACGACTGCCAGTTGGAGCAGGTGGGCAGGAAGCTGCGGGGGATGATGAAGTGGATAAATTCCAAAGAAATCTAAAAAGCAGAAAGCGTAACATGCAGAACCGAAATTCGAAACATACAAAGCCGGGTATAGGGTTAAGTTTTTTTGCGATTTTAATTATGGGCGCATTAAGCGGCTGCGCGGTGGTGGGGTTTTTAAGGCCTGAGGGCCCACCCGGCAACGAGCAGATTATGGCCAACTACGACGACATTACAGTCAAGGTCAGCAGTGCCGCGGACGTGCTTATTGTGCTGGATACGCCGGCTGCAGAAGCGGTAGATGAACTGACCAGCCAAAGCAAAAGCGTTATCGTCTCGGCGGGGCAAAAGAAGAAAGGATACAAAAGATGGTTTAATATGGCCGCCTTCGATGAGGATGAATTAACGGTCAGGCGAAAGTATGTTCTTATAGTGGATGAAAAGCCGAAGGTTTTGTTTGTTGAGCCGCGGACGTATTTGAGCTTTGACTGCCAGTCGGCGTTGAGGTCGGGCGCCGAAGGCAGTGACAAGGATACGGCTGGGGGCGTGCTGGACGAACCTTATGCAAACGAGAACGCAAGGCTAATAGCGATATTAAAGCAGGTTCTGGAAGACTTTCAGCTGGACCTCGACCAGGTCAAATCGGACAATAAAGTACTGGCAGCCAGCGGGGGGCTTGTAAACCAGGCACTGACAAGTGTACTGGTTGAGTTGGAGGATTCGCCCGGCCTGGCGGCGAGATTAAGCGATGCCGCTGGTATGAAGTTCGAGCATATCAGTCTCGGCACAGGCAAAATCAGGATGCTTCTTGAGGATGATGTTGTCACTATCAGGGCAAGACTGGGTTCGGTTCTGCGCAAGCTCAAAAACGGGCTTTAGTCAACAGCTTTTAATAAATCAAACTGACCGTTTCTTCGAAACGGATCAGTTTGAGCGTCGCTCGTCGCTGGTCGTTCGTATCTCGTTAGTTGAAGCCGACTACGTCGGCGACTAATTTAATTTCTTATTATGATAAGCAACTAAGCAAATTTTACATATTAAACCGGTCACTTTGAGTTAATAAATCAAAAAGAGTGGGTCTGTAAGCCGAGTTCTGTGTCCCCGCACCAACTTTGAGGTATTAACCGAATCATTAACATTTGCATTCCTGGTACTATTAAACCTCGTTCGGGAAATCAACGTTAGTATCTCAAAGTTGGTGCGGGGCGGCGGTCATGTAACTTGACCGGCTGTTACCAGCCGGCTCTCCCGCACCTATTAGGGGAACCTATTCCACAATGCATAAGCTCGCCATCTCGCAGTTTTTTGCGAAACGCCACCCTTGCAAAATGGGCTGCCCTAATAGGTGCGGGAAGCGACCTACCTGCCGGCAAAGCAACAAGTGCTTAACCCCGGGCCAGGTAACCGGCTGCTTGGTCTTGCAGGTGGTGGGGTTTGCCGTGCCGGCATCGTCACCGATGCCGCGGTGCGCTCTTGCCGCACCATTTCACCATTGCCTGTGCCCCGCACCTGTTTCCATATTTAATCTTCGGATTAATACGGTGAACAACCATGAAGAAGAACAGTTGAGCAACTTCACCGTCAAATATAAAAACAGGTGCGGGGCCATCGGCTGTGTGTTTTCTGTGGCACTTTCCCTGGGGCGCTCCGGGCCCCTTTCGGAGACCGGACCCCGGTGGCTGTTAGCCATCACCATGCCCTGCCCTGCCCGGACTTTCCTCCCCGCACCAACTTTGAGATACTAACGTTGATTTCACGAACCAGGTTTAATAGTACCAAGAATGCAAATGTCAATGATTCAGCTAATACCTCAAAGTTGGTGCGGGGCGACCGCCCGACCCACTCTTTTCAATTTACTATTGATTATTGACTATTTATAAACTACGGATGCATTATAGCAAAAGTTTTACCTGGTGCGCACGATTTCGATGTGTTTTTTGAAGTTTTTGTCGTCTGTCCGGGGGTAATCGCTCCTGAAATGCACGCCGCGGCTTTCCTTTCTCTGCAGGGCACAGCGGGCCATAAGGCCGCAGACCGTAAGCATGTTCTGACATTGCCAGTCCAGGGGCTCGTCGAAGACCTTGTCCATTACATACCGCTGCCAGAAACTGATAATCTCCTGGGCCTCGGCAAGCGGGCGGGCCTTGCGGGTGATTCCGATATTTCGCCACATAAGTGCCCTCAAAGAGTTCCTCACGTCTGCAGTATCGAGACGGCTGCGGTTGGAATCAGGCACGGCGTACTTTATTCTCGGGTGTTTGATGTGCGAAAAGCCGGCAGCCGGGGCTCTGGAGGCGATTTGGCCGGCAGCTTTGCCGAAGACCAGGCCCTCCAGCAGCGAGTTGCTGCCGAGCCTGTTTGCGCCGTGCAGACCGGTAGAGGCCACTTCACCGCAGGCGTAGAGATTATCTATGCTTGTTTTGCCCATGGTATCGGTGCTGACGCCGCCTATCATGTAATGAGCACTCGGGCGAACAGGTATTAAATCACGGCTGACATCTATGTCGAAGCTGTTACATAATTCACTAATCATGGGGAATCTCTTTTCAAAGCTTTTTTTATCGAAGTGCCGAACGTCCAAGTATACGTGCGTTGATTTGGTCTTGAGCATCTGCGACAGTATCGCCCTGCTGACAATGTCCCGCGGCGCAAGCTCTGCGGCTTCGTGGTATTGTTTCATAAAGGCTGAGCCGTTTTTATCCAGAAGAACAGCTCCTTCACCTCGCAGAGTTTCGGTGATAAGCGCCCTGCTGGCTCCTGCAATATAAAGCGTAGTAGGATGGAACTGCATGAACTCGATGTCCTGCAGTACCGCACCGGCGCGGTAGGCCATTGCCAGACCGTCGCCGGTGGCCACGGGCTCGTTAGTGGTCTCTCGATACAACTGGCCGGCGCCGCCGGTAGCAAGGATTGTGTCTGCGGCCCAGATTATCTCCGGGCCTGTCGATTTATCCCACCCGATCGCGCCGATACACTCGTTGGCGTCATTGGTGAGCAAATCAACGGCGTAAAAGTTTTCGACTATTTTAATGTTAGTGTTCTGCTTAACCTTGTCTATGAGGGTCTGGGCGATTATTCTGCCGGTTTCGTCACCATGAGCGTGCGCGACACGCGGGTGATGGTGACCACCCTCAAGCGTGGTGGCGATATGATTATTGACCATGTCGAATTCAGCGCCCCAGGCAAGCAGCTGCTGTATAAGCTGCGGTCCCTGACGCACGACTAAAGCCACGATACGCGCATCGCAGATACCGCAGCCGGTATTAAGAGTGTCGGTTATGTGTGATTCGAACGAATCGCTTTTGTTCAGCACCGAGGCGATGCCGCCCTGTGCTTTCCAGGTGTTGCTGTTGTGCAGGGAGCTTTTGCAGACAACAAGCACGTTACAGTTTTCAGCAGCTTCGATAGCCGCCCGCAGGCCCGCAATGCCGGCTCCGATGACCAGGCAATCGGTAAAAAGCTGGTGCATCGAAATAGAATCGATGTTTACAAGATAACGTCTTAATTCCGACGGGTCGGTCATACACAATGCCTTTCTATTGCTGACGGGGTTCTGACGGAACTTTATGAGATTGCTTATTTTCCTGCGGGTGAAGGTCCCAGGCCTGTACGAAAAACTCCGGCGTATCTGCGTAGTCGGTAATAAAGCTCTGAAGCTGCTCGGTTGAAGCTGTCAGGACCATACGATCGTTTACAACCTCGTGCGGTATAAGGTTCGGGTCGGCGGCGAGCATTTTTTTTACTTTTTCGGGGTCCATGACCATCATTTTAAGCGTGGGCTGAATTTGCTGTATTTTCACGAAGTTATGCACAGGAAAAAAGTGAAAGGGATACAGTGGGCGGCAGTCACACTCGGGTTTTTTGGGGAAAAGGTCGAGAAACATGGTGCCGTTTAGTTTTATCAGGCCGGCGATGAATATGCTGTCGTTGCCCTTGTCGTCGGTATAGGTGGCCTGATAAAATTTGTTACCTTCGTTTTCGGTTTTTTCGAATCGCCAGTTTTCGCCCGAACCGTCTTTTTGCCAGACGCCGAGCAGTTGCTGTTCAAAAACGAGGTCCTGTTCGGTGTAAAGGGGGTGCAGCGAGGGCACACAGCCGGTCAATATACCGGCCAGGAGATAAAAAATGGTTTTTTTGGCTTTCATTTTCGCTCCTTTCAATCGCTTTTTCACAGAGCAAACTGTAGGCACATTGGCAAATTTTAACGTTTTAACATGAAGCAGCAACTGATTTTACGGTATCCGGGCCAGCTTCTTCCAGTCACAATGGGCCATAGAGCCGACTATTACTTCGCCGAGGTTAGAGTCCTCGATACTGACAGTCTCATCAAAAGGCACTTCTGAAAGAATATCAGTCTGGCCGAACTGGGCTATTAGTTCGGCGGCGATATCTTCATAGGCTGTAGCTTTTGTGCCGTCATAACCATTTATTACCACACCGGCGATTTCCAGCGGTGTAGCCCGAATGCAGTCAAGGGTCATAAGCGTGTGGTTCAGCGTTCCGCGGGCCGACCGGGCCACTACTACCACCGGCAGATTGAATTCAACGGCCAAATCCAGCAGGTCAAACTCAAGGGTCAAAGGCACACGCACCCCGCCGATGCCCTCGACAATAATTACCTGGCACTGCTGGCATATCTGCTTATAAGCGGCTGATATTTGCTCAAAGTCTATTGGTTTTCTTTCCCGTGCGGCGCTTATCACGGGCATGGCATCGGTGAGGTAACCTGCGGGCGTTATAGTCGAAAGCGGCAGGTCGCTGTTTGCACAATTTGCCAGAAACCGGGTATCCTGACTAATCAGGCCGTCCCAGCTTCTGTTACAGCCGGTGGCAATGGGCCTGAATACACCAACTTTGGTTCCGGCTTCGGTCAAGATTCTGGCTATGGCGCCGGCAATAACGGTTTTGCCTACGGCGGTATCGGTTCCGGTAATAAACAGCCCCGGATGCCTGGGCAGGTTCAGGTCGATTGGCATTTGTTTTTCCCCCCATTATTTCTGATTTGCTCGCTGCCTTGACCGTACCATAAAAAGATTATCCACGGTTTGTGGTAAAAGTCAATGGGTATTTTCCGGTTATTAAAATGCCGGCGGGCTTTTGAAAATTGAGTTGCAAAAGGCCTGTTTAGCGCCCATTATTACAGTTATGAAAGAGGTCAGAAAAGAGGACAAATTTGACGGTATGCGGCGGCGAATGGTCGAGTACGACCTTAAAGGCAAGGGTATTTACGATGCGGACGTGCTGGGGGTGATGGGGCAGATTAAGCGTGAGGACTTTGTTTTGCCGGATTATCAGCCGCAAGCATACGCAGACGGCCCGCTGCCTATCGGGTTAGGGCAGACCATTTCTCAGCCGTATATTGTTGCGCTTATGACACAGGAACTCAGGGTCAAAACCGACAGTATTGTACTGGAAGTCGGCACCGGCAGCGGGTATCAGACAGCTATACTCAGCAGGTTTGCGAAAAAGGTCTATACCGTAGAAAGATTAAGCCAATTGTCCGAGCAGGCACAGGCGGTCCTGAGCAGGCTGGGGGTAATCAATGTAGATTTTTATATCGGTGACGGCAGCAACGGCTGGCTAAAGCAAATGGTTTTTGACAGGATAATGGTTACGGCGGCGGTGCCGAGGATACCGCAGCCTCTGACAAATCAGCTTGCCGAGGGCGGTTTGATGGTGGTACCGGTCGGTGGGGGGTGGGTGCAGGAGCTGGTAGTCTGTGAGAAAAGCAAGGGCAAGTTAAGCCAAAGAGTGGTTTGTGATGTGCGGTTTGTTAAGCTTATAGGCGAGCATAGTTTCCAGCAGTAGTTGGCGTAATGGACTCAACTTGTGAAAAAACACAGAACCGGTTCAGCGTCTCGATGCCTGTACGGTATGTTAAAGGAGTGGGGCCGGCAAAGGCGAAGGCGTTTGCACGATTGGCAGTGGAGACGGTTGGGGACCTGCTGGAGTATTTTCCGCGAGACTGGATGTTTGCACCTGGGCCGGTAAAGATAAATCGGCTTAGAGAGGGGCAAAAGGCCACCATTGTGGCCCTTGTGGAGTCCACGGACTACCAGAGTTTTTCCAGGCCGGCCATGTTCGAGGCGATGGTTGCAGATGATACGGGGGTTTGCAGAATAATCTGGTTTCACGGCCGGTTTGTCAGCGACAAGTTAACGGTCGGTCAGACAATTGCAGCGTCCGGCAAAGTAAGCAGCTACAAACACCAGCTGCAGATGGTTAACCCCAAATTTGTCACAGCAGATGAAAAAACCAGTGACAGTGACAAGTATTTCAGCGGGGGTATTTACCCGGCCTGTGCGAATCTCAGCAGTAACCAGATTAAGCGCATAATGGGACCAGTACTGGGTAATCTGGATGGTCTTGTCAGTGAGTTTTATGATGAAAGCTTTTTAAAACAGGCTTCTCTGGTCGGCAGAAGAGAGGCTTTCGGGTGGATACATTCGCCGCCGGATGAGCACAAGCTTGCTTTGGCAAAGCGGCGTCTGAAGTATGACGAGCTGTTTCTGATGCAGCTTGGGCTGGCACTTCGGCGATACAAGGTAAAGCATTACTGTCAGGCTGCGGCGATGAAATTTAACGACCGAATTGACAGGCGAATCCGGCGAAGGTTTCCTTTCCTGCTTACAGGCGACCAGGATAAAGTAATAAGCGAAATAGTTTCGGATATGCAAAAACCGGAACCAATGAATCGGCTGCTGCATGGTGACGTCGGCAGCGGCAAGACGGTTGTGGCGCTGTATGCTGCGCTTTTGGCGGTGGCCAACAAAAAACAGGTTGCGATAATGGCGCCGACGGAGGTTCTGGCAGGCCAGCATTATATAAGCATGGAAAGATACTTGCGAAACAGCAGGGTAAGAAGGGTCCTGATAACAGGCGGAATCAGCGGCGGCAAAAGAAAAGAGCTGCTGGAGAACATAAGGAAAGGCCGGATTGATATTGTCGTCGGCACGGTTGCACTGCTGCAGGAAGATATAGAATTCAAACAGCTTGCTCTTGTGATAATAGATGAGCAGCACAAGTTCGGAGTGGCACAGCGCCAGCAGATGCGCAAAAAGACCGAGCCGCATTGTCTTGTTATGACTGCAACGCCTATTCCGCGGACGCTGGCGATGACCGCTTTCGGTGATTTGGAGGTGTCTGTTATTGAGCACTGCCCTCCGGGCAGAGGAGCTGTTGTCACCCGCAGGGTCAGCCCCAACGACCGGCAAAAGGCCTATGATTTTATTCGTCATCGCCTCAAGGCTAAAAAACAGGCGTACTTCGTCTATCCGCGAATAACCAGTTGTGACGATGATGTCAAAGCAGCCACGGACCAGTGGAAGCATCTTTCGAAGGCGGTGTTTCCTGAATTCAATGTTGCGCTTCTGCACGGTCGGATGCGTTCAGAAAACAAGCAGCAGATTATGGCGGATTTTCGTAAAAGAAAAATCGATGTGCTGGTCTCAACGGTCGTTATAGAGGTTGGCGTGGATGTTCCGAATGCAACGATAATGGTCATAGAAGGCGCCGAACGGTTCGGGCTTGCACAGCTGCACCAGTTAAGAGGACGCATCGGCAGGGGCAGCGCAAAATCGTATTGTTTTTTGTTCGCCGACACCGACAGCGCCACAGCCAACAGCAGGCTTGACATAATGACCGAAACCAATGACGGTTTTGCCATCTCCGAGCACGACCTGAAATTACGCGGGCCCGGCGAGCTGTTCAGCACGCGCCAGCACGGCCTGCCGGATTTGAAAATAGCCGATATAATCGAGGACTATGACCTGCTGCTGATGGCCAGGAAAAATGCGTTTAAGCTGGTTTCACAAGACCCGATGCTGACGGAGAGCAAAAATATTAACATTCGCAGGGCCTTGCTGGCCAAGTTCGGAGATTCTCTCGGTCTGGCAGACGTGGCTTAGGCGTAAATTACCAGGTGCCAGACCGGGTTTGGCTGGATTGCAAATTTTCAGTTTTGTTTTTACATTATCAGGTTAACCTTTTACCTTATTATCATGCGGGTTGTATATAAGAATAAGCGATTAGAGAAGGTTTTGATTGCAGTTAACGTGCTGGCAGCTGTGGTTGTGACAGCTTCTTTTGTTTTGTTATTCGGATTTGCCGGGCCGCTGCTTTCGACGTCTTTACTGTATGCGGTGCTGTATGTACTGCTTTTGGTTTTTATTGCTGAGAAACTGGTTCGTTTGCATAACTCTTTTTCAAAGGCGGAGTACCTTCGGGCAAACTGGTTCGAGATTCCGCTTTTGATTGTTCTTGCTATAGTCGTGGCAGGGGCGGGGCGATGGTTCGGAAGATATAATCGCGTCGAGATTCAGCATTTTGCCGTGGCGGTGTATCTGGTTGTGCAGGTAGTGACCAAGGCATGCAGAACCAGTGTCAATATGGCAGCATCGGGCAAAAACCCTACACGGACGCTGATTCTCAGCTTTCTGGTGTTAATAGTGGCGGGGGCGGGTTTTCTGATGCTGCCGAGGGCAGCCAGTGTCGAACGTATCAGGTTTGTGGATGCGCTGTTTACGGCAACCAGCGCCACGTGTGTGACGGGGCTTGTGGTAAAGGATACCGGCCAGGACTTCAGTCTCATGGGACAGGTGGTCATACTGGCCCTGATACAGCTTGGAGGGCTGGGTATAGTTGTCTTCGGTGCGGTCTTTGCACTGCTGCTGGGCCAGGCGCTTAGCTTGAGGGAATCGGTGGCAATGCGGGACTTGCTAAGTTCCCGCACACTTGGCCGAATAGGTAATATGATAGCCTTTATTTTTGTGGGCACTATAACAATCGAAGCTCTCGGAGCCGTGGGGCTTTTCGGCATGTGGGACAATGTGCCGCAACAAGTGGGCAATGTACAGCAGCAGTGGTTCTACAGTATATTTCATTCCATAAGCGCTTTCTGCAACGCCGGGTTTAGTTTGTTCAGCGACAGTTTCATCGCCTACAGAAAAGAGACAGCCTTATACACGGTGGTTTGCCCGTTGATAATTCTTGGAGGCCTGGGGTTCAGTGTGCTTTACAATCTCAGCGGCATTACCGTTGACAGGGTCGGGAGGTTTTTCCGCAAACGCTTCGATAAGAAACGTCGATTTTCCATGGCAGCTCCCCAGCGGATGCATCTGCAGACCAAGATAGTTCTTAGTGTCAGTCTGCTGCTTATATTGTCGGGTGCTGCGGCAATACTTTTGTTCGAGCGCTATGCCGGCGGCGGTGCTTTCGGGGATAATCCGACATTTCTGGAGGCGCTTTTTCAGTCGGTCACCGCGCGCACAGCAGGCTTTAATACAATCGATATATCGGCTCTGTCGGCGGCCAACAAGTTCGTGCTGATGTTACTTATGTTTGTCGGCGGCTCACCCGGCTCCACGGCCGGCGGAATAAAGACCGTGACAATGGCGGTTATAATAATAACCGCCGTTGCAGCGCTGCGAAAGCGATGGGAAGTTGAAGTTTTTAAGCGCTCTATTCGCATAGTAATCGTCGGCAGGGCAATTACGATTACACTGCTTTTTGTTGTGGTTTTATTCACGGCGGTGCTTGCGCTGAGCATAAGCGAGAATGCGAGGGGATTTGGCATATCTGAAATCGCATTCGAGGCAAGCTCTGCGCTTGGTACCGTGGGCCTGACTACCGGTATAACGCCTTCTTTGACAACCGTGGGCAAATTGATTATCATTGCAACGATGCTTATCGGCAGATTGGGGCCGTTGACTCTGCTGGCGGCATTGACTTTTAATCTCAAGCCGGCGCGATATAATTATCCGGACGAAGCAATAATCGTCGGCTGAGACGATAACGTTTGAAGAATAATTGTCATTGAGTAACGACCAAACGGGAGCTAAAAGATTATGGAAAGGTTTGCTGTAATAGGCCTGGGTAGGTTCGGCAAGAAACTGGCTATCGCCCTGGTAATGAGCGGAGCGGAGGTTGTTGCCATTGACAGAGACAGAAACGAGATAGAACAGATTCGCGACCAGGTCAGTCATGCTGTCAGACTCGACAGTACCGATGAAGAGGCGCTGAAGGCCCAGGGTATCGGAAAAGTGGACGTGGCCATCATAGGTATAGGCCAGGAAGGTTTCGAGTCGGCAATTCTGACGGTGGTGAATCTGCGGCAAATGGGTGTGAAAAAGATTTACGCAAGGGCAGAAAGCTTAATCAGCGGAGAGGTCTTTTCCAAGGTGGGCGCAACGGAGGTTATTTATCCGGAGATTGAATCGGCCCAGAGGTGGGCCTACAAACTTATCGCCCCGCAGGTGGGGGAAAAGATAGACTTTGCGCCGGGATACAGCCTTGCGAGGATAAAGGCGCCCGCCAGCTTTGACGCCAAGACGGTCATGGCCCTGCAGCTGAGACAGAAATACAATGTCAACCTCGTTGCAATCAAACGCGGTGAGCACGAGCAGCTTAAAAAACAGGAAAGAAGCACAATCATAAACGTGCCAATGCCCAGCACGGTAATTTATACAGGTGATATATTAATGGTTGCCGGTTCCGATGCCGACCTTGCACAACTGCCGCAGGAGTAATTCAGGACGGGGACACGGATTATATAAAACCGTTACGTCTTTCGGTATTTTCTGAGCATATCCAGCAGATTCTGCATATCCGGCGGTAATTCGGCTTCGAACCTGACAAGTTCGCCGCTTGCAGGGTGTCGGAATTCAAGAGTATGGGCGTGCAGCGCGCAGCGGTCTATGACCGGCTGCTGTACGGTGGGCTGCTCGTCGGCCAACTGCCATTGATACACTACTGTGCCGCCGTACAGAGCATCGGCTGCGATTGGGTGTTTTATATAAGACAGGTGGACCCTGATTTGGTGGGTGCGGCCGGTCTTCGGAGTCAACTTCAGCAGAGAAAAGCCGCGAAAACTTTCGAGGACCTCGTATAATGTAGTTGCCTGTCGGCCGGTGTCGGCTTTCACGGCACAGCGCTGTCTTTTTCGCGGGTCCACACCTATGGGTGCATCTATTACGTCGGATGTCAGCTCTGGTGTGCCGTGGACAATGGCCAGGTAAGTTTTTTTGACCTGGCGGCGCTGAAATTGTTTGGCAATTTTCCATTGGGCTGTCTCATTCTTTGTCACCACCATAACGCCGGTGGTGTTTTTATCGAGCCTGTGTATGATGCCCGGCCTGAATTCGCCAAGTCCGGAAGACAGCTTGTCGGCGTAAAAAGCGAGGGCATTTGCAATAGTTCCCTGGGTATTGCCGCGGGCGGGATGAACTATAATATCAGCCTGTTTGTTGAGTACAATAACAGAGTCGTCCTCATAAATAACCTGCAGCGGTATCTGCTGAGGTGTTATCTGTTTAGGAACAGGCTGCGGCAGTGCCAGTTCTATTCGGTCGCCGGGGCTTAGTCTGAAACCGGGTTTTACCACTTTTTGGCCGTTGACCGTAACTGCGCCGGCGACAATGTGCTTTTGGAGCATGACCCTGCTGAATTCACTGACTCTGCCGTGCAGGTACTTATCGAGCCTTCGTTCTTTCAGGCATTTTCCCACTCGCAAGAGCAGTTCGGTCGAACCGCCGGCACGCGTTTGGATGTCGTGATGGTTTTTGCTTTGGCGGTTTTGGCAATCAGTGTCCGTGGTCTGGTGTTCCTTTTGCGGTCTGTATCGGGCGTCTTGCATCTGACTTGCGCCGTTACCGGGACGGTGAATTTGGGGCCGGAGCATTTTCGACCGGTTCTATTTCGATGTTTGGCTGGCGCCAAAGCCGGTCCAAAGGTTCAGCCGGCGGAATCATAATTTCCGGCTGAAAAATCCCGGCCTGTTCATCAGGTCTCCGGGGCTGCTTGAAGGTTACTTTTGCCTGGTAGTCTGTCATTGCATCGAGACGGTGCTTGGCGGCAGCCATTGCGGTAGTGCCTTCGAATCGGGGATTGTCGGCAATATCGCTGTAGATTTGGCGTGCCTTCTCGAAGCTTCCGAGTTCCTCGGCGCACAGTGCCAGGCCGTATTTGGCCCTGGCTAATAATGCCGGATTTTGCGAGGCCTTTTCAACTGCCCTTTCGTAACAGCTTCTGGCTTTTTCTATTTGTTTTTGTAAATCCTGTTCGGCGACAGTTTCCAGCCGGTAATGCAGTTCCATTCGCAGCACATCGCCTTCCTTGATAAAAGCCAGGGCAGCCATCGCGTCATTGTTTGTGTTTTGACCGGAGGCCTGGAGGTAATCGGCAATCTGCAGGAGACTGTAGGAAGTATCGAGACCCTGGGTCTGTGACCGCAGGATTTGCAGTTTCCTCTGGGGAAGCTGCATAACAAGATTCGTAAAGTCAACCTGTTTTTTAACAGCTACCACGCTTTTCTGGTACCGCTTATAGATATATGTGCCTGCGACCAGCACGACCACCACAGATACATAGATAATCATTTTCAGATTCTGCCTGACCCATTGAGGAAAGCCGGCTATCCATTGTGCCAGTTCGTTTGTTTTAAGCTCGTGGCGATGTTCAGATTTCATTTATTATGCCTTTTCTCTTTTTTTCAATGCGTTAGTTTTTTTAAGAACACGGTTCAACAACAGGATTATAGCAAAATTTCTTTTGTCTTGCAATGCTCATAGGGCAGGACTAAAATTTTGTTTTTAGACCCGTTATTGTTGCTGTGGGCTGACCCCCTGCACAGCATAATGGCGGTTTTTTGTTTTTAAGGTTTATTATCCGGCATTTAAGGGCTTTCGGATGTTCAGGTTTTCCAGCGGACAGCGGCCAGGGAGGCTTTGTTTTTCTGCGATGAGTGTCTGGATTGGTGTGGTTTTGCTGGCGGTGCCGCTCGTTGCCGAAGTGCCGCTTTGTTTGGCCGGCCATAAAGATAAGCGGCCCAAACAGGGCACACTAAACGTAAATTATATCGGTCTTGACGAAATCGCCCCCGGCATGGAGGGATATTGCCTGACGGTATATGAAGGCACCAAGGTTGAAAAGTTTAACGTGCGTGTTTTAAGCGTCGTTCGCAATATGACGCCCGACAGGGACGCGATTCTGATTGAAGGTACCGATGAACGTTTCATACATACCGGTCCGGTAGCCGGCTGCAGCGGTTCGCCGGTATATATAAATGGGCGGCTGGCGGGGGCTTTGGCTTTCGGGTGGACTTTCAGCAAGGACCCGCTTTACGGTGTTACTCCTATTGAGGAGATGCTCGAAGTTGGGGACAGGGCCGAACGGCAGCAAACCGACCGGGCCTCGGGCAATAAAATTGGTGACAGGTCTGCGGTTTTTCCCGAACCGGGGTATGTATTTGATTTTTCCAGGCCAATCGATTTTGCCGAGGTCAACCGACGTTTGACTGCTGCGGCTTCTGTGATGTCGGGGACACGCTGCGAATCACCGACCGCCGGATTTTTGCCGTGTCCTCTAGTGACATCGGGTCTGCCGGAACAGGTCTGTAAGCAATTGAACGAATCTGTGCAGCCTTTCGGGCTGATGGTCGTGTCCGGTATCGCCGGCAGGGGCGCAGAAACCAGCGGAAGCGCGGAGTTAAAATTGGTCCCCGGCGCTGTTCTTGCCGTGCCGCTTGTCACGGGTGATATCGAAATGACGGTGGTTGGTACGGTAACCGAGGTTGTTGGGGATAAGGTTTACGGTTTTGGCCACAGTTTTCTGGGTTACGGACCTGTGAATTTACCGATAGCCACCGGCACAGTACACACGGTGGCATCGAACACCGCACGTTCTTTCAAGCTGGCCAGCGCGGTGAATATAGTAGGAGCGCTTATGCTGGACGAGTCGGCGGCGGTGTACGGCCGAATCGGCGCGCAGGCGAAGATGTTCCCGTTGACCATTGCCGTTGGTCGTTACAACGACGTTCGCAGGCGGGTATATAACTGCAGGGTAGTCGATAATCGAGTGCTTTCGCCGTTTTTACTTCGCTCGTCTATAACAGGCGCGATTCTGCAAAAGGGCAATCTGCCCCCCGACCATACCATTAAGTACAAAGGCAGTATTCAGCTGGAGGGCGCAAGAGCGATTGAATTCGAGAATGTTTCCACTGGCGCAGGACCCAGCCAGGTTGCGAACGAAGGCACCGGTACGGTAGCGATGCTTATGAATAACCCGTTTGAAAAGGTCAGTATCAAATCGGTCGATTTTGACATTCGCATATCGGCCGAAAAAACCCTTTCTAAAATATGGTCGGTCAGCCTATCGGATTCAAAAGTAAAGCCGGGCGAAAAGGTCGAAGTTGAAATAATTATCCAGTCGGTCATGGCCGAGAAGAAAAAATACACCTGTAGTTATACAATCGGCGCCCAGTTTAAACCGGGCAGGTATGAGCTGATTGTGTGCGGTGCAAATGGTTATGAAAATTTTCTTAAAAAAGCAATACCTTACAAATTTACTGCCGACAATCTGCCCGAGCTTATCGATGCGCTAAATTTTTCTTTGAACATTGCGCGAGACAAGCTTTATTGTCTGCTGGTTTTACCGCCCAGCGGCGTTGTGATTGAGAAGGCTGAGCTTCCCGATTTGCCCGCCACGAAAGCATTAGTGCTGGCCGACGCCAAAAGGGCCCTGCAGACAAGGCCGTATCAGCATTGGCTGGAGAAAAGTTTCGATACCGGTACGTTTGTTGCCGACAAAAAGATTATATACATAACTGTCGAACAACAATAGGAGACACGAATGAAAAACACCAAACGACCAGCAAAGATTCGACATCCGAGGCTTTGGCAATTCAAGTTGCGTTTTTGCGTATTCAGTCTGTTGCTTTCGGTTTATTTATTTACTTTGAACAGTTGGGCGGTAAGCAGCAAGGTCAGCCGTGATTCCACAAGCCAGCAGATGCTAAAGGGACGTACCGAAGATGTTGTCATAGGCTCAGACGGCACCATTGAGCTGGGACTGGCGGCGGAGACCCTTTTTGCCGGTCACGAAGATGTCTGGTCGGTAAACGCCGTTGTTGCCGGCGGTGCAGCGGTATTCTTCGGTACCAGCCCCAACGGCGGCGTTTACAGGTACAGTATGGGTGAGCTTGAAAAGATTTATCCACCTGAGGCGCAGGGCTCTGCAGACAGTGCTTCCGCCGAGCCGCACAACGCGAATGAACCTTCCGGCGAGACGGTTACGACAGAGAAGTATCTTGCGAATAAGCATATTTTTGCGATGAGCACCGATGTTGCCGGCAGGCTTTTGGTGGGGATAAGCGGTGATGAGTGTGCACTATATCGTTTCGAAGCCGGTCAAATGAAAAGCGTTTTTGAACCCAACGACGCCAAATATATCTTTTCCATAGCGGTGGGCCCGGGCGGTGACATATATTTAGGGACGGGGCCGGAAGGCAGGGTTTACCAGCTCGACGCCTTCGGTAAGAATGCGAAACTTATTTACGACAGTCTCGACAAGAACATACTGACGCTGGCATGCGGCATGGATGGTTATGTTTATGCAGGAAGTGACAGCAGAGGCCTCGTGTATAAAATAAACCCTCCAAGTGCAACAGCGACGGTTTTATATGACAGTGACCAGGCAGAGATTACGGCGTTGTTGTTTAAACAGGGTGCTGTGTACGCGGCAGGAACATCAGCCAAGATTGTAAAATCGCAGAGGAAGTTCACATCACGGCAGAATCTGCCGGGTCGGCCGGAGGTGGAACCACCAGAAGGCAAAGAAGCGCCGAAAACCGAGGGACATGTCACGCTGCAGATAGCAAATAAAGCGAAAACGCCTGCCGATAAAGGCCGTGCCGAGCGGCCGCCTGCGACGAAACCCACGAAGACGAAAAAGGCCAGTTACGTATATAAAATAACCGGTGACGGCTACGTGACGGACATATTCAGCCAGACAGCGGTCTTTTTCTGTATGGCCGAACAGCAGCAGAAGTTGCTTGTGGGTACCGGCAACAGCGGGCAGCTTTTTCGTATAGACCCGGCCGGTGAGCGAGAGCAGGTAATCTACGCCGACCAGAAGGCCTCGCAGATAACAGCGGTGGCCTCTGCCGACGGCCAAATCTATGTCGGTACCGCTAATCCGGCCAAATTGGTAAAACTATCGGCTGGTTTTGCTTCCGAGGGCACTTATACTTCCGACCTTGTCGATGCCGGCCAGCCGGCCAGATGGGGCAAATTACAATTGGAAGCTGATATTCCAAACGGCTGCAGGGTACTGGCGGCCAGCCGCAGCGGAAATGTTAAGGACATAAACGACCCGACTTTTTCCGCGTGGTCACAGCCGGTGGAGGTAACAGGCCCGGTACAACTGCAGTGTCCCGTCGGCAGGTTCTGTCAGTATAAACTCATTTTGCAGACCGACTCGGTGCGTAAAAGCCCGGTTATAAGAGAGGTAGCCGTTGCCAGCACGGTACCCAATCTGGCGCCGAAGGTAAAATCGGTCAGTGTTACCCGAATCAAGGACGCTGATAAGGCAGGCAGATTCAAGATAGATTACAAGGCCGACGACGACAACCAGGATAAGCTTATCTATAAAATAGATTTTAGAAAAATCCCGAGGACAAACTGGATTGAACTAAAAGACCGCGTTGAAAGCGACAGCTTCGAATGGGACGGCAGGACCGTCGAAGACGGGCGATACGAGGTCAGGGTAACTGCAAGCGATGAAAGAGGCAATACCCCCGCAACGAAGTTAACCGATGCAAGAATAAGCGACCCGGTGATAGTGGACAATACGCCGCCTGAGATAAAACACAGTCATATCAGGCAGCTCAAAGGCAAGCGGGCGAAAATCACTTTCACCGCCGTTGACCGGCTCAGTGCAATCGCCAAGGTACATTTTACCGTCAACAGCAACGACGAATGGACCTCTGCGGTACCCGACGATTTGGTATATGATACTTTACGGGAAGATTTTACCGTGGTTGTGCAGGACTTGAATGCCGGTGAAAACGTCATTGCACTTAAAGTTGCCGACGACCCGGGTAATGTGGTGTACAAAACCTTCCAGGTGAATGTAAACGGCCGGTAGCAAATACGCTTTTGCACAGGCAGGCGACGCAGCCGGACCCTGACGCTAAAATACCAGCAACCAGACCCATGCGGTATATTGAATTTGCAAAAATCTCTGAGGCGGTGGAGTCACTCTGCATAGAGGCGGCATATAATCTGCCCGATGACGTTTTGGCAGCCCTGCAGCAGGCAGCTAAGCGCGAATCGAATCCCCAAGCTGCAGAGTCACTAAAAAAACTCGTTGAAAATGCGCATATCGCAGCAGAAGAAAAAATCCCGCTGTGTCAGGACACGGGTCTGGCGGCTGTATTTGTCGAGCAGGGCTGCAAGGTTGCAATAAAAAGCGAAGGCGGGCAGACTCTGGTCGATGCAATTAACGCCGGCGTTGCCGCAGGTTACGAAAAGGGGTATCTGCGAAAAAGCATCGTGGCTGAGCCTCTGAACCGGCGCTGCAATACCGGCTCGAACGCGCCGGCGATAATCCATCACTTTGTTGTACCCGGCGATAGATTAAAGCTTACGGTTATGGCCAAGGGCGGCGGCTGTGAGAACAAGAGTCAGTTCAAGATGTTCGCCCCGACAGCAGACAGACAGCAGATAATCGACTGGGTTGTTGAGGTTGTCACACAGGCCGGTGCCGATGCCTGTCCGCCTTTTATAGTCGGGGTGGGAATCGGCGGCGATTTTGAGCTAAGTGCGTTGCTTAGTAAAAAGGCCCTTTTGCGGGATTTGAAAAGCAGAAACGCCGATGATTTTTACGCAGAGCTGGAGCGGGATTTGTTTTCTGCTGTGAACGCACTTGGTATCGGCCCGCAGGGCCTTGGCGGCGATACTACGGCCTTGGCGTGCATGGTCGAGTACGCGCCCTGTCACATAGCATCTCTTCCGGCGGCTGTAAATATCGAATGTCACAGCCACCGCCACAAATCAGTAATTCTCTAATCAAGCTTCACGTGCAATAGCTCGCAGCAGCGGTTTGCGACGGCTATGTAATTTTCAGGGGAAAGCTGTTCGGGGCGTTTTGTGGGGTCGATGGAACAGTATTCAAAAATAGCGGCCCAGTCCTGGATTTCCGCAAGTCGGCCCACGGCGAATTTCGTGCAGGACCTGAGCATCTTCCTGCGGTGAGACATAAAAAGATTCGTTACCAGGCTGAATAACTGCTTATTCCGGATACGAGAGGCTTTTTCCGGTCTGCGGACAAAACTTACCATCGCCGAATCAACCTTCGGCACAGGCCAGAACACGGCGGGTTTTAACAATCGCAGGATTTTTACCTTTCCGGCTACGGCTAAAAAAATACTTAATATGCCGTAATCCCTGCCGCCCGACGGGGCGGTCATACGCTGGGCCACTTCCTTCTGGACAGTCACATACATGGCATCGGCCACGGTCGGGCCGGCGACCAGGTTCAATATCAGCGGACAAGCGACATTATAGGGCAGGTTCGCAACAAGCAGCAGCCGTCCCGCGTATTTTTTGCGCGCACGCTCAAGGGCCTTTACCACAACAGGGTTGATGGTCTTTTTGTTCGCGAGTACATCTGCGTTTATAATGGTGACATCCTTTTTGCCCGCCAGTTGCCTTGTCGCAATCGCAGCCAAAGATTCGTCGAGCTCTACGGCGATAACCTCACCGCAACGGTCGGCCAGGGCTTCGGTGAGCGAACCCGTACCGCAGCCGACCTCAAGGACAACATCTCCGGAATCAAGGCCGGCTGAATCGACGAGTTTTTTTATCAGATTGAGGTCGATTAAAAAGTGCTGTCCGATGCTTTTTTTCGGCCTGATGTTTGCCGATTCAAGCAGGTGCTGTATTTGTTGTTTGGTCTGCATTGACGCGGGGGTATAAGCTTGTCGTTCAGAATTTAAGACTGTTGATTTTCAATTCTGAATTTTTTTTTACCATCACCATCTCAACAGCGGTCGTTATAGCCGATTTCATACCGGTCGGATTGGCGGCGCTGCAGTCCGCTATGTCGAAAGCCGTGCCGTGGGCGGGTGACGTTCTTATTATGGGTATACCGAGCGTGACATTGACGGCTGTCTCGAACGCCAGCAGCTTCACGGGTATCATGCCCTGGTCGTGATACATCGCCACTACGCCGTCAAATTCGCCGTTTGCGGCCCGTAAAAACAACGTATCAGCCGGATAAGGGCCGCTGCAGTTGATGCCGTGTTCCTGAGCCAGCAGAATGGCCGGCGATATGATGCGCTGTTCTTCGTCGCCGAACTGGCCCTCTTCACCGGCGTGGGGATTCAACGCCGCAACACCTATACTGGGATTGGGAAGGTGAAAGTAATCTTTCAAGGCCGTATCCAGCAGGTCGATAGGCTCAAAGACGCATCCGATGGTAAATTTGTGGCGCACCTCGAAAAGCGCCTCATGGATAGTCGCCAGGGCCACTTTCAGCGGACCGGCCACGAACATCATTACCTTTCGTCTGCTCTTGCAGCGGTCGGCGAAAAGTTCGGTATGCCCCGGCCAGTGGGCACCTGCCAGTTTCCAGCTGACCTTGCTGATGGGCGCTGTTACCACCGCGTCTATAATGCCGGCTTTGGCTGCATCAATAGCGTCAAAGCAAAATTTTAGTGAAGCCTCACCGGCGGCCCTGCTGGGCCCTTTTACCCACGGCGGCACAGAGTATTCATCGTAGTCGGCCACGATGACCTTGTGCGGGTAATCTCTGCTTATTTTTTCATGCTGACACCGGCCCCAATAAGGTTCAATTTCCGCTTTGTCGGCGGCGTAGCAAAGCTGTTCGTTCATACCGAAGACAATAAACCTTGCGGCCCGCCTGATTTGCGGCTCAGCAAGCGCCTTTACAATGACTTCCGGCCCGATGCCAGCTGCATCACCCATTGTCAGGCCTATAACCGGTTGTTGTGTTATGCTGTTTTCGATTTTATGGATTCCCTATTTTAATGCTGCTGTTGAGCATTCAGTAATTTTATAATGTCAGGCGACTGTTAGCCTTGAAGCCAATCAAAAGCCCATTTGTTTCAGTTTATCAACCGTCAGTTCCTTTTCACGGCCAAACATGTTTTCGAGCTGTTTTTTTACTGTCTTTGTAATTATATCAATTTCTACGTTGACGCGTTCACCGATTTCCGCATTGCCCAGCGTGGTTTTACTGATAGTTTCCGGTATTATTGCTGTTGTGAAGGTGCTGTTGTCGATTGCAGCGATGGTAAGAGAGATACCGTCCACGGCCACCGAACCTTTAACAACCATTTGCCTTAGCAGCTCATCGTCGCCGGTGAATGTTAGATTCGCGAATTCACCCTGTCTGTCGATAGAGCTGATTGTTGCCACTGCGTCGACGTGGCCTGTGACTATATGTCCGCCGAATCGGCCGTCGGCCCTGACAGCCTGCTCGACATTGACCCGCGAGCCGGCATTGAGCCGGCCAAGAGTTGATTTTGTCAGTGTCTCGGCGCTGACGTCAAAGGCTGCGACACTATCAGCAATATCCGCAACGGTCAAACAAGCACCGTTAACAGCAATGCTGTCACCGGTTTTAATCTGGCCGGCGATTTGACCTAAGTCCACGCACAACTGTATCGTACCGGTAAAACGTCGAACCGATTTAACCGTGCAAACAGCTTCTATAAGACCTGTAAACATAGTCACTTCCCGTATTTGACTTTACGTATCACAGCGTATATGCTACACTTATAAACTGTAAAAGTCAAATAATTGTCGTCCGGGGCATTTTCCGGTTGCATACGAACAAATTTGCCTTTATTAA
>SDBT01003916.1_pt1 | contig 25549 bp, 21 predicted proteins | sample 2277101 | NCBI WGS metagenome assembly SDBT01 (sample SAMN10404973, study PRJNA504765) | marine sediment metagenome | isolation source: marine sediment core GS10_PC15, 103 cmbsf | place: Arctic Ocean: Southern Knipovich Ridge | collected 2010 | reverse complement strand
TTTATTGCATCAAGAGCAATTCTCGCTTTCAGTTCCTTGCTATGTTTTTTTCTACCCATTCGGTGCCTCCTTTTTCTTGGAAACACACCTTAACATACTGTCTCATTTATGGGGTCCACTATATATCTATACCTCCATACCTTCAACAATTGTGTTGAGCTTCTCCAGGGGGCTGGTTGGCTGGTTCCGTTCCTACAACCAGAAGCGGTTTCACCAATCCCAGGATGACAAAACACCGGATGAAGTTTACAATTAAATTCCACTTCCAAAGGCAACATGATGTCTTTTCAAAAAAAGAACCGCTTCATAGCTTATATCCATGTTTAGGTCGTCTATACAATGGGGTCCGCCCATCATTACTTTTTTTTGGGGGGGACAAAAGCTTTCCTAAAATAGCTAAATTAATGAATTCAATATAAATTAGTTGTGGAGCATAAAAAGAGACAGCGGCTTTCATTAAAATAATAATAAGTTGAACCCCTAGAACTAACAGAACGACATCCCTATACCTATTATCCCGCTGAATATAGTACGACATTCCTTTTTTCATTATTAAATAATATAAACAACAAATTAAAATGACACCAATCCACCCTTTCTCTAGTAAAATAATGGCTACTTCATTGTCCCAACTTTCATAAGCTCTTACAAAGCCTGTAGTTGTTTCAACAGCAGGGAATGTGAGGAACAGGTGGCTGCCCTGACTATACCCGAAAAGAAATTTAAATATAGACCCAGAGTGATTTATTTTTTCAACAGCCATTTCAAGCACCTGAAGCCTCCACTGAACATTACTACCTCGAGCACTCTCTTCCATAAAAGAGACATTGTATAGACGATTAACAGTATCATATGCTCCGGGTTTAGCCACGAAAGCAACAATTGCAAGAATAAAAAATATTAAAATCTTTTTGGCTATATTCTTTCGATCAACAATAACTAAAAGTAACGCGGCAAGAATAAATGCAACCCAAGGGCCTCTACTCATACTAAAATATAACGCCGCCCCAAAGACGCATAATGAAAAAATAAGTTTTTTAGGAGATGGCTTATCTAAAGTGCTGCCCATTAGCATGATACTATATAGTATTCCAATAGCCATTGGTATGCCAAATAGGATGCGATGGAGGTAGGTAACTTCAACAGTGCTGGCTGATGCCAATCTTTGAACTTTTTCAAATTCATAACCAAAACTAGGGCCAACAAATAGTTCTGAAGGATTGAAACTTGTATATCTTTCAATAATTCCTAGTATTGCAACGATGGCCAATGACGCAGTAATAGTCTTTATGAGAGGGACAAAAGAGCCCTCTTTTTGGATACTAGTAATTATAATTATATATAATACTAATGACCCAAAAAGAAAATCAATATATTGCTTAATGCTGACTAAAAAATATGTAGAATTTAAGCATGAGATAGCTGACGTTAAAGAGATTAAAAATAATAGTTTTATGAAAGGAATATTTTCAATTTTTTTATTAATAGCAGAATTTTTTAGCCACATTGCTAACATTAAAAGTAATACTATTCTATGTATTGTTATCGCAGGAAATGAAGGAGAAATTTGTATCCATAAATTTTTCGGCATTAACACGAGAAAGAAAATAGAACCATAAAGTCCTTTATAATAACTCGAATTATAACGAATTAATAATATTAATAAAATAGATGCAATAGCAAGATAGGTAATCATTTTGTAAATTAAAGTATTTTGAAAATTAAAAACGGATCTACCCAGCAGGTTATTCCCAATAGGCAGAATCGAAATTTAGAGATAAAAAGGCACAAATAAAATATACACCCTTTGTGCATTAATAATATTTTTTTGTCCAAGCCTCCAACCCAATGGACCAAGTTAATATTTTTTTCCACTTGTAAAGAGACAATTTCCAGGCATTTTTTTTATCTTTGTCTCTCGCCAGTCTTGTTAAGGGAAGAATTAAGGCTAAGCGGCAAATTGCTACAATTACTGTTGTCAGCCTGAACAAATTAGCATAGATTTCTCCCTTCATTTTCTTAATAAACCTTAAACGAGATTCTTGAATCATGACTTCCTTAAAGTCGTTTCTTGTTTTATTCTTTGTGCTTCCTCCCCCATGATGGATGATACTTGCATGACTTACATAATATAAATTACAATCAGTTTGATTTACCTTGCAACAAAGGTCTACATCTTCAGAATACATAAAGTAATCAGTGCTGAACATTTGAATATCCTCAAAGATTTTTCTCTTGATCATGATACAAGCACCAAGTATAACCTCAACTTTTCTGGGGGCCCTGTTTTCAGGAAATAATGGATTGCTTTTCCACAGTTTCACTTTAGGGAATCGAGCTATCAAATATTGGGATTCAAACAAACTATTCATTATAAAAGGGAAAGGCCTCACGCAACTTATATCTAGCGTCAAATCAGAATTAAGTATTTTACAACCAACAGCTCCAACGTCATCTATTGATTCAAGGTGTGAGTGCATAACGTCAATAGCAGAATCAAGTATCTCTGTATCCGGATTTAAAAACAGCAGGTTTCTTCCTGAAGAATTTTCATATCCGTGATTATTGGCTCTGGCAAAACCAATGTTTTCTTCAGATTGTATAAATATTACTTCCGGGAAATCATTTTCTAAAACTATATCAGAGCCATCATATGAAGCATTATCAACGACTACAATCTCGTATTGCATGCTTCGTGTTTCTTTATAAATACTCTCCAAACACTTCTTCAAGTATTCGACAGAGTTCCAATTTACAATAATTATCGAAAGGTCCACAGTCCTTTTCTCAGCATTATTTCTTATCATAATTCATAAAATGATTGACAAGAATTCCTTCGACCAGAAAACCCTTGGCAAAGTAAAGACAAATTTCTCTATGATCATCCATTTTCTATATCGCTTTTTAGGAATGTTAAAATCCAAATTCAATTATTTCCAAGAGCTAATTTAGACCAAAAAATCATGTTTCTAATTTGAACTTTTTTCAAATACCTTCTGAACTCATTAGATTCTCTCTCTACCTTACTGTTCCAGGATTTCAAATATCCTTTTAGCATGTAATATCCAATTTGCGCATTCCGTGCTTGCAAAGACCTGCCTATTACCCTTAAAAGAAAATACCAGACATACCCTCCCATATAATAATTGATATCTCCGTCTTTTTCGAAAGCTTTAACCAAACCTTCCCCTTTAGCCGTCCCAGTTGGTTTCAAATGGATGATCTTCAAATCTTCTAATTCACCAGTCCTCCACCCCATCATATTTGCTCTTATGGTATCGACTCCATCCCAACCTGCTCGCCGGATTAGTCCATTAATTTCTTCAAAACAGTTTTTTCTATAAAACTTATAGGGCCCTCCAACAAACCCTTTGGGTACTAATCCCTTACGCAAACGCGGGTCTTTTCCCGACATTTCATATCGTGTTCCGCCTGTAATTCCGAGTTTATAATCTTCGATGAATGCTTCTGAAATTTTTTCTAAAGTATCAGGTGGGAAATCCAAATCTCCGTCAAATTTCACAATAACTTCATAATCCTGGATTGTTATATTTTTATACCCTTCATAAAATGTATCTATCACACCCTGCCCTGGTTTTCTATATCCTCTGTCTTCCAAGTGAATGTATTTTATGAACGGCTTTTTATTCATCAAGTTTTTGATTATTTTCTGAGTGTTATCTTTGCTTCCGTCATCGACAATAATCCACTCTAAAGGCAGCAATGTCTGTGCCATCATACAATTCATCGTGGTAGTGATATACTTTTCTTCATTTCTGATAGGTGTTATGATTACAAACTTCATTCTATAGCCTTTGTCTAGAAATTATGCCTATTTTAATATCTAAGAAAAATATAAAAAAATAATTAATTTTTTTCTTTTCCTGAAAAAGCGTATAGTACCCAACCCAAATGATATGGAAAACATTCATAAAGGACTTTTAAATTCATATGCTTGGATCCAACATTTACACCGCGTATCAAAGATAATAGTTCTTCAAAACGCATCCAGTATCTCGGTCCATAAATACACCTAAAGATAATATTCAATGAGTTATCTATCATATTATAATTGAGTTCATTTTTGCCAGTAATCCATTCCAGTCCTTTGTCAATATTGGAAGTGAAGTCTTCCTCCGAAGCTTCAGAAATTGCAAATAAAGCCATTGGCGCCATACCATCCTGATGAACTGAGTAAACCGGATAACGGCCTGCAACATTACCTGTGATAGAGTCATAATGCCACCACCATTGCCCCAACGGCCCCTGTAATTGACAGATTGTTTTTGCGCACTTAAGAGCTATTTTTTGAGCATCCGGCCTATTAAAAGCTTTAGAAAATGTAGTAAATGCATAGATAGGATAAACTTGGTCTGCAAAACTACCTATTCTGCCTCGCATCTTCCCCCGAAAAAATAAGTCATTCTGATGTCCAAATACACCCATACCACCATAATTAGCGATTACAAGCTGATACGTTTTTATCGCCAATTCTTTCAACCTTTCCCGATATTCTCCCTGGGTTAAGGATGAATAGGATAGTCCTGTTAAGAACCAAGATAATTCCATAGTGCGTCCTTCCAGTCCATCTGGGTAAATTTGCAATATATTATTAGTATCTATATGCGCATAAATTTCTTTTAATTTTTCAGGAAGGGCTAAAGAGGTGAGCCATAACAGTAATCCAATGTCTCCTAAATTATCAATGGCCGCAATATTCTTCAGTAAAGCTGTTAGAGCTTTCTGAACACTAATTGGGGATTTTAAATCTTGAGTTTCATATTTATGAAGCCCAAGGAGCGTTATAATTGTGTACCTTATTGAAAGACCTTCTTTGAGTAATTCGCTATTATTTCGTATCGTTCTTTGGTGGAAAAGTTGTTTATCGTTATCAAACATATTCGGAAGCCCATTCACTGATAACTTGATAAGTTCCATCTTCAAGTTGGCTACATTATTCTGACATATAGTCGTTACATTGGAATTATCTGGAGTTTCTTTTTCTCTATACATTTTTAAAATCTCAGATCATAAAGAACTTGTTTGATAAAATCATTGTGATCCTTTTAGCAGTTCTACCATCCCAAAATTCTATTGGATCATACCTTTTTACAAGGCCTTGTATGATCACTTTCGTTTTCTTCATCACATCATCCAAAGCACAAAGTTGGTTGGTGCCTTGTGTAATGGTAACTGGCCTTTCTGTATTTTCTCTGAGCGTCAGGCATGGTATGCCAAGGTAGCTCGTTTCTTCCTGGATACCACCTGAATCTGTAATTACCAATCGACAGTTAAAAACCATATTCATAAAACGGATATAACTAAGCGGCTTCGGTAAAAACAAATTGGGAGAATTATTTAATATTTTTAACAGCTTGTGTTGCTCCAGGTTTTTCATTGTTCTGGGATGAACGGGAAAAACAAGGGGAATTTTATCTGAAATCTGAACAAGTATGTTGCATAAGTTTTTCAGAATATCAGGATTATCAACATTCGAAGGGCGATGCAGAGTTACAAGACCAAAAGATTTCGGCTTTAGATCAAAATCCTTGTAGACATCCTGCATTTCAATTTTCTCCCGAAGCATTTCAAGGGAGTCAATCATTATATTTCCTACACACTGGATTTTATCTTGGGAAATGCCTTCTCTGATCAAGTTTTCATTTGCATCTTGCGAAGGTGTCCAAAGTATATCTGATAGTACATCTGTGACTAACCTATTAATTTCTTCGGGCATAGTTCTATCAGATGAACGAAGGCCGGCTTCTAAGTGGGCTATCAATGGGCGAGCCATTGATATTTTTGAATTATTAATTTTGAGTTTTGAATTATGTGGATAGGTGACTTTTGAGGCAGCGAGAGAGCAGGCAACGGTTGAATTTACATCACCAACAACAATGACCAAGTCAGGTCTCTGTTCCATTAAGACTTTTTCATATGCAATCATAACCTTCCCAGTTTGCTCTGCATGTGACCCGCTTCCGATCCCCAAATGAATGTGCGGTTCGGGAAGCTTTAAGTCTTTAAAAAAAGCATCCGACATATTTAGGTCATAATGCTGTCCAGTATGCACAATAACAGGCTGTGCCCAAGTTTCATTTTTTAATGCATGATAAAGGGGAGCAACCTTCATAAAGTTAGGCCTAGCGGCACATATAATATGGATTTTCATCAACTGCTTTTTCCTTGTGATAGGTTTAAGGTTGAAGTATATCAATTATTTCGCAATACTCTAATTAAGTCGTTCAAGACCTTTTCGGCTTCGACGATCTTTGGTTCAATCAGGAATGAATCGCTAAGTTTTATGTGATTTCGCAAGTTTAGTCCCTATTAACCTTCAGGCTTCCACCTTCTACCTTTTCTATAATAATATCAACAATTTGCATCAGGGCTTTCTTGTTGCCAGGATCGAATTTGGCGGATTTATCTCTCCGAGTCAATTTAATTTTCTTTCTCACATCCTCAACTTTCTCTATTAACGTTAGGCGACCTGTCTCTGACAAATCATGGTCCACGGCCCCGATTGTACCTCGAAAGATGCTGTATACAGGGATTCCCAATGCCGCAGCTTCCCTATTCATTGTGCCTCCTCCACTGACCACAAGATCAGAGGCCCATATTAAATCAAGGCCGTTAAGTACATGTTCCGGAATAACTATTTTTTTTGTTTCGCACCATTCAGACCATATATTTTGGATAAAATCTTTTTGTGTGATCTCGTTTCTTGGAAGAATTATCATTTTACAGTCAGGATTATTTCCAATAAAATTAACAACTTCAATAAACAGTTTTTCAGCCTCAGGATTATGATAATGAGCTTCTGTTGCAGGGGGACGAATTGTAACAACTATGTCACCATCAGAAAGACCCAACCGGGACCTGAACTCTGGATCAGGTGTAAACCCAACGACATAAACATCTTCCTTGAGACCCGAGTATTTGAGAAAAGATCGATGATCTGTTAAATTTATGCTGTCAACTACTACACTCGGTGCCATAGCCCATGTAGGCTTTATGAACCCTAACCCCTGGGTGTGTTCATAGTCGAAAATTAACATACTATGAATCCTTAGAATCGTGGAAGTAATCAATTGAGATCTGGATCCATGAGCAAGAGCAAGGTCTGGTTTCTCTTTTAAAGCTACAGGGAGTAACTGCAGTGATCGTAAAATTGTTCCAATAACTTTTAATGCTTTATTTTTCCCATAATGGCGTCCGATTCTTTTATAATTCAAGTTATAGAGATCTGCCAAGCCACAAACCTGAAAATAGTCTCTAGCAGTTAAAGTCACTTGATATCCACGCTTATTAAGTTCCTTTATTATTGGGCTGAAAAAGGGAACATGAGGAGAATTATCTAGGTCAATCCATATCTTTTTTGTCAGATTGCCTGTAGTATTTTTATTCTTTTTCATTATTTTTCTCCTGATTACTTCAGCTCTGTCATGATATACTTCATAAAATATTTGGCAATTGAGTAATACTCGGTACTAGTATATAATAAGCATATGCAGTATTCAAACCCAGTTACATTAGCAAGTAGCTGCAGAAAAAGTGAGGTCTATTTTCGGGCCTTCAAATGGTCCGGGAAAAGACATTGTCTTCACCATCAGTTTAGCAGAAAAATATATATATCAAATGATGGACGACTTCAATGTCCTCGCTGCCTTTGAGATTTAAAGAGTTCACTGGAACCTATTTGGAGAGTATCAGAATACCATTTAGTGAGCTTTCTCACTTCCTGTATCTGTTTGTTTTAGTTGTTCCGTCATACCGTTACTTCAGTTATCTTTCCTTTTTTTTAAAGGCCCTTCAAAGGGCATATACTTTGATGATTGGCGCCTATACATGTTATCTATTAAAGGAGCCCATGTAGTAGTCAAAAAAGAACAAGGAATGTCCCAAGCAAAGGGCGAAAGCCACATTAACGGTGTTGAAGGGTTCTGGAGTTTTACAAAGAACTGGTTATATCAATACCGGGGAATTCCAAAATATCATTTTCATCTATACTAGAAATAAACAGGATGTGACGGACCCCATTGTATGTACAGCCTGAGCATAGCGTTAAGCATTGAAGTCGCTTATTGAAATCGAGGTTTCAGGCAGCCTCGGCAAAAGAGTTAATATTTGCCTGGTATTTATTCTTTTATAATATCATATTAATATTTATGATCTGTTGAAAATTAGTGATCTCATTTGTTGGTTTCTGTCCTATAGAATAACATCTTCCTATCTATTTTACCCGTTGGGGTCTGTTGTATGGCTTCACAAAATTCAACTTCTTCTGGTATCATATATTTTGGCATGCATTCAGCACAATATTTTTTAAATCTACTTGTGATATTGATTCAAAGCTATTAAGAACTTGAGAGTCCAGAGTTCTCAGTGAGTCATTAGTTTTGATCGTGTTACGTATTTAGATATATTTACGTACACAAATATTAACCCTGATTAGTTTATAGCCGCCTGATAGAGTGAATTTATAAAAATATAATAAAGTACATCAAAAAGTGCTTGACATACTCTTTGTTTCCATATATCCTTCTTCAAAACTCATGATGAAAGGAGGATTTGGCTATGGATCAGTTTGAACACTATCTCCAATTTCAAAAGGAACTTACAGCGTCTAAACTTAAAGTCATCGAACAGTTTCAAAAAGGAGGTCGAACAAAATCAATAAAACGTACGTCTAAAATAGAAATTGCCCGCAACGTACTTGATGGCGCCGGCAAACCCTTGCATGTTACCGAAATCGTCCAGATGGCCAAAAAAAATTATGATGTCCAGCTGGATCGTGACTCCATTGTATCGGCCATTTTAAAGAAGGTTAAAGTCGGCAAAACGTTTATCAGAACCGCCCCGAATACATTTGCCTTAAAAACATACACTTCCCGGTAAAGGAGGGCATTATGATAAACGAGATCAGCCGGATACTGGTACAATTCAGGCCATGCTTTAGTCGCGGGGCGGCCTTTAATTGGTTCGTCGTCGTGGTTTTCGGTTTTATGGTCAGGCTTGACCATCATGGTGCCAGCTCTTTTGTGCGCTGGTTGTGTATTAAGCCACGGCTCTATACGGCCCTGCTTTCGTTTTTCAGGGCATCGTCCTGGCATTTGAAAACCATCATGCATCGCTGGTGGCAAATCGTGTTGTCGGGTTGCCCGTTGATCAAAATTGACGGTCGCCTGCTACTAGCCGGAGACGGTATCAAGATCAGCAAAGAAGCCGAGAAGATGCCGGGTGTCAAAAAGCTCCACCAGGAGTCGGACAACTCCGGCAAAGCCACGTATATTTATGGACACCATCACGGGGTGATCGGGATCATGGCCGGATGGGTAAAAAAAACTATTTTGTATCCCTCTTTGTGCTGAGCTGCATGAAGGGGTAGAGACGCTCCGAAAGTTCCAGGCCAAAATCGAACCCGTTGTCAACGGCCGGTCAAAAGTCAGCGTCACCACCCTGATGGCAGCCATGGCAGCCGAGTTGGTATCTGTTGTGGGCAAAAGGTGCATCATCGTTTTGGATGCCTATTTTGCCGTGGGACCGGTGTTTTTGATCCTGCAACAGATATTGGACAGCCGTGGTAAGCGCCTTATTCATATGGTCACAAGAGCCAAGAAGAATGTGGTGGCCTACCATGATCCGCCGCCAAAAACCGGGCGGCCTGGGAGACCGCGAGAATATGGTTCCAAGCTGCATCCTATGTATTTGTTTGAGACCATGGCCGGGCGGTTTGAGCAAACGACAATCTCGCTATACGGCCAGTGTAAAGAAGTCTCCTTTCTTTGCCTGGATCTGATCTGGAAGCCCATAGGCGAAAAGGTTCGTTTTGTGCTTGTTCGTGATGGCTCAGAACAATTCATCCTGATGTGTTCAGATGTGGAACTATTGGCGTCTGACATCATACGGGCCTACAGTTACCGTTTTAAGATTGAAGTCAGCTTCAAGGTGCTAAAACACCTGATGGGCGCCTTTTTCTATCGGTTTTGGACCAGCGCATGGCCGCGCATCGGCAAGCGCAATGTAAGCGATTTATCTTCGGTTGATGATCAGCGTTCCCGGCGATTAATCCGGCAGACAGCCAATGCCATCGAAGCTTTTATGAATTTTGGCTGCATTGCCACCGGTATTCTTCAAATCGTCTCTTTGAACTTTCATCAAACGATTTGGGGAAAATACCTGGGATGGCTACGGACAGTGACTTCAACAATACCTTCAGAAGAAGTTGTAAGATCCGTTATCCAGGAGGAGTACTATCATAATTTTCGCATCTTCAAGAATAGCGCGATATATCGAATAATTATGTCAAAGAACAGAAAACCTACGGTTGATGTCATGCCTTTGGCAGCTTGACCGCTTTAAACTTTGGACTGTTGAGTTAAGAACTGTGACAGCCTTTATTCTATTGCCTATACATTCATCTGGGAGAGCAACTACCCAAAATTTTTTAAAAATATTTTCTGAAATCTATAGAATCGGAAATTCCTTGGCCATTGGGCAAGTTTTAAGTAGAATTCTCTATTCCAATTTTGTTCAATACCTGGCTATTATTGTTTGCCCAGCTTTTACCTCATCTTTTTCCTTAACCAATATTTTCACTTTTCTCTCATTGGGTATTAGTAAATCAACTTGTGATCCAAACCGTATCATACCAATCCTTTGACCAAATTCAACAATATCTCCTTCTTTAATGAAAGGGATTATGCGGCGCACTAAACGAGAAGCGATTTGAACAATTGCAACGTTGATATTACCTCCACAAATTATGGTACAAACCCTCTCGTTTTCAAGTAGAGAGCTAATTTTTTTTAAAGAGTAAAATTTTCCGGGTATTCTTTTCAATCTGATAATTTTGCCCGCAATGGGTGCCCTGTTGACATGAACATTCAGGAAATTCATGCCAATCCCTACTTGAAAGCCACCGGACGATATAAATTCCTCTTTGGTAAGTTCCGTTAAAGGGATATGATTTTTATTTTTAATGGAAAAAGGAAATTCACCACGTTTTATTTCTTTAACATAAACAATTTCACCATCGGCAGGGGAGATAATATTCCTCTCTTTTTTCGGTGGAATTCTTTCAGGATCCCTGAAAAAGAAAAGAAGAATAGTGACAGCTGTAATGAAAAGTACAAGGCATAAACTGAGAACTATTTCTGTGAAACTCGAAAAATTAAATCCCATTTTTTCTAATGCGACTTCATTAATAATTACTAAAGCTGCCATTAATAAAGCCCATGGAAAAATAATTTTGAATTTAATCTCCCACTTTTTCCCAATTAATAAAATAAAAATAGCTGCAAATAATGCAATTACTATAGAGAGCATTAAATCAACCTCCTTTTAATTATTTTAATTAAAATCCTCTTTTGTACCATAAGTAGGGAACATATGCGCATTCAGCAATAAATGGTAATGGGTCTTTTTTCGAAAAGACGGCAAATTCTTTCTTGCCTTTTAAAGATTCAAAATATTCTATAACCGTCATCCTTCTTCCAATTATTTCTTTGGCTACAGTGGGTATGTCAGTTAATAATCGAACCCATTTAACACCTTCAATAGCTTCTTTATTTTCGATTTCTTCTCCTACTAAGCTTTGATAAAGATAGAAAGGAAGATTTATCCCTGTCGCCTTTGCCAATGTATGCCATCCCCACACCCTTCCATTGATCTCGATAAATTTAAACAAACCGTCCCTTTCATCTTTCATAAACTCGACCTCTGCGATACCGGAATATCCAATCTCTTTTAATAATTTGCAGGCTAAAAACTCCAATTCGGGTTCTTTAACGGAAATTGCATAAGTAGTGGCCTGCCCAAAATCCATTGGGTGCTGTCGTAGCCTTCTTGCAACCATCCCTCCTAAAGCTCTCTGGCCATCAAAAACCGTGGCATATGAATAAAGGTTCTTCGGGCCTCCCAATATCATTTCCTGGACCACAATTTCAGCGGGTTGCAATATGGTTGACATAAGTTCAAATTCTTTAATGAACTCAGTTCGATTATTTACCCGTACTGCTTTTTTTCTTGTCCGGGGAAAATACTTCTCTTTGTAAGACGGTTTTAATACAAGGGGAAATTTTAGATCTAGTTTAAGGTAATCATCTAAATTAGCCCCCCGGTATAACTTTGGGATGGGAATAGATGCTTTTTCTGCTATTTCCAGCGCTGCTTCTTTATAATATATTTTTTTTATTACGTCCCATCCTGGAACTGAGACTTTATACCAGTCCTTTAGTACATCTCTATATATAGACAATAATTTTACGCTTTCATCATTATTTGGGTAAAGAACCCACCCCGCTAAAGAATTATCTTTCGCAAGCCTTATTAAAAACTCTGGAAATAGACCATTTGAAAAAATCTCATAATTTTTTACAATCTTTTTAACATAACGTGAGTATCGGCTGATACCCATTTCATGTTCTACAACAAATACCGGAACTTCATTTTCAGCCAGGCTTCTTATAGCGCCCAAAGCTTGAAAATCAGAACCTATAATGACTGCTCCAATTTTTCTTTTCATATTTAAGAGATCTTTCTTTGAATAAATTTATAGAATTTTAAACTTGTGACAGGTTGCAGCAATTCATTAGAGACGATCATTATTAGAAAAGACCAAAACTTATAGAGATAAATTTCAAGCTTGAAAAACGAGATAGATAAAACCAACATAAAATTAGCTAAATATGCATTTCTCTTGATTACGGTAATCTATATAATTCTTAGTTTTGCTTTTTCCAAAAAGTTGAAATTTCTTTTGGAAGAACATGCCAATATCTTCCTTTATACTTTTCCTTTATGTGCTTAAGAAAATAAATATAATAATCTGCTGGGTACTCTTCATTTCTTATTGGGCCGAAATTAAAATTCATATAGTCAGGATGTGTGTTTAATAACACCATACCTCTGTTTACTAGTAAGTGACGGAGTGCCTCCGGGACTTTGTACCGCTCAGGTACGAAATTAAATGATGATTTAAATTCCAGGTTGTCCTCAAGCTCCATAAGTGTTTGGCTCTTTTCAAGCCCTGCTGCAGTATCTACATCATGAGTCAAGACCAATGCGAATTTTTTCAAACAAATTATATGCTCAATGAATCGTTCCGGTTCTATTTCTTTCATCCGCCGGCGTCGGTTCGATTTGCCCTTTATTTAGGTAGACTTTTAATTTTTCAGCCAAAATCTGAATACTTGGTTCAACGAACATATCGAGATAGTGGCCCGGTATTTCAATGAGCTTCAGTTCACCTTCCATTAAGGGACCCCAGCCCAACGTAGGATCTGGGTTAATTCCGTGAGGTTGCATGCTTGCGCGAAATATAGCGGCCCGCCCAGAGTACGAAAACAGTTTGAGATTCTCATACGCCTTGAGATGCAAATCATAAAGATCTTGTAATTTATAAGCTAAGGAATGTGGAATACTCAGATGGAATCTGGAAAGCAGTGATTCAATAGTTTTTTCGGTAGCAACTTGCATGTGAGCCATGAGCATCCCGGTCTTTCTCCAAATATAAGCCAATTTCCCTTTAGTTCGAAGAACTCTAATATTGCTCAACTCAAATTCAACCTTGTCCAACACGCGATAGAGATGGCGATGAAATGATGTAACATTTGGTAAAAATTTGAGATATTCAGGATGATTTGGCTGAATAAGTGCCAGTAGCGCTACGTCTTCCCCTTCTGCGCGGATCAGTTGGGCCATCTGGAAGGCTATGTCAGCCCCCATACAATATCCGCCTAAAAAATATGGACCTTTAGGTTGGATGGTACGAATTTCTTCGAGATATTCAGCTGCCATTTCAGATAGACTGCGAATTTCAACTTTTTCCCCATCAAGACCTCGTGCTTGTAATGCGTAAAATGGCCGATCCGGGCCAAGATGATTTGCCAACTCGTAGAAATTTAAAACATTGCCACGATGAGGATGAATGCAGAAGAAAGGCGGTTGAGAACCGGTTGATTGTATTGTTACCAACGGTGACCATGCGGCCTTCCATTCTTCGCTGCTCAGGATGCTTGACAGCTGCTTAACAGTGGGTGCTTCAAAAAGGGTCGACAAAGGAATTCTTTTACCAAAAATCTTTTCCATCTGGCTAAACATACTGGCAGCCATTAAGGAATTCCCGCCCAATTCAAAAAAATTGTCATTAATACTAATTTTTTCGTATCCGAGCAATTTTTGCCATATATTTACGATCGTTTGTTCTACACTATTTCCGGTGTCATTATCTGCATTGCCTGATTTTAGCTTCGTCGGTGCTTTGTCGGTTAAATCTTCATCCGTTGATTCTAACAATAATTTCGGCAGCTTAGAAGCATTGGTAAAAGCATGGCTTTCAGACTCAATCCAAAATCGCTTGCGCTGAAATGGATAGGTTGGCAATGGAAGGCGTTGACGTTCCTCCGCAGCGTAAAATTGGGACCAATTAACCTTGACCCCCGATAGCCAAAGTCGACCAAGTGTTTCTAGAATGAAAGCAACATCCGGTTTCATGTCTTTAGGATGTCGAGTGGTAGAAAGTATAATATGTTCTTTCTTTCTGCTTGGATGTTGACTTGCCAATGTACTGAAAGTATTCCCGGGACCGACCTCTAACAGAACACTATTTGCTTCCTTCAATAACTCATTTATACAATCAGCAAAACGCACGGTCTGACGCAAGTGTTTGGCCCAGTATGCTGGATTCACAGCTTCTTCCGGCGTGATCCATGTACCTGTCACATTGGAAACAAAAGGAATTATTGGAGGATGCATACTTACTTTTCTCACCTGCTCAGTGAATTCTTCCAAAATCGGGTCCATCATTTTGGAATGGAAAGCATGCGAGGTATGCAATCGACGATACTGTTTGTTTTTGGCCGAAAGCTTTTTCGCCAATTTATCTATAGTTTCATTATCACCGGACACAACACACAAGGAAGCCGCGTTAATAGCGGCTAAAGAAAGATCTTGATTTAACATGGATTGAATATCGTTTTCGGAAAGAAAAACAGCCAGCATGGAGCCCTCTGGCAAGGCCCACATCAGTCGGCCTCTGGCAGCTACAAGTGCCAAGGCATCTTCCAGTGAGAACACCTCAGCCAGACAAGCAGCCACATATTCCCCAATGCTATGCCCAACGAATGCTGTCGGATGCACCCCCCATGAAGCCCAAAGTTTTGCAATAGCATATTCAAAAACAAATAGCGCTGGTTGAGTAATATAAGTCTGTTTCAGCAAATCGGCTGATTTTTCGATATTTTTTTCATCTGGAAACATTACATCGCGAAGATCAAAAGAAAGAACGCCCTTTAATATTTCTGAGCAGCGATCGATCTGCTCTTGGAAGACGGATTCGGTATTGTAGAGTTCCAGGCCCATATTGACATACTGCGAACCTTGACCTGAAAATATGAAAACAACATCCCGATCAATTGACGACTGATGTGAGGATACAATCCGGTTTGAATCAAATGATTCGAAAATCTCTACAGCATCCTTGAGGTCCTTACAAACAGCAAAGCTTCTATGATTAAAAGCCTTGCGGCCAATCTGCAGTGTGTAAGCAACATCCGAAAGATTTAGTTTTGGGTTTTGCTTTAGGTGTTTGGCGAGGTTTATTGTGGCCGAATCTAATGCGGTATTTGACTTGGCCGAAAGCAATAACAAATGCCAATTTTCAATGTTATCCGAGGTCTTAAAATCAGGAGCTTCTTCCAAGATAACATGTACATTTGTACCTCCTACACCAAGTGAGTTGACGCCCGTTCTGCGAGGATAATGGTTTGATTCCCACTCAGAAAGATCTTTGTTCACATAGAAAGGGCTGTTTTCAAAGTCGATTTCTGGATTAGGTTTTTCAAAATGTAAGGAGGGAGGAATCTGCTTGTATTTTAAAGCCAGCACCGTTTTGATCAAACTTGCAACGCCGGCTGCTGCATCCAAATGCCCAATATTTGTTTTGACTGAGCCAACGGCACAAAATCCATTTTTATCCGTAAAGGTTCGAAATGCATTGGTAAGGGCGGCAATTTCGATCGGGTCGCCAAGTGAGGTGCCAGTACCATGGGTTTCGATATAGGTGATCGAATCAGCCTCTACAGCAGAATTTGCGATAGCCTCTACAACAGCAGCAGATTGGCTGTCTACACTGGGAGCTGTATAGTCGACTTTTGAAGATCCATCATTGTTAATGGCTGAGCCTTTAATCACGGCATGGATAAAATCCCCATCGGCAACTGCATCCACCAATCTTTTTAAAACAACAATTCCTACGCCGCTTCCAAAAGTTGTTCCCTGTGCTTTAGCATCAAACGCTCTGCAATGTCCATCGGGAGAATATATATTTCCTTCCTGATAAAAATAGCCAGCTTTATGTGGTAGTCTCACTGATACACCGCCGGAAAGAGCCATATCGCATTCATTATTCAACAAACTCTGGCAGGCAATATGGATAGCGACCAATGATGTGGAACAAGCGGCTTGGACAGTGAAACTCGGTCCTTTTAAATTTAGCTTATAAGATACCCGGGTGGTCAAAAAATCTTTATCATTTCCAATTAATATTGGTAGTTGTTCGGTCAATATCTTAGAATACAGACCACTAAATATAAGGTACGTGTTCATTGACGCCCCACCGAAAACGCCGATTGATCCGTCATAGATTTCTGGATCATACCCGGCATACTCGAGAGCTTCATATGCACATTCTAAAAATAATCGATGTTGCGGATCCATGTAACCGGCTTCTTTTGGAGAGTAACCGAAAAACTTTGCATCAAAGAGGCTGGGGTCGCTTAGTATCGGAGATGCCTTGATATAATTAGCTTCTTTCAATACTTCAGGGTCAACACCTGCTTCTTCGAGTTCCTCATCAGAAAAAAAAGTGATCGACTCTTCACCGGAGCATAGATTTTGCCAGTATTGATCAATATTTTCTGCGCCCGGAAAACGACCTGCCATACCAATTATTGCTATATCAAAGCTATTTTCTTCATCTAATTTATTATCGTTACTAATATGCAAATTCATGGACTTATACTCTTCGTTTTAGGCATTCATATTTCATTCATAAAGCTTAAAAGTAGGCATCTTTCAAGGAAACAGAAATGGACTGTTTTTCAGCTCTCTGATAACTTCAATGAAGGAAAAAAATGAAAAAATTTATTTTTTTGGTAATCCGCAAATCATTTTAGTGGCGGGTTTTTTTGTTTTCGTTTACGCGATAGAGCGGCTCGCCGCCGTACCGCCCGGTCTTCAGCCTTTTGATAGATTTGCTGGTCACTTTGGGTGTCATTCAAGTAGCCGGATAGGGTACGGATGGTCGAATATTGAAACAGTTTGATCACAGAAACCTCTAAGCCGAGCACCTGTTGGAGTCGAGCACTTACCTGAACGCTGAGGAGCGAATTTCCACCGAGGTCAAAAAAATTATCTTCAACACCTACTCGATCCAGCTTTAGGACTTGAGACCAAATGTCTGCCAGTGATTTCTCGAAGTTAGTTGTTGGGGCGACAAAGTTTTGTTCCAGATCAGGCCGCGTTTCCTCAGGGTCTGGCAGAGCTTTTCGATCTATTTTTTCATTCGGAGTTAGCGGCAAGGCTTCTAAGTACACAAAAATATCAGGAATCATATAATAGGGTAATTTATCACCTAAAAAACTTCGCAGAGACTCTACTGATGGATTTTCCCCTGTTTTCGGTACAATATATCCAACCAATCTCATGCTCCCAAAGGCATCTTCCTTAGCAGATACTGCAATTTGACGAACGAGTGGGTGCTGGCTGAGCACAAATTCAATTTCACCCAACTCTATTCGGAACCCGCGGACTTTTACCTGATTATCCACTCTGCCAAGACATTCAATATTGCCGTCTGGAAGATATCGGCCAAAATCACCGGTATTATAAATCCGCATGTCGGGGTTATTGCTAAAGGAGTCCGGTACAAATACCTCAGCGGTTTTTTCGGGATCTTTCAGGTAACCTCGCGTTACACCATCACCGCCAATATAGATCTCACCAGCCGCGCCTATTGGAACCGGCTGCATCTGTTTATCCAAAATATAAATAGACGTGTTGCCAATGGGCCTGCCGATTAATATCGGTCCCTCAGGATCCGTTAGGTGGTAGCAGGTAGACCAGATGGTGGTTTCTGTCGGCCCGTACATATTCCAAACACTTGCTGCCCGTGTAATTAATTCACTGATTAAATCTTTGGGCACTGCTTCCCCGCCGCAAAGGATCTTTAATTGATTAGATCCCTCCCATCCGGCAGCGAGCAGAAGGCGCCAGGTGGCAGGCGTCGCCTGCATAGCAGTCACCGCCAGCCGCTCAAGCGTCTCGATTACTTTTTTTCCATCCAGGGCATCTTCACGGCTGATAATGGCAAGTTTGGAACCCACGCTAATTGGAAGGAATAATTCTAAAATTGAAATGTCAAAAGAAAGCGTCGTCACCGCCAGTAAAACATCCTTTCTCGTTAAGCCCGGCAGCTGACTCATGCTGACGATAAAATTAACTACGGCTTTATGATGGACCTGCACGCCTTTCGGCAATCCGGTTGAACCCGAAGTGAACATGACATAAGCAAGGTTTTCGGGCTTAACGTCTGTTTCAGGGGTTTCATCACTTTCTTTAGAGATTTCATCCCATTTTTCATCGAGAGAGATTACTTTGGCCTGAGTCTCGGGCAGCTCCATTACCAATTTTTTTTGGGTTAGAATCGCCAACGCCTCAGAACGTTCAATCATGTATTCAATGCGCTGTTTGGGAAAATCAGGATCTAAAGGGACGTAAGCTCCACCGGCTTTAAGAATACCGAGCAAACCGACTATCATCTCAATCGATCGATCGATGAATACGCCGACAAGCACTTCAGGCCCAACCCCAATCTTTCGGAGGTAATGTGCCAGGTTATTGGCCTTCTGGTTGAGCTCTTTATAGGTCAGCTCTTGATTTTCAAATACGACAGCACTCGCGTCCGGTGTCTGTACTACCTGTTTCTCGAACAGTTGGTGAAGGCATGACGTTTCAGGATAGGCCATCTCAGTTGTATTCCATTCTTCCAACAGTTGTTTCTTTTCAGGCTCTGTCAAAATCGGTAAGGCAGAAACCGGATTTGCGGGATCCGTTATAATGGATTCAAGTAGCTTTTTGTAATTGCCAGTGAATCGCTCGATGGTGGCCTCGTCAAATATATCGGTGTTATATTCGATTAATCCACCCATACCTGTGCCGGTTTCCCACATTTCAAGGAACATGTCCAATTTAGAAGATTGATTATGGATTTTTACCGATTCTATGTCTAAACCTTCCAGTTCGAGTTCTCCCGGCGGAAAAAAAGTAAATCCAAATTGGTAGATCGGGTTGTAACTAAGGTCGCGCTTGAGCCTAAGTTCTTCTACCATTATCTCAAATGTGACTTCTTGATGCTTATGGGCTCCAAACATAGCTTTTCTGACTTGTTTGAGAACTTCTCTGAAACTTAAATCATCAGCAAAATTAATCGAAATCGGTAGAATATTGATGAAACACCCCATGACATCTTTAAATTCTGGCTGGCGCCGATTAGCAAAGGGCACCCCTGCTGTAATATCTTTTTCGCCACTGTATCTATAGAGCAGAACATAATAAGCGGACAACATCGTAGTGAAAAAGGATACTTTCTCTTTACGGCTCAATTCTTTGAGATCGGCTGTTAGTGCCGGTGAGAGTTTAAAGGATACTGCATCTCCCTGCAAAGATAATACCGAGGGCCTTGGCCTGTCCGGCAAAAAATTAAGATAACCGCTTTGCCCTTCAAGTTGTTTTTTCCAGTATGTGAACATCGAAGAAAATTCGGTGCTGCGGATCCAATCCTGCTGCCAAAGGGTATAATCAGAATATTTTTGTTTAACTTCCGGCAGAATATCAGCCACCTTGTTAATATTGGAATTGTAAACGACCGACAGTTCTGAAAAGAAGTTATTTTTGGTATGTAAATCCGTAATAATATGATGCATGATTAAAAAAAAGATATTTTCGTTATCGGGCAGCTCTAAAGTCATTGCCCGCAGGAGTGGCCCCTGGGTTAATTTAAACGGTCGCGCAACTTCGGTCTGTATTATTTCATCAACCTCTTTTTTCATTTTTGATCTTGGAAGGTTGCGCAGATCTTTAATTGTGAAATCGACTAGCATCTCTTTGGCCACGACTTGCAGAGGTTCCCCGTTAACCGTATCGAAAGTGGTTCGGAAAATCTCATGTCTTTGAATTATCTTATTTAGACTTTTTTCAAGGACGGCAATATCCAAATCTCCTTGAATTCGAAAAACGGATGGAATATTGTATGCCGGACTATCGGGAACGAGTTGATGAATCAGCCAGAATTGTCGTTGCGTGACTGAAACAGGAAAAGTCAATCTGTTTCCGTTCGCCATAGCCTTTTCGTTGTTTATTTGGCTTTTGTTCTGAATGGTCATATCAGACTCCTTTGTCATTTTTATTATTTGCCCTGATGTCACTCTATCTTACTTTTGATAAAAGGGCTGCCGGTTGATAAATCTCTTTTTCAATAAAATCGATAATTTTAACAACAGAACCAAAATTGTCTCTAGTCATCTGTTCTTCTTCGACTTTGATAGAAAACTCTTCTTCAATAAAAGCAATAATTTCTACCAACCCGGTGGAATCAATAATACCCTCATCCAAAAGAGATTTATCCAATTCAATTTCGTCTTTATCGACTAAAAAATTTTCAACAATAAAATCCAATAATGTATTTTCAATTTCTTGTGACATGCACGGCTCCTTTTCACTTTTATTTTGTTTAATTTACGGTGAATTTATTAAATAGTTTGATTTTCATCATATTTTAAGAATAAAGCCGATGATAACGTTTTATTAAAATTTAATAATCTATTATTTCTACCATTTTTAATCTATCTTCAAGCTCATGGTGCACAGGATTTCTCATCCAATAACCAACCATTTGAGATGAAAGCAAAAAGGTTATTAACATGTTGTCGCGATAACCGATCTGACTGGGAATGCCATTCTGAAATTTTCTGAGAAATCTATTGACGTATTTATCATCAAATATACCATATTTATTGATCATTTCCTTGGACAGAAAATAGGAAGCAGTATCCGACAGTTTACCGCCATTCATGAAAGATTTCAGATCTGGTGCCTGGTAAGGCATTTTCGGGCGATCAATTATCGAAGCCGGTATGGGACCTTTAAAGGCCTTTCTGAGTATGTGTTTTTGGGAGAAACCATTCAACTTGAATTTATCCGGATAATAAAAAACCTTTTCGACCAGCCGGTGATCCAAAAATGGAAAACGTGCTTCAACGGAATGGGCCATCGCCATTCGATCCCCTTGAGAAGAAAGCAAGTATCCGGATAACAGAGTTTTCATTTCCAAAAACTGATTTTTTTGCAATAAAGACCAGGAATCAAAATTTGCAGGTAAAATACTTTTAACATTTTCCAATAGTTGCTCATTACTAGTGGCGAGGTTAAGGTCTTTATTAAAAAAGTTTGAGAGTATCCGGTTGTTATGCACCCTTATGTTAAGACCAACCAGCTCATTTCGGAAATCAGCTAAAAAGCCTTCATAAAACATACGCATCAAACGATATTGTTTGGGATCTTTGTATTGTTTCAGATGTGGATATAGCTTTTTAATAAGTAAAGGTCTCAAATCAGATTGGGGCCTTCTGTTCCAAAACTCGAGAACCTTTATTTCTTTATATGAATCATAGCCGAATAAAATTTCATCGGCAGCCTCTCCGGTGAGAACCACCTTTATGCCGTTAGCCCGAACCGCTTGCGATAACAGAAATAATGGAACCGGCGCAGTTCTAAAAATCGGTCTTTCAGTATGTCTTATGGTATCTAGAAAGTTGTTATTGATGGCCTGGTAGTCAACCACTTTTTCTAAATGGTCTGAGCTAATTTTGTCCACCATTTCTTTTTGATATCGTGACTCATCGAAGTCTTTATCCTCAAAAGCAACTGAAAAAGTTTTGAATCGTCTATCGTTGTTCAATGCGGTCAAATAAGTAATTACCGAAGAATCAATTCCACCACTTAAATAATTAGCCACAGGCACATCACTTCTAAGTCTTAATTTAACGGAATCGTCGAGAAGATCTACGAATTCATCCATAGCAATTTTTTCATTTGGCGGCGCAGAAGCTTCTGATTCTCCAATTTCATAATAGCGTTGTCTTACTGGAGCATTACCTGGTTTATATATTTCATATGTACCACCAGGTAGACTGCGAATATTCTCAAACACAGTTTTATCATCGATTGTATTCCATAAAAGGGCATGCTCGTGAAGATTCTGAAAATTGAATGTTCTTTGGTAGTCCTTTATAGTATCGAAAGCTTTTGTTTCAGACGAAAAATAGTAATTGTTGTCGTGCTCTAAAATGTAAAGAGGTCTTATGCCATACCTGTCTCTTGCGATTATAAGTCTTTTCTCTTTTTTATCCCAAAGTAGAAAAGCAAATTGGCCATTAAATTTCGGCAAAGCATCTGTCCCATAAATTTCAAATGCTTTAAGAATAACTTCTGTATCACTTGTAGTCCTGAATAGCGCGCCCCTTTCTTTTAATTCACTTCGTAGTTCAATATAATTATATATTTCGCCATTAAAAACAACAACATATCTATCTGAGACCATCGGTTGATTTCCGCCGGACAAATCTATAATTGAAAGTCTTGTATGTCCCAAGGCAATACCTTGAGACAGATATATACCCCAGCCATCCGGACCACGATGGGTTAAGGTAGAAATCATTTTCTTTATTAACAGTTTTTGGGAGTGTTTATCTGAATCTAACTTTAAAATACCTGCAATTCCACACATATTAAGTTACCTTTTATTAAAGAACGTCCTCCAAAAGATTCTGATTAATTCATTTAATCAGTAATATTCATTACTGATTCCCTTTTGGGATAGCAGTGTACTTTTAGTTTATAATCATGACTCATTACAGCAAACGCTGAGGTATAATTTGGAGCCAGTGTCAAGGAATGAAGAGACCACTTGGATGCTTCCTTTGAATCTCCTTTTATTTCTAATAATCTTGCTCGTTCACCTGGAGTCAGCGAAACGTCAAAACTATCCAAGGGTTGAGACAAACCATCTCCGGTTGCCTTTATAAATGCTTCTTTGCGGGTCCAACAGTTAAAAAACGCTGTTTTTTCCTGCCCCCCAGAAAGTGCTCGTAACTCTCTATTTTCTCTTTTGGAAAAAAATCGCTCCGCGACCTGATCCATTTCGCTGATATCGCGAACAAATTCGGTGTCAACACCTATCGCACTATCACGATTAAAACCATAGAGGGCCAAGTCCACTGAGCATGACATATTAAAAAAAATAGTTGGTTTGCCATGCTTGCCAGCCAACATCGGTTTTCCATTCTTTCCATAGAAAAACAACAATCTTTTAGGATCCAAACATAAGTAATTTCCTAAAAGCAATCTTAGAATCGCATGCCTAATGATAAATCTCCTCCGGTCTTTTTTAAAATAAAACCTTTTTGCCCTCGTCCTTTCTTCCACGGATAATAGCTTCGTAAGCGATTTAGTCTGAAATGACAGTTGGTCAAAAGTAACACACCAAATATGAACTTCTCCACCATTTAAAGTTAGAGGCAAAGGTATAGATCTTATAGTTCGAGACATGATTTTTAATTATAATTTCAGGACTCAAAATTAAAATAATTTTATTTATCCCACGTGGCGGTATAGGATGTTACCGGTGAGTTTGAGCAAGGGGATAGGCATCATTCTGAAAAAACTGTGAGACGTCCTAGGGCCTAACTCACTTGTTACAAAAGCATCTTTTGTCAGGTCATATTTATAATAATAGATGACCCGTTCTCTGGTTCCCCATCCATGCTTAAACTGAAGTAGACCCTTGTTTCCCGGTTCGGTTTTTCCGAAACTAAAATACTGATACCCGGCGTTTAAATACCATTTGATTGTTTCCCACATCAGCAGATTATTGGGCCGAAGACGATGGTATTTCGGATCAGAGGCACCGCATTTAAAAATTGCCTTTTTTGCGAAATGAAAGAACACCGCGCCGGCCACAAGGTTTGTCCTTCCATAGTGCAAGTGAGACAAATCCTTTGCCCCGAGAAATGATATGCTCAATAACTTTTCGGAAGAAAAACACCGGTTGAGGCGGCAGTCCGTGTATTTTACGTGTAATGCAATGTAATTTGTAAAAAGTCTCCACCGAACTCCGGCTGTTGTCCAACGTTACCCTGACATTTTCAAGCCGTGCATGTTTGATGTTCCGTCTGGTGCTGTCGCGAAGGTCTTTAAAGACATCTTCTTTGCCTTTTTCCAGGTTCAGGGTGTCAGATATAAAAGTTTCCGAAGCGAATGATTCATCGAGATACTTAATGCCTCCCCTCAGCTCCAGAGACATCCAGCCAGCCTTTTTACCGTATTCAATCAATTCCTGAGTGGCGGCATTGAATTGAGATTCATTTTCAGAAATAGGCTGGCAGGAGTCGGTAAACGGTAGAGAAATTCCTCTTTTGCCGGTTAGAAAACTGCTTATCTCCATCACAGGAATTAATACTTTTAACCTGTTGTTTTCGATTTGTGTAAAGTATAAAGGCTTATAGTTATATGAATCATATAGAACCCTTGCCCAGTTGGAAGTATGGAAGAAGGAAGACTTCTCGCTTGTCAGGAGAAGTTCGTTCCATTCGGGGTGTTCCAGAGGGTTTATGATCTCTAAAGACATGATGATAGCTTGTAGTTTTTAGGTTAAGGTATTTTATAAAAGCTGAAGTTCAGTCTATTGACTTTCTTGAAGTAAAGAACGATCACCCATGTTAGATTTCCAAAAGTCTGTTATTTTAAAAGGCAACGCATGCCAGTATTGATCTTTATATTCCGTTTTAATGTATTCTAAGAATTCTCTGTAGTATTTTACGGTATATTCTTCTAATCCGGTTTTACTTTCATCAAAATTCATATAATCAGGGTGTGTATTTAGAAGTGCCATGCCGCCTTTTTCAACAATCCAGGCCAGCTTTTCCTTCCATATGCCAGCATTTCGCTCTTTCATAATAATAAAGAGAGTAAAGTCCTGGGGCAGCGTATATGGGAGCTCAACATATCCATGCTGAGCAGAAGTTCCTTGTACCCAGAATGGGAAAGAGGTGTGTACACCATCTGACTGGGGCTCAAATGGATCTGTATCGAAAGTGGAAGCATCGTATTCAATATTCAAAGCATGTATCCATTCTAAGTTATGATGCATGGCTGGTGAGCGAAAGCCGACAGCTCCCCAACTTTTAAGATATTTGTTTATTTTAATCGCTCTTTCATTAAATGTTTCTTTCGATTCATATAGTTTTCCATCATGGTTGAGCCCATGAACACCAACTTCAAATCCTCTATTGATAAGTTCTTTTCGAAGAGACTCTGAAACATTATATCTTTCCGGAACGAAATTAAAGGATGACCGAAAACCGAGTTTTTCTTCAATCTCCATTAACTTATGACAATTATCATGGCCTTTCTGGGTATCCACATCATGGGT
>SDBT01003914.1_pt1 | contig 25558 bp, 17 predicted proteins | sample 2277101 | NCBI WGS metagenome assembly SDBT01 (sample SAMN10404973, study PRJNA504765) | marine sediment metagenome | isolation source: marine sediment core GS10_PC15, 103 cmbsf | place: Arctic Ocean: Southern Knipovich Ridge | collected 2010 | reverse complement strand
GTTAGCCGCCAATCAGAATATCACCGACCTGAATGCTGACCTGTTAGCCGCCAATCAGAATATCACCGACCTGAATGCTGACCTGTTAGCCGCCAATCAGAATATCACCGACCTGAATGCTGATCTGACCGCAGCCAACCAGGAAATCGCCCAACTAGAAGCTGACCTGTTAGCCGCCAATCAGAATATCACCGACCTGAATGCTGACCTGTTAGCCGCCAATCAGGAAATCACCGACTTACAGGCGAAGATAGATACCATGTATACCCAGCAACAACTGGATGATGCTGGGGCAGCGGCACTAGGCCAAGGTTTTTTGGGGCTTGAAGAGATTAAGAATCTGCTGGCAACTTCGCCAGGGCAGAGAAGCTGCACATCTTCTTACGAAGGTGAGCTTGGTGATGTGTTGAATGAGATTATTGATATGTTAATCGCACCTCAGGGAAGCAACATCAGCGATAACACACCACAAGGAAAAAAGAAATAGAATAATAGCTGTCAAGAACGTCTAAAAGTCGGGCGGAAGCCTTTTATTCTTGACGGCCGGCGGAGTAGTAAGATATATCCCTTTCATCACTGAAGTCAATACTATTGCTGATCAGTAAGCTAGTAACGTTACTGAGCAAACAGATAACTAAGCTTTGCCAGGCACGCTAAAATGCAGCACAATTGCAATTACAGAGTAACCTGATATAAAAGGCTTAGTTGATTTTGGTGGTATGGGGTGAGCTGCCGTCAGGGGGTATTGTGATCGGTGCTGAAGTGTTCCTATGCATGACTAATCAGTTTTTTGAGGGCAGGTCAAACTCTGGGCGTGCGGAATGTGGTTCAGTAATACACTGAGATCTAATTCGCCGAATAGATATTGTCGCCTTCGATTCGTATAATGCCGCGTTGGGCCATATCATCTAAGGCAGCTTTAGCTAGCATCTTTGCGCTGCCCAAGTCAAGTGAGCGGTCTTTACTCTGGATGAAGGGAAGTATCTCGGCTACAGTGAATGGCCCCTGGCTCACCAGTGCCTCAATTATCTTGTACACACATTCAACTGTTACACTGGCACATATACTATCGATAATATATTGCACAGATGGCATATAATTTCTCACCCCGTTTCTTTATAGGTTCTTAACCAGTGAATTAGCTTTGTTATCTGGTGTCTTCACCTCTTTGACCCTTTAAATGTTTGTTAAAGAAGTTGAACGTCTTCTCCCAGGCATCCATTGCCTGTTGTTGGCGGTATGCAGGCCGGTCGTAGGACCAGAAGGCATGACCCGCTCCATCGTAACGGTGAAACTCATAGTTTTTCCCTAATTTCTTGAGTTCTTCTTCAAGCTGGTCAACCTTTTCCGGGGAAGGGTTCTGGTCGTCATTTCCGAAAAGCCCCAGCAAAGGGATTGTTAGATTCTTAATATGATCAATAGGGGCAACCGGGTTTTGGGGAGTTAGCTCTTCTTTAGACATAATCACTCTACCGCCCCAACAATCTACCACGGCGTTGAAACCTTTTACCCGACATGCTACCAGGAAAGCATGTCGGCCACCCGAGCAGCCTCCAATGACACCCACTTTACCGTTACAATTGGGGAGGAACTTAAGGTACTTCATAGCTGCCTCGCAATCGCCTACTACACTGTCGTCGGGAATTCCGCCTTGCTCTCGCACCTTTGCCGACATCTCCTCCGGTGTCCCATGGCCAAAACGAGAGTACAGGTTCGGACAGATGACTATATAGCCGTGTTGCGTAAACCGACGGGCTATCTCTCGATAGAGTTCGTCCCATCCAGGCATGTGATGAATTAGAACAACACCTGGGAAAGGACCAGGCCCGAGTGGTCGTGTGAAATAAGAATTAACCATATCGCCATTATAACCAGCGAAAATCATTGTCTCGGTTAGCATACCTTCGTACTCATCAGTTCTGAACTGGTTCCACATAGAATTCATCCTCCGTTTTGTGTTATTTCTTGAGCATCTACTTGTTGGGGTTGGAAGCGAAGTGGCCGTCCTCACCCCTGTATCTGGTGCCACCATGCCTCCCTAGGGTTGAGTCAAAAACTTCCTTCAACACCGGGCTCCCTTCTCGGACTTAAGGTATCGCCTAGCTCGCTACAACAATGTCAATAAGGTGACCTGCCCGCACATTGGATACCACTTGTTGAGTTTAGTTACCGGTATTCTAATCGCAGGGACAGGCGAGTGGTAACTCGGGGTACTGTGTGGTCGCATCTGATTATACTCCTTCACCATTCCTCTATCAATCCCCCTGCCTCTAGCTTTGGGTAAGCTAGTACTGTTACTGAGCAAACAGCTAAACAGGCTTTACCAGGCACGCTAAAATGCAACACAATTGCAATTACAGAGTAACCTAGTATAAAAGGCTTAGTTGATTTTGGCAGTGTGGGGTGGGTTGTTGGCGGTGGGTATTGTGATCGGTGCTGAAGTGTTCCTATGTATGACTGAGCCAGTTATTGGGGCAGGTCAATTGAATTAGCTACAATCAGAATCAGATGACTTTTTCCTCTCTCAAGTCGATAATCTCTGCCTTGGAATATCCCGCTTCTCTTAGAATCTCGTCAGTATGTTGGCCGAGCTCCGGGGCTACTCCAATCTTCGGCTGCCTTTTACTAAGCTGAACTGGATTGTTGAGGACTCTAATGGAACCCTCCGTGGGATGGTTTACCTCGACGATATAATTATTCTCTATTACCTGGGGGTCAGCGGCAATTTCAACATGGGTAAAAACTGGCGCACAAACGATGTCTGCTTCTACCAGCAGCTTCAGCCACTCATCTCGAGGTTTGGTGGCAAAAGCTGCCTCAAGAGCATCAAGCGCTCCCTCGTGACTTTGGTCTATCTTCTCCCATGTGTCAAACCTGTTCAGATCCTTGTCAAGTCCAGCTATTTTAAAGACTTTCTCTCTCTTTTCACTATCGGTAGTATGAACGATAAAAGATTTACCATCCTCAGCCTTGAAGCCGGCGCTGAAGACTACAGGAGTGATGCGACCCCTCATCTTTGGTAATTGTCCAGCTAGCAAGGAAGACTGGAATGTATGACCCTGCAAAGCTAGTGCGCTGCTTATCAGAGACATATCAACCTCCTGACCGTATCCGGTGCGTTCACGGTCAAACAAGGCTAACAGTGCCCCGAAGCCAAGCAAGAAACCACCCGTCTGGTCGCAAACTCCGGCTCCTACCATTTGGGGAGGTGAGTCAGGCGGTCCGGTAATGATGCTCATTATCCCGCCCATAGCTTGCCCTACCATGTCGTATCCCGGTCGTTCTCTCAAGGGACCTCTACGGCCAAAACCTGAACCATTGAGGCAGATAATTCTGGGATTTATCCGAGATAAGGTTTCATACCCAAAACCTAGGCGTTCGATAACACCGGGGCGGAAGTTCTGGGCAAATATGTCTGCTGTTTTTGCCAAACTATATATAATCTCTTTGCCCTTCTCTTTTTTTACATCAATAACAATGCTTCTCTTGTTGCGGTTGTTGGCCTCGAAGAAACCAGACTCAAGTCCTTTTGGGCCCCGTGGGCCGATGGTTCTTCCTGCTTCACCCACACCATGAGGCTCAACCTTAATTACATCGGCCCCCCAATCAGCCAGCATCAAGGTGCAGACAGTTCCTTGTTGATATTGGGTAAAATCTACAACCCTTATTCCATCTAGAGGGTAATCCATCTCTCAACCCGCCTGTCTATTAGATTTTATTACCTCGCTCGCCCAGCGAGCCAGGTATCTTTCTGTTGACCTACCCCGATAATTTGGCCCACCTTTTAAGTTGGTATTTTCGGCACTACAGCTTCCGGAGCAGGTGGACGATAACCAAGGGAACTATGCAATCGTATCTGATTATACTCTTTCCGCCATTCCCTAATCAATGCCCTTGCCTCTAGGCTTGGGAAAGCTAGCAGTGTTACTGAGCAAACAGATAAACAGGCTTCGCCTGATTACGTACTGGTATCTTTACTACAGAAAAGGGAGGGGGCAACGCCCCCTCCCTCCTGATACTTGATTCTGGCTCTCAGACTCTTAGTCAGGCTTCTGTTAACTCAGTTCGTGATGGCTATTTTGGAGCCTTGTACTCCCACTTGTCTTTCTTCACCGTCATCGTGATTGTTCCCGAACCAAAATCATGACCTCCGATCGTGATGTCGATGGTTATTACGTTATCCGGATCAGTCAGTCCGCTGATGTCTGCCTTGTCTATCTGGACGTCAAACTTCCCCTTCTTCCAGTCGATAGTCATGCGCTTGATGTCGCCATCACCGTGTTTGGGACGCTTATATTCCCACTTTTCGCCTTCCTTTCCCTTCTCCTCCATTGTACCGCCAGGAATAGTCCAAGATAATATTGTCTCGTCAGACACCACAGTGACGGTAACATCGTCGTCAGAAATAGCAACGCCACTATAGCAAATAGTGTCGAGATGCCCCTTCACATGAACCTTGTCATCATCGACCTTCTTCTTGAATTCGAGCTTGGCCTTTTCTATCTCAAACTCCGACCCGACGGGAAGAGCCAACCAAGGATCATAGACCACGTTGCCGGAGACCGCATCACCGGTGCCAAGGCCAACGCCACCAGGCCCGCTGTAGTGGCCCCACCAGTTGCAGGTGGCGTCAAGTGTGATGGTATCATAACTATTCATGACCCCATAACCAGTATTTCCACGAATATTATTGTAGTGGATTTGATTTGAACCTACTGGGGTTCGACCCGAAGAGTATGCTCCAACTCCAAAATTGTTTTTGTGGAGATCATTTCCTTTAACGATATTGTTAAAGGCGGCACAAAGATAGATGCCCTGAGCCCAATCGAAAGTTGTGCCTCCATATGGGAACCAGTCATCATGGTCTCTAATCTTATTGTTTTCTATAGTGTTCCCGTCTGCATTCCAGAGCTGAATGCCGTACGCTGAGGCGTCTGGACCGTTTGGCTGTGTGTAGAGACCATTCTTCTTGATATCGTTACCGGAAATCATGTTACCATTGGAAATCTTTGAAGCACCGCCATAGCCAATAAATATGCCTTGGCGGTCATTCTGTTCGATTTTGTTGTCAAGAATTTGGTTGTTGTCATTGTCGCCCCAAAGCAGAATGCCTACACCGTTACTGCCAACATAGTTCAAATGACCGTGTATGTTGTTATTCGAGATGATAGAGTTATCAGTCTCTCCTATTATGCCATTGTAGCCATTTCTTATGTCAAAGCCATCAATGGTCACACCATTGGCACTTAGTGTCATGCAGCTTCCGTCAGGCACACCATCACCTGTGGTATCACCATCAATTTTCGCCTTGTGCTTCTCGGCTGATTGGAGCGTAACACTCTTGTTCACGACAACATTCTCGTTATACGTCCCCGCCGCCACAATGATAGTGTCCCCGGGACTGGCAGCATCAATGGCAGCCTGGATGGTAGTGAACTGCTGGCCTGCCCCGACGTAGAGAGTGTCAGCACTGAGGCTGAAGCCAGCCGTGGCGGTGGCAAGGGTGATATCGGGTTCCGGAGTAAGGTCAACCAGCTCCACTGTTACCTCGTAACCGCCCACAGGAGCCGTGCTCCCGTCGGTCATCTGAATGGTGAAAGTAGAAGTTACCGAATAAGAAGCAGGCAAGGGGAATCCGTCCACAGGCCCCCAGTAGCCAACGAAGTCCCCGCCCACTAGCACAAAGGTTTCGTTAATGCCTTGCACCCCTCCAGGGACGACTTGTGTAATAGTGAAGATGTCTTCACGGGCTTCTGTAAACGCTTCGGGACCGCTGACGGTAATGTTGAACCGGACGTTAGTATATGGCGTTCCCGAATTTGTGGTCGTAGAGGTTGCATCAAACGTCACCGGGCGATACACATTTTCTGGTATGCTTAGAGTAGTAGTCGTGCCTGTTGCCATCACCGGCGCTGCCGGTATCAGGCTGAAGCTCAACACCAGTACCAGCGCAAACAAGATACTAAAAGCTTTCCTTTTCACTTTTTTCTCCTTTCTAATAGATTTTTATATCAATCGGTCTTTCCCGAGCGTCAGTAGGTCTTTCCCTACTGTCTTTGATTATCAAATTTGACTATCTTGCGCACCCCTCCATAGACAGTACCTCCCTGGAAAAAATTTAAACCGACCTTTTGGGTCGGTTTCACTATTGGCTCACCACCACTTAAGTGACCATTTACGAGTGGTGGTTCATTGCCCCCCCACTACCAATCACTCTCCTAGTTATCCTTTGAGTATTACTATTTTCGTTTATTCAGTCCTTGAACTCTTTCGATATGCATTCTCTCCTATATCTTAATTTGGCAGTCGAATTATAGCATTATTAGTAATTTTGTCAAGATAACAAAATCCTTTGACAAAAAGAGTTCATTTTGGCGACGTGTTAAACACGCCAGCAACACTTCTGTAATGATTATTCTCAACCCCTGACGTTAGAATACGGTTAGAGGCTGGTTAGAATTTGGTAGCAATCGCGTCGAAAACCGCTGCGCAGCACCAGGCTAACACAGTGCCACAATTGGCATATGCCTAAGGCGGCTAGCCTATCAATAAACTAAGGGTAAAGTCCTATTTTAGCCACAAAAAGACCACTTGTCAATTCACCAACCAAATGCAAATAGTACCTTTTCCTCCAATATTAATGCTCTGGGGAATTTTGAGGATTGCTTGAACCCACAACAGACTGTAGTGTTGTTATTCTTCATTATTAACAAGAATACTTCAAATTCTTACCTTACTCTAACCATACTCTAATGCTTTTCTTAACCATATAGTTACTCTGCTGCATTTTTGACTAAATTATTTCTTGGCTATTGAATTGCACTTTATGAAAGTTCACCAACAATGGAACAAAGTTCTATTAACTTCTAACCCTTTTCTTACTGCCCTCTGACATTGTTCTAACTGATGTTAATTAGAATTAAACTGGGATTCATTTAAACAAGTTCTGCAGGCTAAAGTATGACCACGAACGCGGATAAAACATCAGCCCAGCTCAAAAAAAGGGTTATGACGGTTGATGCCAATCCCGAAATAATACAGATCCTGGAAGCTAACTTGACCCACGCCAATCTTACAGTCATCCCAGCTGGGAGCGGTGCTGAAGCACTATTGAAAGCCTCAACCGAAAGACCGGACATCATCATTCTCGATGCGGCTCTTCCTGATGTAAATATTGCCGAAATCTGCCAGCAACTAAAGGAGCCCCAGCAGACAAGCCACATTCCAATAATAATTATTGGGCTTGAAAGTTTGAGCGGGGAAGCGAAGGCCAAAGTAATTGGCCTAGCCGACCATTCCCTAAATAAACCTTTTGATCCGAAAGAACTGGTATCTTTGGTCAAAGCTTACTTGACGAGAATGGAACGTGCAGAAAATATCAGTCAACTGACTGGTTTACCAAACCAAACTCAAATACACCACGAGATCACCAATTTGATTGAGCAAAACAGAACGTTTGCTGCCATCTATGTGGACATGGATGACTTCCGAGGTTTCAATAAGGCCTATGGTTTCAATCGGGGTGATGGCGCCATCCATCTTTTATCTGAGGTACTGAGTGAAGCGGTTCGTTTATTTGGCAATCCTGATGATTTGGTGGGCCACCTTGATAGTGACAACTTCGTAGTCGTCAGTACGGTAGAGAAAGTCAGAATCCTATGCCGGAGGATTCTGACCGATTTCAATAATCAAATAGGGAATCTATATGACCAGAATGACCTGGAGAGGGGCTATATTGAGTATACAGGTAGTCGAGGTCAGAAGCAACAATCACCGATCATGGACCTACGTGTTGCGGTGGTCACAAATGAAAGGCGTGTATTCCACCATTACCTGGAAGTTAGTGAGACAGCTGCCGAACAGATAGAGTATTTAAGACGCTTCCCGGGAAGCAACTATTATTTTGACCTTCGTGGAAATGGTATTGAGCCGGAACTCAGTCGGATTAGTAAAAGCGTACTACCTGTGCCCAGACAGGAATTGAAGGCCCTGCAGGGAGTATTAGCTTGGATTACCTTCCTGATTAGAGAAATCGACATCCCAATTACCTCAATTAGTGATTCCATAGTTTGGCTAGAGTCCGCACCGACAAAAGATTTCACTCCACAGCAATTGAATAACCTCAAAACCATTCGGGAAAACACGGACCAATTGCTTGGTTTTATGAAGGAACTTGCCAACTTGGCAAGAGGTGAGTGGGTAACGGGAAGTCCCATCATAGGAGAAGCAAATATAGAACATGTATTTGGTTGGATTCTTGAGCAGTTAAATGAACTAGTAAAGAGACGTAAAATCAGAATTAAAATTACCGGCATCGAGAATATCGGTCAGCTTATACTGGACGGAAGAGTACTTACAGAAGGTTTGTTCTATGTACTGCAAAGTCTGATTAAGATCAGCCGGTCCGGTGACCGCTTATTGATACGGGCATCAGACAACAACGAGGGCAATATCATCATTGAAATGATCAACCCCAATCGCTTTATTCCACATCAAAAATTGTCCCAAATGTACCAAGCTCAACTGGCTGGTACACTACCCGCTAATCATATTAATAAGTTTTATGTAGCCAGAGTACTTTTACAGAGCCTTGGCGGTAAAGTAAATATTACGAGCAATAAAGAAAACGGGTTCATCGTCAACATCGTTTTACCTAAAAGATGGAAAAGCTCACTGAATGATGTGAACGCTCTCCTCTATGCAGCAGACATTAGCCGGAATGAGGCAAAGAACCAACTTGATAATTTAAGCCACATCCTATCATCTTATGATAGACAGATACAATCAGCGGCCAGCGAGCCCCTAAAGAATGTAAAAAACAAAATACAGGAGCTACTGGTACTATGCAACCGCTCCTTATTCTTGGCCAATGAACTTAACAGCCAGCTGGAAACGCAGCAGGACGGGCTTCTTCAACAAGAAGTTGAGCAATTTACCTCAGCTGAGGCACTACTCACTATTTGCAGGGAGATTGCTGGACTGTTAGGGATAGAACCTCTTTTTAATAGAGAAAGTTCCCAGCGAGTAACGGAATATACCACTATTATTGCTAATGAATTCAAGCTGTCATCAAGAGACCGGCAGGCGCTCCTTTATGCTGGCCTGCTTAAAGACTTGGGGCTGGTTTCATCGGTGGAAGACATGTTAGAGCAGAGGGTGGTGTTGTCTCGTGACCAGGCCACAACCATTAAGGAGCATTTTAACCTCGTGTGGAAAGCAATTTCACAAGTTGGCTTTCTATCACGAGCTCTGGTTTTCATTCTGCACAGATATGAAAGATATGATGGTAAAGGATACCTGTTAGGAGTTAAAGGCATCGACATTCCGTTAGAAGCCAAGATTCTGGCGGTTGCAGACACATTTGATTCAATGACCTCAGGACTATCGCCATTGGGGAAATTATCCCCGAGAGCAGCCGCGCAAGAGATTGCTGAGGACTCGGGGCGACGTTTAGAGCCAGATGTGGTAAGCGCTTTTCTACGTGCTTGGAGAAGAGGAGAGGTCCATATGAAATCGGTAAACCCTGATATCATCAGCAAGTATGAGCGGGGAAAAACATCCGGGAAAAGTACGACAAATAAAGGGCGGCTGAAAAATGGCGGACAACTTTAGTATATATAAACAATACCAGAAAAACACTAAAATTAAAGAGGGGCATCGGATACCGGTAACTTATCTATGTTGGGGCTGTGGAAGTTCCACTAATCGGTATGAGGCAATGGATCTTCCCATAATGGTTAAAGAGTTGTGGAATCTATGTCCACTATGTGTGGCTTTGAGTAAAGGGAAAAATGAGGGTAAAAACCAGCACATATAGAAACGGAATTGGTCATTTGCCCTGTTCTACTTACCTTAGTAGGCAAGTATAGGATGAAGGAGACAAATAGTGATAATCAAGAAAGCGGTAATCACTGCAGGTGGCTGGGGCACGAGGTTCTTGCCGGTTACCAAGTCGCAGCCCAAGGAGATGCTGCCGCTGCTGAACAAGCCTATCATCCATTATAGCGTCGAAGAAGCGGTCGCCTGCGGTGTTGAGTTGGTAGTTATCGTGACTGCGCTTGGTAAGAGGGCGATTGAAGACTATTTCGATCGCAACTATGAACTGGAACAGATGCTGGAGCGCAAAGGTGAGACGAAGCTGCTGGAGAGCGTGCGCTGCTCATCAAACATGGTGGACATCGGTTACATTCGCCAGAAGGAGCAGGCTGGACTAGGACATGCCGTGCTCACAGCCAAGAACATGATAGGTAACGAACCTTTCGTGCTGCTGCTTCCGGACGACCTCTTTGAAAAGAAAGAGGAAGTGCTCACAAACATGATACGGGTATACGAGACATACGGGGGTGCTGTGGTGGCGGTCAAAAAGGTAACTGAAGAGGAAGTCAGCAGATATGAGGTCATAGATAGCAGAAAAATAGACGATCGCGTCTATCAGGTGACAGACCTCGTGGAGAAGCCTAGCCCCGAAAAAGCACCGTCCAACCTGGCTATTATGGGCAGGTATGTTCTTGTCCCTGAAATCTTTGGAGCTTTACAGGAGACACCGCCAAGCAGAAACAGTGAGATTCAGCTAACTGACGCCCTGAAGCGGCTTTTACAGCAGCAGCGGGTATATGCCTATGAGTTTGAAGGCGAGCGATGGGATGCGGGAACGCTGTCCGGTTGGCTGGAGACGACGGTAGCGCTGGCATTAAGGAGTCCGGATTTGGGCGCGAGGCTAAGCGATTACCTTCGCCGGGTTGCTTACCCGTCCACACACGATGTCTCTCGGTGACTTTGACAACCACGCCACTCAGAAGTAGAGTTATGCTGTACGGCGGATAGCAGATTGTGAACTTGAGGTAGGCTGCCGGACACATCGTACATAGTCTGGCCGATATTTCCAAAGCCAGGGCTTTCGGCTGCCATCCCAAATACAGCTTGAAGGACGGGCTGAAATCAGGTATGTCCAGACTATGGCAGGAAGATAGTTACTCATTAACCCAAACGACAAAGTTATCAATATCTATTATCTAAACACCGCAGGTATGCCTCACGACGGCTGCCACTCATATGAAACGTGGCGATATTGAACTATTGTTGACGGCTCATCGCGATTAATCTCCATAAACACTTTAGTACTACCTGGCAAAGCACCAGACGTCACGCTACTAAACTACCATTGACAAGTAACCTCCCAAAAAATATCATTAAGACAGCTTATTTTGACTGGTTTTAGTCGCGAGGTATCAATGTTATGGTAAGATTACGTGGTATCGCAGTAGCCATTCTGGTCTGTCTTACACTGTTATTCGCCGGTATGCCCTCTCCGGCTCTGGCCGCACCTGGGGACGAAACTACCCCCGGCAGTTTCACTCTAGCCTCCACCTACGAAAACATCAGTGTCTATGTTTCTTTCTCCGGTGATAATAATGCCAATAATTCGGCGTTGTTAGAATACAGGACCCAGGGTTCTGGTAGCTGGATACGGGGTATGGACATGGTGGTAGACCGAAGGGCAACCCTTGGCGGGGATACCAACACCTACCGTAACCAGTGGAGAGCTTCCATAATAGGGTTAGACCCGAATACAGATTATGATGTCAGGGTAACGTTCTCAGATGGGGATGGCGTTAGTGGCACGAATCCGCGTGCTGACACGGTAACAACCAGAAATGATGACTTCGATAGTCTCTCTTATACTGGTAACTTGTATTATGTGAACGGGGACACGGGCTCAGATAGTAACCCTGGAACTCTGGCTGAGCCGTTTGAGACAATCCAAGCAGGTGTGGATGCGGCAGATTCCCCCGGTGATACTGTCTATATCATGGAAACGGCATCTCCTTATGTCATAACTAGTAGAATCAATTGCTACAACAGTGGCAATTCCTCAAACTACATAACTATACGGAACTATGGTATTGACTCACCGGTACTTGATTTTACAGGTAATAGCAATTTACAAAATATCTACATAAGAGCCAGCTATGTTCGCCTGAAGGGGATAGAGGTTTATGGTGGTAATGGTGCCCGTTATTCTACGGGCATTTGGGTGGGGGAGAATACTCCTGGCCATGAAATACATGACGTTATCATCGAGGAGTGTACTGTCACTGATGATAAAACACTCCAATCAACGCCTTACAATCTGATAGGCATACTGTTAGGTGCTACTGGTGATGATAACGTAAATAATACCCGTGACATCACAGTTATCAATAATACAGTTACGCTAGTTCAGCCTACTACAAGCTCAATCGGATTGGGAAGCGGGCCTGGCATCCAGATGCAGATGGCTAACGGAGGCCATGTCATTCAGGGGAATAACATCACCTTCACGGGAACCATGAGTGTTCACGGGCAAGACGGTATCAACAACAACCCGAACTGGCTGGAGTGGCAATATACTATGGCGGACACTGATATATGCTATAACACTATCAGCGGCGCTACCGATGACGGTATTTCCCTTGATGGCAACGGGTCTAATGTCAGGGTATGGGGCAATACTATAACCAGGGCAAACATAGCTATCAGTGCTGCCCCTATTGTTGTTGGCCCTACTTATGTCTATAGGAACGTAGCCTATGATCTGGAACGGCACTGGGTAACCAATGTTCTCTTCCATAAGGGCGGTGAGGATGGCACGGGATACATCTTCTACTACCACAACACCATAATCATAGAGAATAGAAATGTGGGACCGAAGACAGCCGGCGCCAGCTACTATCTGGGAAATACTTACGGCGATGGGGATAACTCCGAGAATGTCTTTACCAGGAATAATATCATAGTATTTGACGGCTACCTCGTCACCGATGAAAACGGCAGGCCGGATATGGACTATGATATGGCCTACAAGACGGGGTCTGGTGGCAATTATTATGCCAAGTGGGGCGGCACCCAGTATAACAGCTTCAGCGCCTTCCAGAGCACGACGCGGGAGCCCAATGGTTTTGAGGCGATGCCCGTTTTCGTCAACCGGGCCAACGGCGATTTCAGGGCGGCGGCTGGCAGCGCTGGAATAGATGTCGCTGTAGTTATACCGGGATTTAATGATGCCAATTCGCGCTGGCCTTACCAGGGTTCTGCCCCGGACATGGGGGCCTATGAATACAGCTCGGGGCCACCCGTGGACAACACGCCGCCTTATACCAGCGGGCACAACCCGGCTGACGGCGCCACTGGCATAGCACGTGATACCAATATCGTGGTTCATGTCAGAGACGACGGCGCTGGGGTAGATCAGGATTTAATAGTGATGCATGTAGAGGGCTTAATGGTGACGCCAACCATTACCGGCACTCCCTCTGATTATACCCTTACCTATGACCCACCTGCTGACTTTGATTACGAGCAAGTCGTCGATGTAACCATAGACGCCCGAGACCTGGACTCGTCACCTAATATTATGGCTCAAGATGCTTGCTCCTTTACCATTGCCAGCGAGTTTAACAATGTTCCTGAACTTAGCCCCGTAGGAAATAAGCAAGTTGGCGAAGAGGCAACTCTCCAGTTTACGGTGACGGCAACTGACACCGACGGACCTTCGCCGCTGTCGTATTCTGCCAGTAATCTTCCCAGTGGAGCCAGCTTCGATACAGAAACACAGGTATTCTCGTGGACGCCTTCTTACACTCAGGCAGGAACTTACTCAGGGGTCCACTTCGAGGTGACCGATGGCCAGGATACCGATAGTGAAGATATAACTATCACCGTCACCAATACCAACCGACCACCACTGGCAGAGGCCGGCTCTGACCAGGATGTAACCGTATCTTCTCTGGTGACACTGAATGGCTCCGGTAGCTCTGACCCCGATAATGACCCCATTGACTACGCATGGACACAGACCGGCGGACCGACCGCAGCACTGGCAGACAACACAACGGCAACACCAACCTTCACTCCCACCGAAGCCAGTACGTACATGTTTTCATTGGTAGTCAATGACGGTATACTGAACAGTAACCCTGACTCTGTAACCATTACGGCGACTCAATGGCCGTACCTGCCAGTAAGGGTTAATTCTGCGGGAGCAGACTATACGGATGGCAGTGCTAACACTTGGACAGCTGACCAGTCCTATGTTTCCGGGCTCTGGGGCTTTTACGGAGACGATAATACTGTTGACCGGGGTGCCGGTCATGCCATCAGTGGCACAGGCGATGACCGTATTTACCAGACGGAAAGATACGGCCTCAGCGGCTATCGATTTGATCTGGGTAACGGCACCTATGACGTTAACTTACACTTTGCGGAGACCTACAGTGGCATAACTGGCTCTGGCCAGAGGGTTTTTGATGTCATAATAGAAGGGCAACTGGTACTGGACAACCTGGATATGTTTTCCGAGATTGGCCACAGCACAGCGCTGATCAAGACGATTAACAATATTACCGTTACTGATGGCCAGCTTACCATCGAGTTCACTCCTGGTGTAGAAGTCCCCCTAATCAACGGGATAGAGATATTTAGTGCCGGGTCCAACAATCCTCCGGTACTTGACAGTATCGGAGATAAGTCAATCAATGAGGGGCAGCTTCTGCAGTTCACCATATCAGCCACTGACTCCGATAATGACCAGTTGACCTACTCAGCGTCAAATCTGCCGCAAGGGGCGAATTTTAATTCAGGAACCAGAATCTTCTCCTGGACTCCTGGCTCCGGGCAGGCGGGAAGTTATAGCAACGCCCACTTTGAGGTCTCTGACGGTTCACTAGCTGACTCTGAAGATCTCACCATTACCGTGGCTGCCCCTGCAAGCCCGCCTCCATCTGGGGGACCTGGTGGCGGCGGTGGCGGCGGTGGTGGTGGTGGCAGCAGCGGTGGATTTACCAGTGTATCTCAATCCACCACCAGCACCGGTAGTTTCATGGAGGACATTAACGCTAAATCTGTAGATAGAAAAGTTGAACTCATCATACCTCAGAATACCATCGGCCTGAACAGATATGGGTGTCCCTTGACCAGCGTATCCATAAAGGAGAGGACACCGCGCCCGAAGCCGCCCCCCGATGGCGAGATTGTCAGTGAGGTCTACGAGATCGGTCCCAATGGTGCTACCTTTGACCCGGCGGTGGCTCTAGTCTTCAATTATGATGATGCTGAAGTTCCCCAGGGCGTGGCGGAAAAGAACCTTGTACTGGCCATGTATGACTGGGATACCGAGCAGTGGCAAGACCTGGATAGTGCCGTTGACCCGGAGATCAATACCGTGAAGACAAGGCTGAACCACTTATCCACCTATGCCGTTCTGGCGTACACTCGCCCCGCCAGCTTCACGGTTACCAACCTTTCAGTAAGTTCCGAAGAGATTGATTTAGGAAGCGGTGTAAATATTAGTGGCCTTATCACGAATATCGGTGACCTTACCGGAAGCTACGAAATAAGTCTAAAGCTGGATGATGTCGTGGTACAAACCAGGGAAGTAACCATCGACGGCGGCGACAGTGAAGCGGTGATTTTCGGAGCCGCTCCAGATACTGCCGGGGAGCACAAAGCTGTTATCGGAGACTCGCTGGTAATATTTACGGTTAAAGTACCTGAAGCGCCCGCTGTTTTTACCCTTGGTGTCCTCAATATCACCCCAACTGAGATCAACCCGGGAGATAGAGTCGCCATCGAAGTTCTGGTCACGAATACTGGTGACCTCACCGGAAGTTATGAGGCCATCCTGCAGATGGATGATGTGGTCCTGCAGACTAAGGAAGTAACGCTTGATGGCGGCGCCAGTGTCATCATCAGCTTCAACCTTACCCCGGACAGGGTCGGCGAACACACCGTGAAAATCGGTGGTCTGCTGGCTGTATTTGAGGTTGAGACACCTCAACCTGTTGTCGAAGAGTTGTCCAGTGCCGGGCCGGGAATCAGCGATTTCAGCGTCATCCCGATTTACGATTCTGAGACCGGTAAACTTATCTCGGCCAGGATAGACTATCAGATACATGAGCCCGAAGAGCTGACGCCTGAAAATACACTGGCCCTCAAGGTGTTTTACGCCGACGAATCGCTGGCAGATATTCCTCCTCTATCCTTAAGCCAGCTGCAATCTGATGGAAATACCGGCAGCTTTGGCTATATACCCTCCTCAGGGTGGCGTCCTGGCATCTATACCTTTCAAGCGGAACTCTATGAAGGCATGAAGCTTATTCAGAGCACAGACCAGCAGCAATTCACAGTGACGCCGGAATCTATAACCAGAGTATTCAGCTGGAAAACTCTGGGCATCGTGGTTGGCACCACGTTCCTCTTGAGTATGGTCATCCTGGCTACTGTACTATACCGCAGGCGTAATATGCTCGGCGGCTATCTTGAATAATGCGTGAAGGTTGTAAGCCTTACCACGGAACTTATACCGAATTCTAACATACTTTGAACTAACTTCTAACACGAGCAGACTAAAATTAACAAGAGTGATTAGCTTCGTCAGTATAAAAGATGCGTCTCTACCGATAACCCGCATCATTCTGTAAGGGCCATGTAGAAATTGAATAGCAGGTAATTAGCAGCAAAGGGTTCATGCTGATGGGAAATAAACTGCCTATGCGCCGACGGCTAAAAACCACTATGTGGGTCCTGGTAAGTCAGGCTTTGCTAATAGCCTTGGCGGTATCCTGGCTAATTCACATGGTTATCATTGCGGTAGATGGCTCGGCTTACTTTGTTGAGAACAATGATTTTATATTGTGGGCAGAAATTGTCGGCTCGGCTCTCATTCTTGTATTTGGCGTCTTAATATTTGTTAACCAGGTCCAGAGATTAGGCGAAAGACGAAGCAACGACCGGATTGAAAACAGACGACGTCAGTAGAATTCATGCCGGGGTGGCAGCCTTCCCGTTACGCGGCAACCCCCTAATAAATCAGCCGGTCGGTTCACTAAACATTAGCTTGTCATAATCCACAGCCCACTTGAAAGTGTCCTGTTTTCTTGATAATTCACGGTAGGGCTATAGAGTCGGCATTATGTCTTCAGCCTTTAACCACACGGTACGGACTGTGGTCATGCCCTGTAATCGCCCTGGAAGCCACCAGTCCCCACAGCGTTGGGATAGCTCTCGTAGCGCTTCTGAGGGCATACGTACACAGAATCGAAGGGGGCAGATCAACAATGCCTCTTTTTTATAGTGTGCAATGGTGTCTAATTTATGCACATATGCAATGCCTCTTTTTTATAGTGTCTAATAGAGTATATTCAAGAAATCAGTCTTTGAGAAAGTGACAAATGTATTATAGTTTCATTACAAAGTCATTACAATCGAGCAAATGAAGCGGAGATTCATAGGTTGCATGAAATTGTCAGTACTTAGAATATTGAGGAGTTATGTACGAATATCAGTGTAGCACTAACCTGCTGCAGGTGGTACACCCAGCCCTTTAACTGTTGGCAGGGGCAGCCCTGATTTAACAGTCGAATCTGGTGATAGTAACCGGGTCAAAATCAGCGTTTTATGTTCCGAATCGAGAATTGCCCATTTACCAGAAAGTAGTTCCAATATGGAAATATCGGCGATCATGCCCGGTTTTAAACTACCTATTCTGTCAGTCAGGCCGAGGGCCCGCGCCGGATTAATGGTGGTCATTTCGATTACTTGTGTTAGCGTCAATCCCAATCCTAATAAAGTGGACATTACTGCGGTCAAGCCATACACTCGGTCGGTGATTGAAGGTGCCACGATGTCAGTGCTGATGGTGGTGGGTAAGATACCCTGACTCAACCCATTCTTAGCTACCTCAAAGTTAAAGTGGATTCGACCACGCCCGGTATCCAGGATTACTCCCCGTTGCATTGCCTGTCTCAACTCCGGCAAAAACGTACCATCGTCGCGCATGCAACCTCCCCAATTGGAATTATAGAGATGGGTCAAGATGTCCCCTGACTCCAGTAACGGCAGAGTTTCCTGTGTTAAGGTTGGTGCTACCTGTTGTTTCAGGTCGCCCATGTGTACCACCAGAGGCAATTCGAACCTCTTGGCTACTTTTTGAGCTGTTTTAACCACTTCAATTCCTTCTCTGGAGATGAGGTCGCCTAACAGTCGTATCTTGATTCCCCTGATCAAATCACGGTTAGCTTGTATGGCGGCGGCAGTGGCATCTAAATCAATCTCTTCCCAGTTACGCAATTCAGGGATGATTTTTTGTCCGAGTGAGCCAATATGAAGCAAACAATAAACTGTAGTACGGGCGGTGGCGATATCCTTTTTAAGATCATCGATGGTCGCTTGCCCGGCGCTTCCTCCATCTACCACGGTGGTCACTCCCTGATTGACACCAACGGTGTCAGGTTCGGTGCCAGGAGGGTCCTGTTTATTGTAGACGTGGCAATGCGAGTCAATTAGCCCCGGAGTGACAATTTTACCCTGGGCGTTGATTACCTGTTTGCTTTCTGTCGGGGAGATATTTTCTGAAAGGCAAGCAATTTTAGCTCCATTAATGGCAATATCCAATTGGTCGTCTAGTTGCTGTGCCGGGTCAATTACCCTTCCGCTCTTGATCAATAGATCGTACATTAAACACCACCTTTACTAAGATTTGATTAAGACTCTTAATATTCTTTGAATATTTGAAATGCATCATTATAGCATGAGTTGGTATTAAAACAAATAACACGCCGCTATTTCATTCAATTGGTATAACAAAATATTACATAAAAAACCATATTGTTGCAATAAGGGCTGGATATTTCTATAAAAAGAGTGTCCAGCCCTTTATCATAACTTGTACTCTTTTGTTTTCTGGGCACAGCTGTGCCGGTCAGTAAGTCCAAACGGTCGCAGGTAATAGCGTTGCGGCCACAAAGCATATAAGAAATCTCTAGCGCGAGTCATGGCCGCTGACCATAACCGGCGATTCTCAGGTGAGCCAGGTATTCTTTAGCGGTAATTGGACTTATTTCTCTGGCATTGAGCCAGGCACGGTAAAATGTAAGTAATTTGCCAGTATCTTTGCCGGGTTTTAATATCCGGGTCTCGCTGGAATACATCTCGGTGATAAGATTCAAATGGCTCATGCACTATGTTATTATGATATAGGCCGGTATTCAGTATTGTCAGAAAATGGGCAAAACGGACAATAGAGAGGCAGGTCTGAGCCCATAACCCGACTTACAGGTTTACCTGGCCTTTGAATTAACTGGCTGATAGCCTTGCAAACGCAGGTTAAGGAGGCAGAAAAATCTTCTCCGTAATCAAATTCCACTGGTATTTTCCTGTTGCTCAGTATGTGATTAATCCCATTCGGGGAGAGGCAGGCCGATGTCAAACACGATGAAGTATATTCTCATAATATTAACCTTCGTTGCCATAGTCGCACTTGCTTTTGGCACCGGCTACAACCTGGGAAGGGATCCCGCAGAAAATGGAAATGGGATGGAACTGGTGGAGGAGGCATGGGATATTGTCTTCCGGGACTATGTAGAACGGGAACAGCTTGAGCCGAGCGAACTCAGCAAGGGCGCCATAGAAGGCATGATTGAAGCCCTGGATGACCCTTACACCTCCTATATCGATGCGGAAACGTATGAAATCGGGATGAGCGGCCTGGAAGGGGAGATTGAGGGTATCGGGGCTCAGGTGGGGATGAGGGAAGAGAGGCTGACCATTATCTCACCCATTCCCGAATCACCGGCGGATAGGGCTGGCCTGAAACCGGAAGATGTTGTTCTGGAGATAGGGGGCGAGTCAACGGCTGGAATGAGTATGATCGAGGCGGTGCTCAAAATCCGCGGCCCCAAAGGGACCACGGTTACGCTGCTCATTCAGCATAAAGATGAGACCGAACCGGTAGAAATTTCTATCACGCGTGACACGATTGAACTGGTCAGCGTAATGGTGGAAATGAGGGAGGACATTGCCCGCCTCAGGATTACCCATTTCTCCAAGCGCACCGCGGCTGAATTAGAGGCTACATTGCAGGAGATTGAACAAGCAGACGCGAGGGCCATCATTCTGGACCTGCGCGGCAACCCCGGTGGAATACTGGAGACGGTTATCCAGGTCGCTTCACAGTTCCTGAAAGAAGGGGTGGTGCTGAAAGTGGTGGATAACCAGGGCGAACAAACGGTCCTTGAAGTGAAACCTAAAGAAGTAGTTAACGAGCTGCCAATGGTTGTGTTAGTGAATGAGTTTAGCGCCAGCGGCAGCGAGGTGCTGGCGGGTGCCTTGCAGGATCACGGACGAGCCACCATCGCCGGAAGCCAGACGTTTGGGAAGGGGAGTGTTAATATTCCGCGCGAGCTTCAGGACGGTTCTGGGCTTTACATAACCACAGCACGCTGGCTCACGCCGGATGGTCGGCGCATTGAGGGCGAAGGAATCGAGCCGGATATTCAACTGGAGCTGGAGGGTGAAGAGGCCATCCAGTGGGCAATCGATTATCTGGAAAATAGACAGTAACGGACGGAAGGTGCCGGAAATGGGAAACAACCCGGTACAGATAAAGGTAAATGAGACAAGGCTATCCATCATACAGGGTGATATTACCCGGCAGGCAACCGATGCTATCGTCAATGCTGCCAATTCCGGCCTGATGGGTGGAGGTGGCGTGGATGGGGCCATCCATCGCGCCGGTGGTCCTGCCATACTGGAGGAATGTAAACAGATCGTGGCGCGGCAGGGGTGTCTCCCCACGGGCAAGGCAGTGATAACCACCGGTGGCAACCTTCCGGCAAAGCACGTTATCCACACCGTTGGCCCGGTCTGGCATGGCGGGGACAAGGGCGAGGCCGAGCTTCTGAGGAGTGCCTACCGGGAAAGCCTGGGACTTGCCGCCGATAACAATTTAACCGGCGTTTCCTTCCCTTCTATCAGCACCGGTGCTTACGGATACCCGGTTGAGCAGGCTTCAAAAGTTGCTCTCAGCACTGCGATAACATTTTTGCGCGAAAAGGTTACATCGATTAGAGAAGTGGTCTTTGTGCTCTTTGATACGATGACCTACGAGACATATTCCGCGGCTATCCATGAAGTAACGGGCGAATAAGGGAGAGGGGAATTGGCTGGCCACACTCATAATCCGTTATCGGTAGGCCGTAAGCTGAAATATGGTATTCTGCTGACCAGTCTGATTCTGGTCGTGGAGCTGGTCGGCGGTTTTCTGTCCCACAGCCTGGCCCTGCTCAGCGATGCCGGGCATGTTTTTGTCGATGTTATAGCCCTCTCGCTTAGCTGGTACGGTGTTAGACAGGTCGAGCGCCCGGCGAGCAGCCGTATGACCTTCGGCTACCACCGGGTGGGGGTAATCATCGCCGTGGTCAATGCCCTCAGCATCTTCGCCATTGCCGCCGTCATTTTCTATGAGGCATACCGTCGCTGGCTGCAACCGCCGGAAGTTAACGGTCCTCTTATGCTGGGGGCAGCACTGGTCGGCCTGAGCGTCAATATCTTCGTCGCTTTCTGGCTGCGCAAGGAGCAGCGGACCAACCTCAACGTGCGAAGCGCCTTCTGGCATGTACTGGGTGATGCACTGGCTTCCGTCGGCGTCATTATCGGTGCCATCATCATTATGCTGACCGGATGGTATATCGTTGACCCTATTGTCAGTGTACTCATCGGGTTCATCATCACCTTTGCCGCGTGGAGCATACTGAGGGAAGGGCTAAAGGTACTGCTGGAGGCAGTGCCGCATCAAATAGATGTCAGCCGGATGGCGCGCGACCTGCGGAAGATACCAGGTGTGAAGGGTGTCCATGACATGCATGTCTGGAGCATTTCTCCGGAACTGCACGCCATGAGTTGCCATGTATTGATTGATGATGTGCAGATGAGCCGGGCGGCTGAAATTCGCCAGCGAGTGGAAAAGGTTCTGCAGCAGCAGTTTGATATCCGTCACAGCGCGTTGCAGATGGAATGCCATGAATGTGGCAATAACGATCTTTTCTGCTCTCTGGCGCCAATATCGCAGAATGAAGACCACGAAAAGAGCTGCGACTAACAGAACAAACCGCTTGCCAAATCGTATCAAATAATTTAAGATTATTATTCAATATGGAATGGTTGGTTAGTCTTTTTGCCGTATTTATCCTCCTGGTCAGCGTGTTTACCGGGTTAAAGGAAGGCGCGGTAAAGCATTTTTTCAACCTGGTGGCGGTGCTAGTTGCTATTTATATTGCCGGTCTGGCCTATTATCTGATTTCCGGATTGATATCCTTCCTTCCCGGCGAGAATTGGGAAAGCTTTTTCGGCTTCTTTATTACCTTTGGTATCATTATTGCCCTGCTGCAACTCGCTTTTCTGCTCTCGCGCAAAATAATTCAAAAAATCTGGAAACGAGGACTCATATACCGACTGCTCGGCGGCGCTCTGAACGCGGTCAATGCCAGCATCGGCCTGGTGGTCTTCGCTCTGGTACTGTTCGCTTTTCCCGTTTTCGACTGGCTGGCACGCTGGGTGGTCGGCTCCGGTGTCATGTCGTCTCTGGTGAATATCTTCGGTTTTATCCAGGCGCTGCTGTCTGAGGAATTTCGGGCTGCGGCTACGGTCGTTTTCGTAATATTATAGCAAGGAGGTGCACAGTATATGGCAAGTCAAACATACCCGGTAACGCTCATCGGCGAGCTTACCATGCCGCCAGGCCGTTGGAAGTGGCTCATCAAAATAATTCTGTTGATTCCACATATTCTTGTACTTCTATTATTATTATGGCCAGTATTCATTATCGTATGGATTATCGCTTTTTTCGCCATCCTCTTCACCGGCCGGTTCCCCAGTGGCCTGTTCGATTTCAACGTGGGCGTGCTGCGCTGGTCATGGCGGGTCGGCTTCTACAGCTACGAGGCACTGGGGACAGACAAATACCCGCCGTTTACACTGAAATCGGTTGATTATCCGGCCGACCTGCAGGTCGAGTATCCGGAGAAGCTGTCCAGGGGACTGGTGCTGGTCAAGTGGTGGCTGCTGGCCATCCCGCATTACATCATCGTCGCTATCTTCAATGGCTGGGGTGGGAAGGACAAGGGGTTCCCTGGTCTGATTTGTGTGCTGGCCATTATCGCTGCGGTGGTGCTGCTCTTTACCGGCAAGTACCCGGAGAGTATTTTCAAGCTGGTGATCGGGATGAACCGCTGGTCATACCGCTTCTGCGCCTACGTGGCACTGATGACCGACCAGTACCCGCCATTCCGGCTCTGGGACGACTAAGGGGCCGGCTGGCACCTGGGGCAGAAATAGGTGCCGCGATTGCGCACGGTGATGCGCTGAATCGGGCTGCCGCAGTTCGGGCAGTTCCTGCCGCGACCGTGAGCAACCTTGAACTCAAAGTGAGCGGTGCCGGTCTCGCCGCCGGGCCGATAGTAGTTAACGATGCTGGCGCCCTTGTTGCCGATGGCGGCGCGCAGCGTCTGCTGTATAGCCTGGTGAAGACGCTCGATTTCTTCTGGTGTCAGGCTGGCTCCAGACCTCAACGGGTTAATTCTGGCGGCAAACAGGGCTTCATCGGCATACATATTGCCGATGCCGGCAATTACGGACTGGTCGCAGAGGAGCGCCTTGACGGGCGCTTTGCGATTTCTTAAACGCTGTGCCAGGACCTGAGGCGTGAAATCGGTTTCCAGAGGCTCCGGCCCCAGATTTTTGGTCACCGTTCTCAAATCGCTGACCAGCCAGACCCGGCCAAACTTACGCGGGTCGCGGAAAAAGATTCTGGTACCTCCATCCAGGTGGAAGACAGCGCGTGTATATTGGGGCGGCTCTTTAGAATCCCGGCTCAGCAGCAGCGAACCACTCATCTTCAGGTGAATGACCAGCAAATCATCGCCGGTCAAGTTTAAGACAAGGTACTTGCCATGCCGGGAAAGGCCGGTGATTTTCTGTCCAATAAGGCGGGAACGGAATTCCTCAATCGATGGTGTCTTGACGATGCCGTCCCAGAGAAGGGTGATGCCGGTGAATTTGCGTCCCAGAATATGCGGGGCAAGCTCGTTCTTTACCGTTTCCACCTCAGGCAGTTCGGGCATGTTATTTCATCTCTCCCCAGTTCTGGCCCTGCTTGGTGTCCACTTTCAATGGTACATTAAGCTGAAGCGCTGAGGACATTACCTGAGGGACGAGCTTTTGTACTGTCTCCATCTCTTCATCGGGAACCTCGAGAACAAGCTCATCGTGTACCTGCAGCAGCATCCGGCTCTTTAATCGCTGTTTGTCCATCTCTTGCTCGAGGTTTATCATGGCCACCTTGATGATGTCGGCCGAGGTGCCCTGCACCGGCATGTTTATCGCCATGCGTTCGGCGGCTTCCCGCACCTGGCGATTGGACGAGTTGATTTCCGGAATGAAGCGCCTTCGGCCCAGAATGGTCTGCACGTAGCCGTTTTCCCGGGCCTGCCTTTTCGTTGCCTCAAGGTATTCTTTCACCTTCGGATATTTAGCAAAATAGGCGGCGATGAACTGAGCCGCTTCTTCGCGTGATAACTCGGTGGCCTGTTCCAGGCCGTACTCGCTCATGCCGTAGATAACGCCAAAGTTCACCGTCTTGGCCAGCCGGCGCATATCGGCGGTGACCTGAGGCCTCTCGACATTGAAAAGCTGGGCGGCGGTGGTGGCGTGAATGTCCTCGTCCTGCTGGAAGGCGCGGATTAGTTCCGGGTCCTGCGATAAGTGGGCCAGCGCCCGGAGGTCGATCTGTGAGTAATCCCCGGTGAACAGGCAGCTTCCCCGTGGTGCGATGAAGGCACACCGTATCTGTCTTCCCTGTTCACCACGGATGGGAATATTCTGTAAATTCGGTTCGCTGGAGGAGAGCCGGCCGGTGGTCGTCCTCGTCTGGTTGAAGCTGGTATGCACCCGGCCGGTTTTGGCGTTGATAAGACCGGGAAGGGCGTCTATATAGGTCGACTTCAGCTTCGTTAGCTGGCGGTACTCCTGGATGGACTGAATTATCTCGTATTCTTTTAACTCCTCGAGGACTGATGCCTCCGTGGAATATTTGGACTTGCCTTTCCGGGAAGCGGGTATTTCCAACTCCTCGAACAGAACCTTTCCCAGTTGCTGAGGTGATTTAATGTTGAACTCATGACCGGCGTAGCCGAATATCTGCGTTTCAAGCGTGGCAATCTGCTCACCCAACTGCTGGGACATGCCCTGAAGCAGTTCCTTGTCCAGGGCGATGCCGCTCCTCTCCATTCGCAGAAGCACCGGCACAAGAGGCATCTCAACCTCCGAGAAAAGCTGCCAGAGTCCCTGTTGCTGCAGTTCCTTTCCGAACAGGTCTGCTAGCCGGTGGGTCATATCGGCATCGGCACAGGCGTAATCAGCCACCTTTTCTATCTCAATCTGAGACATGGGCAGCTGCCTGGAGCCAGTACCAATGAGGTCGGTGATAGGAGTCATATCGATACTCAGCTTGTCGAAAGCGAGGGTTTTAAGGGCGAGTGATTTTTCACCCACCAGGTAAGCGGCCACCATGGTGTCGAAAGTCAGGTTGTTTACGGTCACGCCCTGCCCGGCCAGCACGGTCATATCGTATTTGCCGTTGTGGGCCAGCTTGGCCAGCCCTTTATCTTCCAGAACGGGCTTGAGCCGGTCAATGACCTGTGGCAGGGGAAGCTGTGGCATCGCCTGCAGGCTGGTATGTCCTACCGGA
>SDBT01003913.1_pt1 | contig 25563 bp, 25 predicted proteins | sample 2277101 | NCBI WGS metagenome assembly SDBT01 (sample SAMN10404973, study PRJNA504765) | marine sediment metagenome | isolation source: marine sediment core GS10_PC15, 103 cmbsf | place: Arctic Ocean: Southern Knipovich Ridge | collected 2010 | reverse complement strand
TTTCGTTTTGTTATTTTTTCTTAATGGTTGCTTTTGTATTGTTTGTTTTTTTAAGTTTTTGTTTTAACTTTTCATACCCTTTTCTTGAATTTGGATATTTTATTTTTTATTTTATTGAATGTAAATTATTTTTTAATTTTGTAGTGTTTTTAATAGTTTGATTTTGTTTTACTATTTTAAATTCTGATTGTAACTCTTTGATATTTAAAACATTCTTTGAAGAAATAGATTTAATAGTTATAGCGTTTTCTCTTTGAGGAATATCATACTTTGAAGATACTACCATAAATCCATTTTGAGAAATTTGCTTACCTGATAAATATAAAAACCAATTAGCTGACTGAATAACCCCTTTTTCTAAAAAGTTTAGCTCTTGATTTAAACTTTTAGTTTCTTGATTTAATAAATGTTTTTGATTTAGTAAATCTAAGTACTGATATCTATTTTTAGAATCATCATTTGCTGCACTTCTAAATTTAGAACTAAAAGTTACCAAATTATCATTTTGAGCAATTTTTTTATTTTCTTCTAACTTAAGTAAATCTAAATTAACCAGATGTTCTAATTGATGCGAAAAAGAGACTTTTGCATTTTTATCAGAACTCATTGTCTGAAAGGTTAATATAATTAAAACAGCAGCTAGAATAAATAATAAAAAGCCGCCAGGTCTTTTTCTTTTTGGTTCTTTTGAAAAGTTATCAGCCATAATAATTTCTTCTTTTATTTAATTTAAAATGGGTAGTGCAAGTTACAAAATTATCTGCTTATTAAACAATTTTGTAAAGAACTACGTAAATTTGTAATTTTTTCCTTTAATCTTCTAATTATCAGAATTATTAAAGTTTGTAAATTCTATTTTATAATTTTTAAAGATACTTCAAAGAATTTATCTGATTGAGATCTAAACTCCTTAGATGTTAAAAAATCATAAACCTCTATATCTTTAATACATATAACAGGAAACAACCTTCTCAAAAAGGCTGGAACCTTATAATTCTCAAATCTTTTTTTTATGCTTTTATTATATGTGAGATTTTTAATAATACCATTATTACTTGGAATGTATATTTTAGAGCTCTTTTTTAATAAATCTCTCCACGAGCTATTTTTTGATTTGTTATTTACTTTTTTTATATCTATTAGAAAGTTACTAGTTTTATATCTTCCCTCTCTTAAAGGAATATCCTCAAAAAAATTCTCAAATGTTTTGTCTATTATAAATAAATAAGATCTATCGACTATTAATGAAAAATTTTTAAAGATAATCTTGTAATTTGTTTTTTTATTTAAAATAGCCTCTATTAGATTTTGGACATGCTCTCTTGAAAGGTTAAGCTTTAATCTTTTAGATATACTATTTAATATATATCTTATCTCTAAAGGCTCATTTATATCATCTAAGTTGATGTAATGGCCTAAAAAAAAGCTTTTTAATGATTCTATTTGATTTTGTAGCTTTCTAAAAAGATAGTCATTTAATTCATAAGAATATTTAGATATTGAATAAATTGAATCAAAAATATTTTTTTGAAAGTTTTCTTCTAAAAAAGGTACTATTTTTTTTCTAAATCTAGCTCTTAAATAATAAGTATCTTCATTTGTATAATCTTTGAAGTATGATATGTGGTTTATTTTCAAATAATCTAAAATATTTTTTTTTGAAATATCTAAAAAAGGCCTTAAAATAGTCATTTCATCTATTTTGAGATCTTTAGTCATTGAATAGATATTATGCAGATTAGACCCTTCTAAAACTCTTTTAAGAACTGTTTCTAAAAGATCCGCTTTATGATGCGCTGTGATTAAAATATTACAATTTATTTTTTTACAGGTTTCTTTAAAAAAAAGATACCTTTCATTTCTAAACTGTTCTTCAATATTTGATTTTTTTTCTATATTTAATTTTTTAAAATGAAAAGAAATGTTTTTTTCATTCATTAAATTTTTTAATGAATGAGATTCATTCGCACTCTCTTTTCTAAAAGAATGGTCAATATTAGCCACATGAAGATGAAAATTCAGTTCATCTTTTAATTTATATAAAATATCAAATAAACAACTAGAATCGCTTCCGCCTGATAAGGCTAAAAGGACTTTATCATTTTTATTTAACTTTTCTTTTAAAAAAGATTTTACAGAATTTAAAATATCTAACATACCAATAAAATATAAAATTGTTTAAACTTCCTAATATTATAAAGGATTTTGGGAAAATAGTTAATGCCAATTTTTTGGAAATATTTATCTAAGCAATATTTAAAAATATTTTTTCTATCAATTTTATCTTTTATTAGTATCTTATTAGTGACCAGATTAAAAGAAATAGCCTCTTTTGCAACGCTATCTAATAACATTATAAATATTTTTTTATTTACCCTTTATCAAATTCCTTTCATTCTACCTATAGCTATTTCTATTTCTTGCTTGATATCTTCTGTATTATTATTTCAAAAACTCTCATCATTAAATGAACTCACAGCGCTAAGGGCCTCTGGAATATCATTAAAAAGCATATTAGCACCTCTTTTGATTTTAGCAATGCTACTTTCCTTTTTTAATTTTTTAATAGCATCTGAGCTTACTCCAAAATGTAGATTTAAAACTAAAGAGCTTCTATATGAAAAAACATCAATTAATCCAATTGTTTTACTTCAAAAAAAACAAAAGTTATCTAACATAAAAAATTCATATATTGAAATAGATGTAAAACATGGAGATAAAAAAGCAAATAACTTAATTTTAATTACTCCTAATAAATCTAGTTCTAGACTTTCATTAATTTATGCTAATTCACTTGAACTTAAAAATAAAAATTTAATTGCTAACGAAGTTACCTTTATCTCTTATTTGGATAACAACCAAAACAATAACTTTGATAATTTAATAATTGAAAATCAAAAAAAAATGATTACAAATGCAAATTCAATTTCAGGATTTATTAAATCTAAAAGTTGGGCAATGAATACAAGATCTCTTCCAATTAGAATGCTTCTTTTAAAATCAAAACATGAAGCTAAATTAAATAAAAAAAATATTGATAGAGCGGATATTGAAATTGCAAAAAGAATAGCTTTTGCACTCTCTGCTTTTAGTTTCACATTTATTGGAGCAAGTTTTGGAATTCAAGCAAATAGAAGTAACTCTAAAAAAAGCATTATACTTCTTTGCATATTAACTTTGATTATTCTAAGTAGCTTCACCCTTTCTAAAAGCTTTAAACAAAAGCCAATGTTATCTATGTTATCTTATATACTACCTCAAATAATGGTTTTAATTTTTACAGCTTTTAGACTAAAAAAAATATCTAGAGGCGAAATATAATCATGAAATCAATTGTTAATAGATATATTTTTTTTAAAACTTTAAAACTAGCACTCTTTTTTTTAGTTTCAATTTTTATTATTTTCGTAGTTATTGATTTTTCATATCACGGCTCTAAACTCTTCGTTACATCAAACGTAAGTTTTAATACTATTTTTCAATATTACTTAAATACTTTTTTTGTAAATTTAAAAATATTTTTGCCACTAACATATATGCTAGCCATGATGAAAGTCTTAACGGATATGAATGTTCACAATGAGCTGGTAGCACTTAGAACAAGCGGTATTTCAACTTCAAAAATTTTCGCTCCATTTTTATATTTGGCAATTATATTTTGTGTATTATCTTATATTAATTTAGAAAAAATATATCCTAATGCATTAACTTTTAAAGATACTTTTAAAGAAAAATATTTAAAAATTAATAAAAAAAATAAAAAAATGAATCTACCAAATGTTATTTATTTAGATGACTCATCTAGATTAGTCTATCAAAAATATAATAAAGAAAAAAAAGAGTTATTTGATGTTTTTTTGATTAAATCATCTAATGATATTTGGCATGCTAAATATTTAAATATAGAAACCTTCCCTCTCGTTGGTAAGTATGTTGATCAATTCCTAAAAACAGATTCAACATTTATCAAACAAAACTCTTTTGAAGAATATACTTTTAAAGATATAAAATTTGACTTTGAAGATATTAAACAAGTATTTTTAGCATATGAAACCAAATCTATTTCAGATTTATTTAAAGATAAATTTTTAAAAAAAATCCCTTTCAATAAAGAAAAAGCAGAAATTTCAACTCAGTTTTATAATAAGCTTTTTTCTCCATTAATATTTTTTATAATTGCTATTTCTATCTTTCCCCCTCTTCTGATGTTTTCAAGAAATATATCTATTTTTTTTATTAGTTTTTTTTCACTTTTTGGATTTGTAATATTTTTTATGATAATAGATTCTTCTATTATTCTTTCAGAAAATAACGTTATACCATCTATTTTTTGTATTTCTTTTCCTTACCTTTTATCTTTTTCAATATTTTTTAAAAAATTTATAAAGATACTTTAATTTTTTTGATATATCTAAAATGACATTTTTTGAAAATCTATGAATAAATTACTTTATTTTCAGATTAAAAATAGTTGAAAAATATATGGAGCGTTTATAAAAAAAACACTAATTTTATTTATTATAATATTCTATAGAATAATTAAACATTCCTTTGGCTGCAGCACCCGCTACGCCACCGATTGCAGCTAAAGCTGCCTTTTGTGCATAGGGCCAACAACAGCTATATTTACTACCATCTTGACTTAGTTGTTCTTTTTCTTGGCTTCTATTATATAGTTCTAACATAGTTCTTTGTTGATCTAATATTACTTGTTGTTGTAACAAAATCAGTTCTTGAGAACTTTCTAATTTTTGAACACTTGCTTCTATTTTTACTAATTGCTTATTTTTTCTTTTTCTAACCATCTCGGCCATAATTTCAGGAGAAAGAATAGCAAATTTATTTTCTATCAAACCTATTGGCATGATTTACCTCTATTATTTTTTAATAATTATTAAACATATTAAATAATAATAACATATAATTAAATATTTGTCATTTAGTTTAGATTAATTACTACTATTAAAAAATACTATCTAAATAAAGTAACAAGTAATTGAAATAAAGTTAATTACATAAAATAAAATTATTTCTATAACTTTAATTAACTAAAGTTTTTTTTAAAAATTAAATATTCAAAAAATTTATTTATATATAAAAAATATTAGAATTTATTTTTTAGACGTTTTTCTCTAATTTTTCTTCTTATATCTGCTTCTAAAAACCTTCTTTTATCTACCTCAGTCTCAGGAATAACTTGAGAAACTACATGCATTTGATCATTGTCTTTTTTAGTGAAAGAAAAATATGCGCTAAGGATATTTGTTTGCTCTAAACTTCTAAAATTTTCAGCTACTACTTTAGCTCCAACTTCAATAATATCTTGCCAAACCCTATTAACACTTGCTTTACAGATCAACCTATCATCTTTTTTTACAGGTGAATAGTATCTAACAAAATCGATTCCTTTAATGATACAATCAATCTCTGCATGTGTGTTCGCTACTTTAAGTGCTACAAAATGAACAAGATCTAATATTCTACCACCAAAAACAACACCATCTGGAGAGACTTTATCATCAAAAAGTGTAATCTTTTCAGATTCTATAGCAGTCTCGGATGATGGTTTTCCCTTATCATAGCTATTTATTATGAACACAAATTTCCTCCTGATATAAATCTATTAATATTAATTTAAAGTATTTAATATCAAGAAAAAAATAATAAAAAAAAAGCCCTTGGGAAATCCCAAGGGCCCTTTGATAAACAAGGAGGAAGAAAAAAAATTTATCTTTTTGAGAATTGAAAACTCTTTCTAGCACCCGCAAGACCGTATTTCTTTCTCTCTTTCTTACGCGGATCTCTAGTTAAATATCCAACTTCTTTCAAAGTTGTTTTAAAATCTTCATTGCCTAAAACTAAAGCTCTAGATATTCCAAGTCTCGCTGCTATTACTTGAGCTTCGATGCCTCCACCTTTTAGGCGTATAATTATGTCATATTTACCAGAAGAGTCACATTTAGCAAGTGGTGCCAAAATCTCTTCTTGTTGATAAGATGATGTAAAATAATTTTCAAATTCTCTGCCATTTATTTTAATTTTACCTTTTCCGTTTCTAAGTCTTACAGCAGCAACTGCTGTCTTTCTTCTACCAACACCTAATAATTCATTTATTTGTTTTTTCTTTGCCATAATCAATCCTTATATATTTACTGCTATTGGTTTTTGTGCTTGCATATTATGTTCAGTGCCTTTGAAAATTCTAAGTCTTTTTAGTTGCTTTCTAGTCAATTTGGATTTTCTTGGCATCATGCCTTTTACAGCATGCTCTAATATATATTCTGGTTTTTTTTCTAGCATTTCTCTGTATGGAGTCTGTCTAAGACCTCCAACCCATCCAGTATATTTTGTATATACTTTTCTTGCTTCTTTGGCCCCAGTTACTGTTATTTTTTCAGCATTAATTATTATTACTCCATCACCTGTGTCGGTATTTGGAGTAAAATCTGGTTTATGTTTACCTCTTAAGATTTTAGCAACTTCAGATGCAAATCTTCCAAGTGTCTTTCCGCTAGCGTCCAATATAAAATATCTTTTATTTTTTTCAGCTTCTTCTTTAGATACAAATTTAGTTCTATTCATATTTTTAATTTACTGTTTTTTTATGTTATACTTTCACACAAGAATATTTGAATCACTCTTTTTTGAAAAGTTAAATTTCTAATTTTTTATTTTTTTTGCCATTTTTTAAATTTTATACTAATATATATCCCCAATTAATCAATAAATTAAATTTTAATTATGAATAGTTTAAATACTTTTTTTATAAGAACATATGGTTGCCAAATGAATGAGCTTGATTCTGAAATCATGGCATCGCAATTGGAACAAAGAGGTCTTGTTGAATCTGAAAATGAAAATGACGCTGATCTAATAATTTTTAATACATGTTCTATTAGGGACTTAGCAGAGAGAAAACTTTTTGGGAAATTAGGTATAATTTCTAGAAAAAAGAAAAAGAAAATAATAGGCATCGCAGGTTGTACTGTAATGGCCAAAAAAGAAAAAATTTTAGATAAGTTTGAAAATGTTAACTTTATTATAGGTACAAATAATTTAACTGATTTAAATAATGTTTTAGATGAAATTGAAGAAAAAAACATTCGCCTTTCGAAAACAGATACAAAATATGAAAAAAAATTAGAAACCTATTTTGCTAAAAGAAAAAATAATATCAAAGCATCTGTATCTATAACTCGTGGCTGTAATAATTTTTGCACATACTGTGTAGTTCCATATACTAGAGGAAGAGAATATTCTAGATCTTTTGAAACAATTATAGATGAATGTAATTATCTAAAAGATCAAGGTATTAAGGAAATCATGTTACTTGGCCAAAATGTTGATAGCTATGGCACAGACAACCATAAAATGAATAAATATTTTCATGACCTTTTATATGAAATTGATAAGATTAATGGAATTGAAAGAATTAGATTTATGACTTCCCACCCTAAAGATATTACAACCGATTTAATGTATGCTATTAAAGACTGCAAAAAAGTATGTAATTTTGTCCATTTCCCACTTCAAGCAGGATCCAATAGAATATTAAAAAAAATGAATAGAGGTTACACATTAGAAGAGTATTTAGAGAAAGTAAATAAATTAAGAGAGATAATTCCAAACGTTTCAATTGGAACTGATATAATAGTCGGCTTTCCGACTGAGACAGATGATGAATTTATGCAAACTTATAAAGCTTTTGAACAAATAGACTTTGATTTAGCTTTTATTTTTGAATATAGCCCAAGAAAAAACACTGCTGCTTACAAGTTATATAAAGATGATATTTCTATAGAAGTAAAAGATCAGAGAATGAAAAAACTTATGAATTTTTACAATTGTAACATTAAAGATAAGTTAAAAAAATTTATTGGAACTACTCAGGAAGTTTTAGTAGAAAATTTAAATAAAGATAAAAATTTTTTAAAAGGCAGAAATAAAAGATATGAAAAAGTGATTTTTAAAGGTAATAAATCCCTTATTGGAACTATTCAAAATGTAAATATTAAAGAGACAAAACATCAAACTTTAATTGGTGAAATTTCTTTTTCTTGACTTATATTTTAAAGGCCTTATTATTTTTTCTATTTTAATTTTATAAGGAAATGACATGCCAGTTTCTATAGTTTCAAATCCTCAAACAACAGATCTAATCGATTATAGTTCTTTAGAAGAAAGTTTAAAAAAACCTGAACATAAAAGTTATGATAATCCCCCTAATGAATTTTTAGACTGCAGCACTACTAGCATTATGATTGATCCTGTTATTCTTTCTAATCCCGATGCAGCACAAGGCAGAAGATGCAGTCATACCTTTGATAGACTGCCTATTACAAAATGGCTAAGACAATCTCAAAACCGAAGTGAAATCAAATGTCCACTGTGTAAACAAAAAGTAACTACTGTTGTCCCAAATCAAAAGCTTGCTCAAAAAATTGATGAATGGGTAAAAGACAATCATTTCCAAACCCAATTTAATGCTGACAAAATAACTCAAAATCAAGAATATAGAGAATATAAAGATAAAGATGTAATTCCAAGGCAAGAAGAAATTCAAAGAGATACATCTTTAATGGATGAACTTCCAATGTTTTTAGAACTTCCAAATTTATTGACTTTTCTTTTCAATCCAATAGTCACTTTAAATAATATAATAAATTTAATAAATCACGGTCTTTTAAGACAAGCAACAGACGAAGTTAGAAATTTACAAAGTTTAATTGATAGAGATATAGCCTATACCTTAATTGCAAAAGCTTATTTAAGATTAGACATTGTGAAAGAAGCAGATTCACTTTTATCTAGAATTGCATGTAGAACATCACACACTTATAGAACATTAGAAGAAACTATTATAGATAAGCTTTTTGAAAAGAGAGAATATAGTTTAGCCTTTAATAGAATTCTATCCATTATAGAAGTCGATAGAAGTTATTTTCATTTATTTTTGGGAATTTTAAAAACTATTATAAATTTAATAATAGACTCTTCTTTCTATTTATATACAAAAACATTGGAGCTTATAGAAATAATAATTCTTAAATTGAAATTACTATCAAAAAAAAATAATTAAAAGTTTCTTGCAACTAAATATCTTAGATTTCAAAGAAAATTAAAGCATAGATTTAAATTCTTTTTCTGAAATAATTTTAATACTTAACTTTTTAGCTTTATCATATTTAGACCCAGGCTCATCGCCTGCTAAAACAAAATCTGTATTTTTGCTAACAGAAGAAGTTACCTTCCCGCCTCTTTCTTTTATCATTTTTTTAGCTCCATCTCTTGTAAACGCTTCTAAAGATCCTGTTAAAACAAAAATTTTATTTAAAAAAGTTTGATTAATTTCTTGTTTTGTAACATTGGGATTTAGCCCATGTTTAATTAATAAATCAATTTCTTCAATATTTTTTTTATCTATAAAAAATTCAATTATTGCATCCGATGCTTTTTCACCAATGCCTTCAATTGATAAAAGCTCTTCTTTTGTTAGTTTTTTTAATTTATCAATATTTTTAGCATAGTTCGCTAAAAGATCTGCTGTTTCTGATCCAATGTATTTTATACCAAGGCCCATAATAAATTGTGACAAAGTACATTTTTTAGATTTTTCAATAGATTCTAAAAGATTTTTTATAGACTTATCTTTAAACCCTTCTAATTGTGATAATTTTCCTTCATCTAGTGTATAAATGTCGGATAATCTTTTAACAAATCCTTTTTCATAAAGCATCTGCATTACTTTAGATCCTAAATGTTCTATATCTAAAGCCTGTTTGGATGCAAAAAATTGAAATCTTCTAAGAGTTTTACCGGCACATGTTGGACTTATACATCTAATAGCCACTTCATCATCAAAACGTTTAGCTTCACTTTTACAAATAGGACATTTATTTGGTATTTTAAATTTTTTTATATTTTTTTTTCTTTTAGAAAAATCAACATTTACAACTTTTGGGATTACATCCCCTCCTTTTTCAATTATAACTATATCACCTATTCTAATATCTTTTTTGTCAATTTCATCTTGATTATGAAGAGTTGCTCTAGATATTGTAGATCCAGCTAAAAAAGTAGGCTTTAAAACAGCAACAGGGGTTAATATCCCTGTCCTCCCAATTTGAATAATAATATCTTCAATAGTAGTAATTGCCTGGTCAGGTTTGAATTTATAAGCAGCTGCATATCTTGGAAATTTTCCTGTAAAGCCAAGTTTTTTATAAGTTGATAAATCATCTACCTTGATAACAATACCATCTATTTCAAAAAATAATTTCTTTCTCTCTTTTTCTATTCTATTTGCAAAAGAGACAATTTCATCTGCACTTTTACAAAGTTTATAGTGATTTTCATTTGATGTAGGTAGATTTAAATTTTGCAAAAACTTATGAACTTCATATTGAAAATTTACATAATTATGGGCATTTGCAATTCCATATAAAATAATATTTAATCTTCTTCTACTTACCTCTTTTGGATCTAAAAGCTTGAGTGATCCTGCAGCTGCATTTCTTGGATTTGCAAAAACATCTTTTCCTTCTTCTTCTCTTTTTTTATTTAACTCTTTAAAAGTTTTTATATTCATAAAAACTTCTCCTCGAACTTCTAAAAGATCAGGAATGTTTTTCCCTTTTAAAGTAAGTGGAATAGATTTAATTGTTTTGATATTATTTGTAACATCATCTCCTATTTTTCCATTTCCTCTTGTTACTGCCTGTGTTAGCTTTCCCTTATCGTATCTAATAGAAATTGCGGTACCATCTAATTTTAATTCCGATGTAAATTTTATATCTTTTTTATTAAGTAATTTATATACCCTATTTATAAAATCAGTGATTTCATCTATTGAATAAGTATTTGCAAGAGATAACATTGGCTCTATATGCTCTTTATGCAAAAAGCCTTTAGTTAATGCTTCAGATATTCTAAGTGATGGAGATGAGTCTAAAATAAAATCTGGATGTTTTTTTTCCCAAGATTGGATGGAGTTTAAAAGCCTATCGTATTCATAATCAGAAATAAGTGGTTTGTTCTTTACATAATAATGTTCATCATGCTCTATTAACTCATCTACAAGGTTTATATATTCTTTTTGATCTTTAATCTCTTTCAACTTTAAGCCTCAAAAATTAAGGAAGTAAGTTTTGAAATATTTAAAATAATATAATCATCTGCAATTTCTATTATTTCACACATATTATTATCTTCGCTATATTTTTGATCACTTGTATTAAAAATTAAATTTAATTTTTTAATATCTTTTATTTTTAATTTATAATTTTTAAAATTTTCATTGGAAAAATTATGAATTACTAAAACTTTTTTTTCATCTGAATATCTAAGATATGAAATTAAACAACTAGAGCTATCTTCAAACGAAACCCACTTAAATCCATCAAATGAAAAATCATAAAAATATAACTCTTTTGTATTTAAATATAGATGATTTAGATCTTTTACAAAAACATGAAATTTTTTATTTAAATTTTGTTTTAAAAGATCCAAATTAAGTGCCTTTTTAAAATCCCATGGATCTTTACTTAAAAGTTCACTGCCCATAAAAAAAAGCTTTTTACCCGGAAAAGTCATAATGTAAGCATATAGAAGTTTTAAATTTTGAAATTTTTCTACCTTAGTGCCTGCCATTTGAGAGTAAATAGAATTTAATGCTACTTCATCATGAGATAAGCAAAGAATGTGTTTTTCATTAAATGCATACATCAATTGAAATGTTAAGTTGTTATGCATATCTTTTCTTTTATCAAACTTTGTTTGAAAATATTTTAAAGTATCATTAATAAATCCCATATTCCATTTAAGATCAAAAGATAATTCATTTTTATTGGTAACCCCTGGGTATTCACTAGCCTCTTCAGCTATAATTAATACATCTGGATATTTTTCTTTTATTTTTGTATTTAATTTTTTTAAAAAATCAATTGCATAAAAATTATAATTTTTATCTTTTTTTCTAATTTGCCAATTACCCTTTTCTATTGCATTATCAAGATATATCATGGAAGATACTGCATCTACTCTAAGTCCATCTATATGAAATTTTTCTAAATAAAAAAAAGCGCTAGAAATTAAAAAGTTATTTACTTCATTTTTTTCAAAGTTAAATATTTTACTATCCCACTGTTTATGAATCTCTTTTGTTTCATATAAAAGACTACCATCAAACTCAGCTAAGGAAAAATCATCTTTGCAAAAATGAGCAGGAGCCCAATCTAAAATAACTCCAATATTATTATTATGCATATAATTTACAAAATATCTAAAATCATCAATAGTTCCGTATCTAGATGTTACTGAAAAATACCCAGTAATTTGATAACCCCAAGAATCATCTAAGGGGTGCTCCATAATTGGCATAAGTTCAATATAGTTATAACCCATTTCCTTTACGTAATTACAAAGTTTTTTAGCTATATCCTTATAATTGCAAAAATAATCATCTCCCCTCATCCAAGATTGAAGATGCACTTCATAAATATTAATAGGTTTAGATAAAGTATTTTTTTTTCTTTTTTGCATCCAATCATCATCATTAAATTTGAAATCAAATTTAGTTATTATCGATGAGTTATGAGGTCTTAATTCAAAATAATTTGCAAAAGGATCTGTTTTAATTTTTACTTTCTTATCTTTAGTTGTAATTTCATATTTATATTTAGAATTTATTTTCAAATTTGGAATAAATATCTCCCAAATTCCCGAGTTATCAACATTTCTCATTGGCAGAGTTTTTGAATGCCAATCATTAAATTCTCCTATTAAGCAAACGCCAATTGCATTAGGAGCATAGGTAGTAAATTTTACACCTTTTATATTTTCATGGATAATTTCATGCGACCCAAAAAAATCATATAAATTTGAAGTGGTATTTTTTTTAATTTTTTCAATTTCAGCTTTTGAAATAATAGGATCAAAAGAGTAGGGATCATAAATATAATCACCATTTGATAAATAGAGTTTATAATCAAATTTAGAAATATTTTCATTTAACTTATATTCAAAAAAACCTCTATCATCTATTTTTTTTAAAGGCATTTTTTCATTTAATATCATTAAATGAGCATCTTCAATATTTGGATTAAATATTCTAATAACATCTTTATTCAATCCTAAAAAAAGATGAGGGTTAGGATGTCTTTTTTCAAAAATGTAATCTAAATCATGCATTAGTTTAGATATATCAAGCATATGTATTCTTTGGCAAATTAATTTTATTTTTGAAATCTATCAAAAAAATATGTTTTGTTTTTTTCTAGAAAAAACAAGTCGTTATTTTTATGAACTTTTCCTTTTTCTTTTAAAAAACTTCTTACTCTAAAAGTATCTATTTTAGATTGAAATTTGAAATGAATTTTTTTATCAACTTTTGGTTTTACAATCATTTTTTTGATGAGTTTTTTAGACCATTCTATATCAATTATTGCAAAATTTAAATTTACATTTATAAATCTGCCACAAAAAAACTCTTTCATTAACAATGGAAGTATATTTACATTTTCTTTTTCTTCTAAAATAAGTGTGTTTCTAAGTAATCTAGAAAACTCTTTTAAAATGATTATAGGATCTATTTTACCAAAGTTTTCTTTAAAAATATTTTGATAATCAAAATGAAAAATTCTTGGAGTAAAAAAATCAAAAAAGAAAGATTTGCAGATATTTAAAAAGTCTTCTTCTAGGTTCAGTTTATCTTTATTTTTTATTTTCTTTTCTATACTTTTAAAAATTTGAGAAGTATATTTTTTTTCACATTTAAAAAATTGAGAAAGTGAAAAAATAAAGGGAAATATTTCTTTAATATCTTCTCTTCTTTTTATTAAATCTATATCTTGTTTTTTATGAGAGCCAAAAGATAATTTTTCTATTATTTTTTCATTAGATGTTATTTCAATAGGAAGTTCAATTGTTGATTTAGATTTCACTTTTTTAGAAGTGGTATTTATTTTTAAATCTAATGAATTTGAATGAATCTTTTCAAAAAATATTTTTGTCGAGTCAAATGTAAAAATCTTATAAGAAATAAAATCGTCCTTTGTAAAAAAAGAAATTTTTACAATTCCTTTTTTTAGATCTTGCATCACTAAAAAATTTTTAATAGGACCATTTATGTCAAAATGTATTTTAAACTCTTTATCTTTATTTATTTCTTTAAATATTAGCATGGATGGAAACACTTGAAGTGTATAATTTGTATTAGTGATCAAAAGAGTTTTACCAAAGCTATGAGAAAAAGGATATAGATCATTTCTTATTTTTATTAACATATTTCACCTATTAAATAATCTTTTGTATTTTTTGTTACCTGAACATCAAAAATATTATTTTTTATTTCTACTTTTCTAATAAACTCTTCTTTTTTAGTATTTTCAAAAATAACATATTTTTTTTTCAAATTTTCTTTACTATTTTTTAAATTTTTTATTGTCTTTAAGAAAGTATTTTCAGCGTTTTTAGTAACTGTGCAAGAATTTACAATACATATGTCAAATTGATCATCATTTGAAATATCATATCCCAGTGATAATAGTTGATTTTCAAATGCTTTAGACTCATATTGATTAGCCTTGCAGCCAAAGGTTACTATCTTAATTTTCTTTTTCATAATTAAAAAATATTAATAATAAGAAATATTATTATCAAAAAACTAAAAAAAAACCATGGAAAAAAAAGTTTAAACAATCTATTATTGCAAAGTATTATTTTAAAATAAATTTTTACAAGGTGATTAATAATGAATTCTACTTCTAATCTTTCTTTTTGGGATGCTGCCATTACTATGTTTTTTATATTAAACGCTCTTGGAATGGTACCCGTATTTGTGTCACTTCTTGGACGATATGGTGAAAAAAAACAAAGAAAAATTATTATAATAGAGTTTGTAATTGCTTTGATAGTATTACTTTCTTTTGCTTTTTTTGGATCTAAAATGCTAAAAGCAATTAGTATCTCTCCATCTTCTCTTGGAATTGGTGGGGGTGTTTTACTTATAATTATTTCTATGTCATTAATTTTTCCTAAAACAGATTCATCTGTTACAAAAAAAGATATTCCTGGAAAAGAGCCTTTTATCATCCCTCTTGCAATCCCTGGACTTGCAGGTCCTGGAACAATAGCGGCCATTATGATTTTTTCCTCTCAAGTAGGCCCAGCTACAGCATCACTTGCATTTTTTGTTGCTTGGATTCTTTCTTTAATAATAATGTTGGCATCATCTTTTCTTAAAAGAATTCTTGGGGATAAAGGACTACTTGCTGTTGAGAAATTAGGTGGAATGCTTATTTGCTTGATTGGAATTGAGATGTTTTCAGATGGGGTAATTTTACTTGTAAAAAATAGTTTCCCAGCTGCTTAAACTAAAGAACATGAACATATAAACATTATTTTAATTTTATTTATATATTTATACATCAATAATTTAGCTTTAATTTTAAAGCAATCTTTAATTATATTATTTTTTGCGTTATAATCTTAATTAATATAATAACAATATTAATATAATTATGACTATACAACATAATACTTTACAAAATTTATCTTTGTTATCTTTACAAAGAGATACTATTCCTAAAAAAATAGGTCCAAATTATGAAAGGGGCTATGCAGAATTTATTATTACTTCCTTTAAATTACTCGCACAATATGCTCCTGAAGATTGTTTATCCCTAGATGGGAGGGTTATTGATTTTAAGTATAAAGAAGATGTTGTAAATAAATGTTTAAAAGCATTTTTCAAAACTATCTCTATTAAAGAATATATTGAAAAAAAAGAAGGTGAGTTGGTTAGTTTTTGCAAAAGAATACCCATTGATGAATTGCAAAATTTAATGAATAGTGATGAATTTAAGCAATTAACAGTTGATAATAAAGTTGCTAGATTAAAGTTATTTTTTGAAAACAATCAAGACTTAATTGATCAAGTACAGGAATTAAATTTATCGAATTTAGGTTTAACTAGAATACCTGAAGAATTGAATCTTTTTAGAAATGTAGGGTGGTTAAATTTATCTAACAATAACTTTGCTGTTTTGCCTAATAATTTCGCAGCTGAATTACCTTTATTAAGAACTCTTGATTTAGGTAATAATTACTGTCTTGAACTTCCAGAGGGTTTTTTAGAAAGAAACAATCAAATTGTATTTTTAAAGCTTCCTTTACTGTTAAATTATCAAGAAAGATATGCTAATCACCCAAGTCTTATAATAAGAAAAGCTTATTTAGCAATTAAAATAATCTCTAAAAACATACTGCATATGCCTCAAAGTTATCGAGAATTTTTACTTATCTTCATGTCTATTATAGTGATAATGTTTATGACTCCTATTATGCGTATAAAAAAAACCGATCCAATGGAATCACCATCAGAACTTATAAATTCATCATATTTTAAAGATAAAATTACTAATACTAATTTTTATTATTTAATGTTTGGAAACATAGTCCTTTATGGATCAGAACTTTTACATCGTTTTTATTTAGCAACTATTATTAAAAAAAGATTTGTATAATAATTAAATTTCAAACTGGGATACTTTAGAATAGATCATTTTAGGGATTTCTATTTCTAAGATAATATCATTTGCATCGTAATCTGTAGAGATTACTCTACTATCTTTAATAAGCGCCGCTACTAGTTTATAGTAACTTTGAGGAATTTTTAATTTTACAATTTTTCTAATAGAAGCAATTGTCTCTTCAATTTTTTCTTCTAATTCATCCAATCCTTTTTTTTCCAGAGCTGATATTGCAATTACATTTGGGTAATTTAGTTTAAAATAGGTAATGATTGATTTATTTTCTAATTTATCTACTTTATTTAAAACTGTAATAATAGGTATGTTTTCAGCATTTAATTCTTTTAAAATTTGGTAGCTCTGTTTTGTATGCTCCATTGCTGCTTTTGAAGATACATCTACTAAATGAATTAAGATATCTGCAAATGTTATTTCCTCAAGAGTTGATCTGAAAGAAGCTATTAATAAGTGAGGAAGTTTTCTTATAAATCCCACAGTATCTATTAAAAGGATTTGTTGTTGATTTGAAAGAATATATCTTCTAGTAGTTGTATCTAAAGTTGCAAAGAGCTTATCTTCTACTAAAACATTTGCATTAGTAAGTGCATTCATTAAAGTAGATTTCCCAGCATTGGTATATCCTACTATTGCAAACGTTGGAATTTTAGCTTTTTCTCTTTGTTTTCTATTTAATTCTCTTTGTTTTTTTATATCTTTAATATCACTAGATATTTTGGAAATTTTTGTTTTTAAAATTCTTCTATCAATTTCAATTTGTTTTTCCCCTTCACCTTTTAAGAAACCACCGCTAGCACCGCCTGTTCTTTGTCTCGATAAATGAGTCCACATTCTTTTTAATCTTGGATATTCATATTTAAATTGTGCAAGTTTTATTTGCATATTAGCTTCTTTTGTTTTTGCATGTATTGCAAAAACAGAAAGTATAAGCTCGGTTCTATCTATAACCGCTACTTTAATCTTTTTTTCTAAATTTCTTTGTTGATGAGGAGCAATGTCCATATCAAAGATAACAACTACAATATCTTTTTCATTAACAATATCTGCTATTTCTTGCACTTTTCCAGAACCTAAATAAGTTGAAGACTCTATTTTTCTTAAATGCACACTAATCTTATCTATCGTATCTAGACCAAAAGTATCAGATAAACTATTTAATTCTTCTAAATTTTCTATGCAAGTCCCTTTATCTTTAGGAAATTCAAATGCACCAATTAAAAGAGCATTTTTATTATCAGTAAGCTCTAATAGTCTTGTTCTTCCAGTTTGTTGAAAAATATTGTTTTCATTCATAAAAAATCCTTAAAAATTAATCTCTAAATTATCATAGGCTGGTTGAATTTTATCATTTAACTCTTTTTTTAAAGTATCATAATCAATTTCATGAGCCATATGTGTTAAATACGTAGTTTTAGCATTAACTTTTTTAGCAAAGTCTTTTGCTTGTTTTACATGAAAATGCACAGGAGATTCTTTAAACCTTAAGCAACTAAGTATTAAAAAATTTAAATTTTTTAAAAAGTCATAGATATCATCCTTGAATATTTTAATATCTGTAATATATGCTAAATCATTTACTCTATACCCTAAAACATCATGCTGTTTATTTTGATAATATCTAAAGTAAGAAAAATTGATGCCATCAATTTTAAAATCTCCACTACTTTCTTCCAATATATGAAAATCAAATTTAGCAGATTCTATTAAAGTATTGTGATTTTCAAAAAGATAATTAAATCTTTTTTTTACTTCTAAATAACTATCTTTGGATAAATAGCATTTTATTTTAGAGTGTTGAAGCCTGTTTAATGCTCTTAAATCGTCTAAACCTGCGATATGGTCATAATGTATATGGGTAATTAAAATAGCGTCTATATGCTCTATATTATGATCTAATGCTTGTAACCTAAAATCTGGACCTGGATCTATTAAAATGTTTTTGTTATCAATTTTTATAAGACAAGATGGTCTTAGTCTTTTATTAAATTTTGAAGAAGAACTACAAACATTGCATTTACAACCAATTTCTGGAACTCCAGAAGATGCCCCCGTCCCTAAAAATATTAATTTAGCCACTATTTGGCCTCTATTTTTTTTACTAAATTAAATCCTTCCGCCGCAAAATTAAAGAAAAAAATAATAGCAGGAGTTAAAAATATACTATATTGCAGAGCAATAATTAAATTTTTAATAAAGAAAGACACAATATTAGTTTCAATAACATAGCTTAAATTTGTAATCTTTGTAGATATGCTAAGTAAAATTATAATAAAAACACCTGGTAGTATTGCTATTAAAAAAAATAAAATATTTAAAAAAATATTATTTTTAAAATTTTGATAGCATTCTTTTATAATTTTCAAACTTTTGATGTTAGATAGTGTTATAATCGGTGATAAAAAAAATAAGGTAAGCATATTTGCAATTAATAAGATAATAGATAACATCACAATTAAAAAAGGAATAAAAGATAAAATAGATCCAACTATCGCCCCAATATGAGGGATTTCTTTTACAAATACAAAAATAGAAAAAATAATAAATAAAATTAAAAAAACTAAAATATAAGAAAAAGAAAGCGAAATACTTTTATTGATAGAAAAGATTAAATCTTTTAATAGATTTAAAAAATTAAGTTTTATATTTTTAACTTCATTTACATAAATTTTAATTAAAACAATCCCAAGAACAAATAAAAGAGTAAAACTTAAAAAAACAGGCAAGAATAATAATGCGAGTCTTGCAAATGAAGAGTTCAAAAAAGAAATAGATGAAGCAAAAACAAATAAAAAAGAACATAAAAAAAGAGTAAAAAAAGTTAAAATGAGTTTCTTTTTTTGGAATGAATTTTTAATTGCTCTATTAAAACAAACATCTAAATTTTTTAAATCCATAAATACTTCCTAAATATTACAAATTACTTTATTTTTATTTATTCTTAATTTTTATTCTATAAAAAGAATCAAATTTAATACATCTTAAAGAGAAAAATAATTAAATCTCATCATTTAAAATTTTTTCTCTTATTTCAGACATATAATTTATCATGAAATGTAAATTATGAATAGAAGATAGAGTATAAGCACTTAGCTCTTTTGCTTTGAATAGGTGACACAGATAAGATAAGCTATAATTTTTACAAGTATAACAAGTGCAACTTTTATCAATTGGACTGTTGTTATATATATTTATACTTTTGGTGATTTTTATATTTTTATTTTTGCAAAGCAATGTTCCATGTCTTGCAGCTTTTGTTGGATAAGAACTATCAAAAGTATCAATCCCCTCTGGGATTGATAGATCAAGAGATTTAATATCCCCGATACCCAGCAAGTGATTTGGTTTGTCTTGAGGGATATTATTCATTGTAAATTTCAGCATTTCTATCATTTCAATTAAGTTTTTTCCAACACTTCCACCAATAGCATACCCATCAAAATCTAAACTAGATAAGTATTTAGCACTTTTTTCTCTAAGTTCTTTTGAGATGCCACCGTGAACAACAGCATACATAGCTTGGTTATTTCTGTTTTTTAAATGATAATCTAACGATCTTTTTTCCCATGAGTGTGTTCTATCTAACGATATTTTTAAATCTTTAAAACTCATATGATAAGGAGGAAGTTCATCAAATGGAATAATAATATCTGCTCCTATATCTTTTTGAGCTTGAACAGAGATTTCTGGAGTTAAAAGCATTTTAGAGCCATCTCTATAAGATCTAAATGTAACTCCATCATCTGTAATTTTTAAAACCGAACCATCTGATTTCTTGGTTCCTTTACTTTTTAGTTCATTTGCAACTCCGCCATAAGCGAGTGAAAATACTTGAAACCCACCAGAGTCTGTAATAATTGGCATATTTCTATTTATAAATTTATGAATACCACCTGCTTTTTTAATAACATCAGATCCAGGCTGCAATAAAAGATGATATGTATTACAAAACATAAGCTGGAGATTAAGAGATTCTACCATTTTAGAATCGATTGCTTTAATAGATCCATTTGTCCCAACTGCTACAAAATTCGGGGTATCAATTACTCCATGTGGTGTATATATTTTTCCAACTCTAGCATTTGATTTTTTTGATTTATGGACAATTTCGAACTTAAACACTTATTTTTTCTTTTTTTATAATTTTTTTTGTAATACTCATAAAAGAAGAAGCTATTGTAATTACAATTACTTTTATTAAAAAGCTAAATAACATCACATCTAAAATATTACTAACAATCCCATAAAGTCCAATAAAACTAAATAAAACAGTATCTATAAATTGAGATAAAGTATTTGATAAAAACATCCTTAAAGGTAAAAATTTTCCTTTAAATGCATTTTTTATAAATCCAAATATAAAAATATCTATTCTTTGCACTAAAAAAAAAACAAAAATAGACGCTATTATTATCCTTGGACTATTTTTTAAAATAACTTCAAAAGCATTATTTGTAGTATCTAAAATATTTGGAATATAAAAAAGATGAATTTTTGACATTATTAAAAAAAATATTAATGAAAAAAAAGATATATAAATTGTTTTTTTAGCCTCTTCTTTTCCATAGTATTCCTGCAAAATGTTTTGAGAAAGAATTATACCTACAATAAATACATCAGTACATGTAACTATTTTTCCAAATAGAGTAATTTGTTTTATCACAAAAAGATTAGCAATTAGAGTTTGAATTATGATTAAAGCAATAAGATAATTTTTATTAATTTTTAGAGCTATAAAAACAAAAAAGATAACACTAAAAACATGCAGTAAAAAAAACATTTCATTCATATTGCTTTACAATTCTTTTTTTTTAACAAAATTATAACATCTATGAAATTAAGTTCACTAGTAATTTAATAAAAGCATATAAAGTCATAAAGTGATTAGAAAGAAAAATTATTTTTTTATTTAATAATTACTTCAATATAAAAAGAGGCGCAAAAAAAGCATATCCCCTCTTTATAGTTAACACAAAATTCTTACCAACCCTCATAAATAGCGGCAGCAGCATGTTCCTTTGGAAAGAAAATTCTAGGACTAATTACTGCACCAGCCACAGATCTAGCTTCAAGCACAGGAAAAATAATACTATCAAAGACAATTTTAACTACTGAAAGACCCAATAACTCTACCAAATATAGAACTTGCTACATTTATAACATTTGATATTGTCGATTTCATGTAAATTAATTAAAAATAATAATAAAAAATTTTAATTTAAGAAATTATTTATATATTATTACTAAAATTTACAAAATCATTTTCAAAGTTTAATTCTCCCATAAAATCATCATTGATATAAACTTTATAAATACCTCTTTGAAATAGATTTTTATTAAACAATCTATCTCCCATGCAAAAACCAACAGCCATAAGAGCTGTTTTATCAAATTTTGTGTAAATATTCATTATACCTTTTTGGGGATGCAATTGAATAATTTCAAAATCATTAATTAAAATTTTCCTGATAGAGTTTTGTTTTTCTATAGTTTGAATATTAAATTTTATTTGATCTTCTAACTCTTCAAAACTTATAAAAAAATCAATTGGAAATAAATTTTTTGCAAAAATCATAAAAAAAATAAAAAACAGTCTTTTCATAAGATTATTCTTGGTTCAAAAAATTAAATTTTAAATAATATATTCTATAAAATAACTTTTTTTTACATCTATAATGTTTATTCAATTGAATATTTTATAAATGACAGACTGATAAAGCCTCTAAAAGATCTATTAACATTATTTGATATCCAATCTGATGATATTAATCAACCATATGTTAATTACCAAGATAAAGTATTAAAAACATATCTTGAAAAAAAATTTGAAATAGAAACTATTGGATATAAAAGTGAAAGCATCAATATATCTGTTCACTTAGATAATATCGCAAGAATACTATATCAAGAAAATATAAAAAATAACTTGAGAAAAGATAGATTAATTAAAATTCACTAATACTTTTTAATAATGACTTATAATCTAAATTTCAAATTTTTTGTTTATTTGTATTAGGAAGTTTTTTATGTTAGAATGTTAAAACTTAGAACAGGGCTAAAAAATGTTTTTACCATTCCTATTATTCGCTATTTGGTCTAGCTGTTTTTCAATTGGAAAAATCGCTGTTGAATCATCAACTCCACTTTTTTTCACAGCCTCTAGAATGCTTTTTGCTTCTTTTATAATTTTTATATATTTATTCATAAAAAAAAGAAAAAAATTAAAAATCTCAAAACTTCAAATTCTTCCAATTATTGTACTTGCAATATCTGCTATGTACTTCACAAATGCGCTAGAGTTTTATGGATTAAAGCATTTATCTGCTTCTAAAACCTGTTTTATATATTCTTTAACACCTTTTTTCGCTGCTATATTTTCTTATATTCATTTTAAAGAGAAAATGAATAAGAAAAAATGGTTGGGTATGATTATTGGATTTATAGGAGTGATGCCTATATTTTTCATACAATCTAATGGCAGTGAACTTACAAAATCTTTCTTTATTTTCTCACTTCCAGAACTTGCGGTTATAGGAGCTACTTTATTTTCAGTATATGGATGGGTCCTTTTAAGACTCCTTGTTAGAAACAACACACTATCCCCACTTACTGCTAATTGCTATGCTATGTTCCTTGGAGGCATTTTTGCTTTAATCCACTCTTATTTATTTGATGCTTGGGTACCAATTCCAATCAATCCGACTCAAACCTTTGGGTTTTTTCAAGGAATCTTTGCTATTACAATCATTTCCAATGTAATATGTTATAACTTATACGGTTATCTATTGAAAAAATATACAGCTACTTTTATGTCTTTTGTAGGTCTTTTAAGTCCAATTTTTGCCTCATTAAGTGAATGGATTTTACTAAAAACCCCTCCAAACCCATTAATATTATTGTCTACTTTAGTGGTAATCTCTGGTCTTTGGATAGTTTATCAAGAAGAGCTAAAGCAAGGCTATATTGTTAAAAAAGAGAAGAAACTAGCTTCTTAAATCAAACAATATATCTTGCGAAATAAACTGATAAATTATAAACATTTTTTTTAATTTTAATTATTAGTGTTTTTATTTATTAATCACCAACAACTTAAGTGTTTGTAATTAGTTACATAAATAATTATAAATTGTCGTTTAATCCTATTTACATTATAATTTAATTAAAAAAAATCAATTAATAACTTTAACTATAAGGATAATTATATTATGGCAAATCCTATAAGAGATCAATTCAGAACAATAGAAACATTTAGATTAGGAATTAACAGATTAAACCTTCACCAATGTAACAAAATGACTTCGGGAGCTACTGCAACTGCCGCTGTAGCAATTGCCATTTTTACATTTGGAATAATACCAACTGTTCTAATAAGCGGATCAATTGCAGGATTAGCAAGTGCATTAATCTATGCTGAAGGTAAAAAAGAACTAGAAGGTTTAGAAGCAGCCCAAGCAGTAGCAAATCGCTATGAACAAGAAGAAGCTGATGCTGAAATTGCAAGAGCATTAGAAGCGGAACAAGGAGATGAGCGATTAGCATTAGAACTACAAGAAATGGAAATTGCAGCACAGCAGAATTTAGAACAAAATCCAGAAGATTATCAAGCAGAGCCAAACCCAGATGATTATGATGAGTTTTAACATCTATAAATTCAAATTAACAAACCTAGTTAAATTCTTTTAACTAGGTTTTTAAAATTCATTAAACTTAATAACTTTAAATAATAACTTTTTTACAATAATAAAATTTATTAATTATCTTTTTGGAAATCTAACCATTGGTAAATGATTTAATTTATAAGTATAAACTTCAGAACAAAGTAACATAGATACTCTATTACAATTAAATGAATTTAAAACATGAGAAAAAGAACCAATATAAAGATGTGGAGCTTCAATAATTTTAGCAAAAGAATTAATAAGTATAACATTTCCAAAACATTGAATATCTTCAACTTCACAATCTATAAAAACAACAGTGTTATAAAATCTAAATTGACCATCCAACTTCATGTTAACAATTACATTAAAATTAAAATTCTCATAAAATCGAACTCCAAATGCAGCTACAAATTTACTAAAATCTCTGGTAACTTCATCTCTTTCAAAATCTAGTGGATTTGGGCTTAATACTGTAATGATATTAGACATCTTAACTTATTTTTTTTTGTTAAACTATAACCTTAAAACCTAATTAAAATAAATCTAAAAATAAAAAAAACACATGATATTTAATCGAAATACAAATAAACAAAATTAAATATTAAAATAAGAATAATATTATGACTTTGCAAACACACTTCTATCAAGCTATTGCAAAGTAATATCAATTGTAAGTATTGCCTTTATATTTCTAGATGCTATATCAATGTAAAACTTCTTAATAAACTCATAACAAAATAAAAGCAAAAAAAAACCTAAGGACTTAAATCCTTAGGTTTTTTGTTTTGTAATTAACTTGTAAGATATAAAAAAAATAAGCTGGCAGCGTCCTACTCTCGCATACTCTTGTGCATACTACCATCGGCGAAGGACTTATTAGTATTAGTTAGCTAAATTTAACACCATTCTCATATCCAACTTATTCAATCTTATAATCTTTAAGAAAAATGATTTAGACACCTCATTTAGTAAATTAATTAATATTTTCGAGTAATTGATTCAAAAATTAGATTATATTAAAATAATTTTTATGTTTTTGTAATCATCCGATATTACCTTTTTTAATTACATAATTATAGAAAATAAATAAATTAATAATCACTTCAACCATTTAATACATAGATAGTTGCGAGTTAATGGTTAATTATTATATTTAAATAAAATAAAAAAAAGCATATAATTATTATAATAATAATAAATTAATATCATAAAAAAGGAAATAAATTATGTTTTCATCTTCAGTTGCCTCTTTAGGAACATTAGCTGCAAAAACAGCAGGAAAATATAATCCTGAAATAACGTATACATATGAGGGAAGAGAAATCAGAGCTCCCCTTCTGGCATGTATCGACAAAATA
>SDBT01003912.1_pt1 | contig 25563 bp, 21 predicted proteins | sample 2277101 | NCBI WGS metagenome assembly SDBT01 (sample SAMN10404973, study PRJNA504765) | marine sediment metagenome | isolation source: marine sediment core GS10_PC15, 103 cmbsf | place: Arctic Ocean: Southern Knipovich Ridge | collected 2010 | reverse complement strand
ATCTTGTGTAGCATCAATTCCCAACACGATCAAAGTATCGGATTTGCTGGCAAGACCGTGAATAATAATGTTATTTACGAACTCATTAACAATCAATTCTACTTTTCCACCTAAATCTGCATTGTCAAGTAAATCTATAATATATAAATCTGCTTTCTTTCTGATTTCACTTGTTTTCTTTAATAAAGAGCGAACAAAGAATAATTCTTTTTCTCTTATTTGCGGACGCAATCTAAACGAAACCAAGGTAAAATCATCTATGGTAATGTTATAATCTAAATCTATCAATTTGGTCTTAAATTTTTGTGGTAAAATCACACTGTCAATTTCACTGCAATATTTTTCTAAGAAACTGATAAAACCATCAATTTCTAGAGATTTATCATTTTTTTTTTTGCATTCAAATATACCATCAGTATATAAGAATGTTATGATATCCTCATTAATTTCTACTTCACTTTCGTCATCTGTGGTATAATTTGTTTTGGGCATCCAACCGATTGGAAGATGACTATGGTGAGGTATTTTTTTTGCTTTTTTTGTCTTTGCATCAAATTGAATAATGGGAGGATGACCAGCATTGAAATATCTTATTTTGTTCTCTTCCAAATCTACAACACAGAATAAAAATGTCATGTAACTTTTAAAAAACACCTCTTTGCTCAAGATATTGTTTATTCTGTTTACAACAAAATATGGACGAATATCGTGTTTCTCGTTTTCCACTATCATGCTGACAGTAGATTTCACAGCAGTCATCAATAATGCAGCTTGAACACCATGACCTGAAACATCTCCCAAATATATCACGAATTTCGTATCTGATATTGGAATTATATCAAATAAATCCCCGCCAACCATTTCGGATGGTGAATAAATTGATGAGAAAATTATCTTATCATGAAGAGTCAGCCATTGAGGTAGAAGATAAGACTGCAAAGTTGCAGCAACTTGAAATTCCTGCATCAAAGAATCATATAGATTACTGATTTTTTCCTCGGATTGTTTAGCTTTGGTGATATCAGAAAAGATTCCATCCAAACGAATTCTATTATCCGGTAATTTGCTGACAAAAACTCTATCTCTAATCCATCTAACAGAGTCATCAGGTAAAACAATGCGGTATTCGAGATCAAAACTATCTTGCTCGCCCCTTATATTTTTCTTAGATTCTGTTTCCCACTTTTCCACATCGTCCGGATGCACAATTTTTTTCCATTTATCCGGACCTCCAATAAAAAAACCAAGCTCTCTCGCAGTTATTTTCTTAAATCCCGGGGAAATATATCTGTGTTTGAATTTTCCTGATGCATCCATTTCCGAACTCCAGATTGCGTCGGAAACAGTAGATAAAACCTTTTGTAACTCTTCACTAATATTGCGCGCTTCTTCTTCTGCTTTCTTTCTTTTTGCTTCTTGTTCCAATAGCTCCTTATGCATTACTTTGGTTCTTGCCACTTGTTTCAATAAATGTGTTAATTTCCTTTTATTTACAGGTTTGAGAAGAAAATTGTCTACTCCCATATCGATCGCTTCAACAAAATATTCAGCCTCACTGTAAGCAGAAGTTACGATGATAAATACGTCCCGACTGATAGCTTTTATTTCCTTTGTCATTTCCAGTCCATTCATAATGGGCATTCTGATATCAGTTAGAATCACATCAGGTCTCTTTTCTTTGAATAACTCCAATCCCTCTTTACCATCAAAAGCAATATACAATTCAGCAACTTGACGAGATAGCATATCACCAAGATAATCTCTAATAGTCTGTTCGTCTTCAACATATAAAAGTGAGATATTAATAACACTCATAATTTTCCTTTGCTTAAATAGATTAATTTATTATTTTTCCTGCAGAACACATTTTCAGAATCTAACAATTTTTGACAAATATGACAAAGCGTTTCATTTGTCAAAATAAAAAAAGAATTAATTAGAAAATAATTCAATTTGCCATAGATAACTTTTCTTATGAAAATTATTTTTTATGATCACGAGTCTTGAATATTAATGAATCCGGTAGTTTTATATCAAAGAATTTAAATTGATAATTCCAATAATCACCCTGCTTTGAAAATCTGAAATAAATTTTCCAGCAATGCAATTCCCGTGTTATTGTAATATTATGAGAAACTAGTTCCTTCTCTTTCAAATTTATGTAATTATCATAAGTAATAGACCAGTTTTTGGTGAGCTTGGCAGTTAATGAAGTTCTCAAATTGCTGGTATATTCGTGATTTTCATAATTTGCTTTTGTCGTTCTGTATTTATGAGAAAAAGATAAAGACCAATTCTTTTTTTCTCGAGAAAGTCTTTCCAGCTCTTCGAGTGTAGTAATAGCTTCCTCTTCTTCAATAAATAATGAATCATCCTGAAAAAATCCTTGTGTGATAAAATCATTTTCAGGTTCAGGAAAGTAATCGAGATATTCTGCATTACCGGAAATTCCCAATCTCGATGTTATTGAAAACGACCAGTTTTCAATAGGGAAATTCCATTTTGCAGGAGTTTCTTTTTTGATATTGAAATCATATAAATCCTGCGAAATTTTACCGGATGGTTTAAAAGAAAAATTCAAAATCTTATACTCAAAGCTCTTAGGATTCAGATTCAATGAATGATTTATAATACTGAATCTCTGTCCTTCTTTTTCCAGATCATAACTGCAATTAGAAGAAATCTTAAAGAAATCATTGATTTTTCGCTCATCTTTGGCAGCAGTTTTCGCCAGTTTTAACTGCCATTTATTTTCAATAGAAAAAGTAAATTTTCTCTGCTTTTTTGAGGTACTTAATCTAATCACGCTGAAAGAGTAAAACTTGTCATTATCCGAAAAATCGGGATTATAACGAAAACTGATTCTTGGTGTGATTATGTGCCTGACAGCAGCAAGATAAAATCCTGGCATTTGTTTAATTCCATATAAAGAGTAAAATAGGGATAGATTTGTATTGTAATCCATCCCACGCACGAGTTTATTATCATATTCATCTCTATCGAACCAAACTTCATTCAAGGAAAAAGACGGTGAAAAATTGAGCCAGCCTTTGAATTTATGAGAATACCTTAAACCTCCTGAATGTTTTATACCAGCATTATGCTGGTTAATGTAAGCACCGGTGCTGTCTTTTTTATTTTTATAGATCACATCAGCAAAACTGGCATGCGGATCATTAATATCACCCACATGAACAGCTTTGAAATTGTATGAATACGAGAAATCCTTCCACCATTTTTCTTCATCTGTTTCTTCTTTAGATAAAAAAAGTTCATAAACCGGTTTTGATGGGAGCGAATAGAAAATGTAGGGTAAAGTGATGTCTTTCTTTTCGTTTTTAAGATCATCAACATATTTTGCAGTAATGCTTATTGTTCTACTTAAGAATGGTTTTTTAAATGCCAAAGAGGAGGTTACTTTTTCGCTCAATCTTTCATCAATATTTTCGCTGCCTTCCCACACTTTTTTGCTGCTGATAAATTCCAGGTTGGCATCGAAAGTGGTTTTATTGCCAAAATCATGATGATGTGTTTCTTTGAGAAGCCAGTAATAATGCGATTCATCCGGACCGAAAATTCTTCTTTGTAATCTGGAAGTGAAATTTCCATAAAAAACGTATCGTTTAATATATCGATTAATAAAACTGATTTCCCAACCTGTTTTTTCATAATAATCAAAAGCTAAAGTTGCATCAAAATAGTTCTTATAAATAAAATAATAGGCAATATTCTCAATGTATTTTCCGTATCTGTTATTATATCCGGGTGAAGGAACCAGAATTCCCGGTTTACGTCCTTTTTTGATGGAAAACGTGCCAAATGGAAAAGCAAAAATGGGAAAATGATTCACATAAAATACTATTGGTTTTCCCACAATTTTGTCATCCTGGTAAAGACGAAACTTTTTTGAACTGATATAAAAATGCGGATGCAACGCCCCGCAAGTAGTGAAAATCCCATCATCCACATCAAAGGCTTTTTTTGCTATTTTGCGGATTTCTTTGCCATAATAAAAACCTTTATCGAATTTGCTGGCTCCTTTTTCAATTATTCCCCATTTTGAATCCAAATCAAAATAGATATTTTTCCCGATCGCTGTTTGCGTGCCATCTTTGAGAAAGGAGCGACCCATTGCAAAAGCCTGATTTTTAGTCAGATCAATTGAAATTGTATCTGCTTCAATATTGGATGAATGGTATTTTACTGCTGCATTTCCGATAAAATCTATTCTTTCAATTTCTTTATAATAGAAAACGCTATCTGCTGTATAAAAAAGAGAATCTATTTTTATGGAATCTGGTTTGACTAAAGCAATTTCCAGAGAATCTGTTATCAAACTATCGATTAAAATGCTCTCATTTTCAGTAAGATTTTCATCTGAAATTTCATTTGCCCAAGCCAGATAAGTGCAAAGCAGTAAAATCAAGATTACAATTTTCATATTTTGCATTTTTTTTTAATTCTCTTTTATGTCAAGAAAAGCAGAACCTTGATTTGAGTTGTTTTCTTATCTCTCGTATCAAAGCCCCAGCTTAGATACGCATTTTGTTTTTTAGGGGTTACCAAGCTGGGGCTTGGTAACCAGAGTGAAATGAAGAAACCTTGAAAAGGTTTATTAAAAAGATATCCTCTATGTATAGCCTTTTCAAGGTTTGGAACATTTTTTTATTTTGACAAAAACAATTAGTGTTAGAGAAAATAAATCAGAAATTTTTAAGGATAAATGATGAGCTCAAATGAAAAATTCATTTCTGGTAATATTGTAGATGTCCTAAACTCCATAATTTTCCCCGGAACTCTTACAATTTCAAACGGAAAAATAATCAAAATCAAAGTAGAAAACAAAAAATATAAAAACTACATTCTTCCCGGATTTATAGATTCCCACATCCACATTGAAAGCTCGATGCTGACTCCATCTGAATTTGCCAGAATCGCTGTTATTCACGGCACAGTTGCAGTTGTATCCGATCCGCACGAAATTGCCAATGTTTTAGGATTGGAAGGTATAAAATTCATGATTGAAAGTTCCGAACTGGTTCCAATGAAATTCTTTTTCGGAGCTTCTTCGTGTGTACCTGCATCGAGTTTTGAAACCAGTGGTGCAACTTTGAATTCCGATGCAATCAAGCAGCTTCTGAATTCTGATAAAATCAAATATTTGAGTGAAGTTATGAATTTCCCTGGAGTTCTTAACAAAGAACCGGATTTAATGCGTAAAATTGAAATCGCCAAAAAATATGGAAAACCTGTCGACGGTCACGCTCCGGGTTTGAGAGGTTCTGATCTGAAAAAATATATCAGTGCTGGAATTTCAACCGACCACGAAAGCATAACAAAAGAAGAAGCTTTGGAAAAAATCAGTCTTGGCTTGAAAATAATAATCCGGCAATGCACTGTGGCTCAAAACTTCGATAAACTCATTCCGATAATAAAAGATCATCCTGATAAATGTATGCTCTGCAGTGATGATAAACATCCTGATATGTTGGTGAAAGGTCATATAAACCAGCTTGTGAAAAAGGCAAAGAAATTCGGTTTGATGAAAGCTCTTAAAGTTGCTTGCGTAAACCCTATACTTCATTATGGTTTGGATGTTGGTTTGCTGCAACAAGACGATTCAGCAGATTTTCTTGTTGTGGATAATCTCAATGATCTTAACATTCTGAAAACATATATCTCCGGTGAAGTTGTGGCGGAAAATGGAAAATCATTGATTCCAAGAAAAAAAACAAAAATCCTGAATAAATTCAAAGCTAAAAAGAGAAAACCTGAAGATTTTGCTCTTCCAAATAGAAAGGGAAAGATAAATGTTATTCAAGCTGTTAATAACCAGTTAATCACGAAACGATTGATTTTAGAACCAAAAGTTGAAAAGCGAAATCTTGTTTCAGATGTAAAAAGAGACATTCTTAAAATTGCAGTTGTAAATCGTTATTTCGATGCAAAAGTTGCACTTGGTTTTGCACGAAATTTCGGATTAAAAAACGGAGCAATCGCTTCCAGCGTGGCTCATGATTCTCACAACATAATTGCTGTAGGAACTTCTGATAAAAATATTTGCAGAGCTGTGAATTTGATAATCGAGAATAAAGGTGGGATTTGTGCAGTTTCAAACGAAAAAGAAAAAATATTACCTCTTCCAATTGCTGGTATTATCAGTGATCAGGATTATCTAAAAGTTGCAGAAAAATATTCCGAAATCGATAAGATGGCAAAAGCTCTCGGTTCAAGTTTGGATACTCCTTTGATGACTCTATCTTTTATGGCTTTATTGGTAATTCCGGAATTGAAATTGAGCGATAAGGGATTATTTGATGGAAATAAATTTGAGTTTGTAGATGTATTTAAATAGTTTTTTTATTGACAAATTCATATCTAATCAAAGTTTCTATTTTGTGTTTTATTTAATCAATAAATAAAAATGATTTTAGAATAGTATTTGGAGAATATTAAGAGTTCTGTCATATTTTGTAAAAGCAAAATCTAAAAAACTGTGGAGGTTTTATGAAAAAAATATTTTTTATCTCAGTCTTTCTTTTAACATTTTTGAATTTTCTTATATGTGAGGAACCAGAAGTTAAAAACTTAGAGCATCCAATAATAAGAGCCCAAATCGGACAATACAGAACGATTTATACAAAAGATGACAACATCTTTCACGGAAAAATAATTGAAATCACTGAGCAAGGCGAAATTGTAATCCAAACTGAAGACGGGATGCTAACCATTCCCTCAGATGAAATCCTGGAAGAAACCGTAAAAATCTTACGTAAAGATGGCTCAACATACAAAGGTAAACTAATCGGCGAGGATGACATTTATGTTACTATTGAAAGTAAATATGGTATTGTAATAATTGACAAAGGTGAAATTGAAAAATTGGATAGATATTTTGGTGGTAAACTAGAAAAAACACTTCAAAAGAAAATATTCTTTGCTGCTGAAGAACAGAACACAGAAATTTTCAGAGACCCAACTGCCTTTATTTTATCACCTTATACTTTTTTTATTACCGGATTTTCAATGGGATATGGATTCTCTGACAAGTTTCATCTTTTAACAAGAATCACAAACAATTTCAATGAAGACCTGAACCTGATTTTCAGGCATATCTTGTGGCAAAAGATTCAAGGGGCTCAAATATCGAATTTCTCAATTGATTTTCAATTATTCTCGAATCATGATATGAATAGAGAATACGCATTATTTTATGAAGAAGACCAGCTCAAAATCGGTTCGCTTTCAGGCGTGGAAACAATAAAGAAAATCTATGGGAAAAAGAAAGATTTTTTTTGGGAAGGAACTTTAGTTTACAGTTCAAGAAAGCCTTTAAAATCCGGAAGAGGAAATTGGGGATTTCATACGGGTATAACCATAAACAAGTTGCTTTTTGAAAAACCAAAAACCAAAGCAACTATTTTAGGAGAGGACTATACTTTTACTGGAGGATTTTCGAAAACACACTTTTATGCAACAAGAATATACGTTGGGATGGATTATGACCTTACTAAACGGATAAAATTCATAAGTGTGATGTTCTACGACCCAAGTAATCATTATGTACCCTTTGGAGAATCAATTTCCAGTTATTTTAAAAACGATTTTTTGCCGGATAACTCGAAAGGTGAAAGAAAAGAGATCGATTTTGATTTCGGGATTACTTACGCTGCCAATGATGCGCTTCGAATCGGTTTCCATTTTCAGCGTCCCTATATCACTCTTTACTGGAAATTCTACGATTATTAATTCATAATATAAACTTCCGAAGTTTTTGGAATTCTTGGAATGCCTATTGGGACTTACTTTCTGGTTGTTCTAGATGATAACTTTATTTAAACTTTTATTGGAATTTTCATGGGCACGTAAAATGAAAAAAATTATCATCTTCTTATTTTTTTGTATAAGTATTACAAACCTATTCTCAAGAAGCCTTGTTGAGATCATTGACAGCAACAAAATCATTATTGGAATCCGCACATCAAATCCTCCCTTCGGATTGCCAGACAGCACAGGTATTGATTTCGATCTTTCAGCAATTATCTGTGAAAAACTTGGAGTGGAAGCTGAATTTGTACTGCTGAAAGGTCCAAAATTCAGAGAAATTGTGCTTGAAAATGATGAAGTTGATCTAGTTGTTTCTTCTTATTCTGTTACATCAGAAAGAGAGATTAGAGTGAGTTTTTCTGTTCCATATTACAATTCAGGTTCTGCTTTCATGATTTTAGCTGACAACCTGAATATTCATTCTTACAAAGATCTTGATGGACAAAAAATTACCACTACGATTGGCTCTACTGGTGAACAACGTATTAGAACTCTCCTTCCAAAAGCTATTGTTCTTGCAAAAATATCAACTGATCTTACATATACAATTTTGAATTTAGGACTTGTATCTGCAATTATTAATGATATAACTTTTTTAAAATATCAAGCTTTCATCAGCAATGGAAGATATAAAGTTCTAGATGGAAAGTTTGGTTCAGAAGATATTGCTATAGGTGTAAATAAAAATTATCCAATATTATTGGAAGAAATAAACTGTATTATTAAGGAATTAAGATCAATTCAAAATAAAGATGAGAAAAGCAGGTTAAGAATTATTTTGGAAAAATATGGGCTAATATTAACTGTTGATGAGATCGAAAAATATTATTCAAAAGAAGAAGCTGAAAAGAAAATCAGAAAGCTTGAAAAAGAAATTGAAGAACTTAAAAAATGGCTTGAGTAAAATTGAGTACACAATTATGAGTTAAAAAAAGGTGGTAATCATGACAAATTTTACTTTTAATGGATTTCATAAAGAGACTTTAAACTTCTATAAGAACCTTTCAAATAATAATAATAAAGAATGGTTTTCTGAACATAAAATAGATTATGAAGAATTCGTAATGAGACCGGCAAGAAATTTTATTATTGAAATGGGTGAGAGATTACATACTATCTCTTCTGACATGTATGCGATTCCTAAAACCGATAAATCTATTTTCAGGATCTATCGTGATATTCGTTTCAGTCCTGATAAAACTCCTTATAAAACGCATTTAGGAATTTATTTCTGGGAAGGATTTCGAAAAAAACTGGAATGTCCCGGTTTTTACCTACAAATCGATAAAGATAAACTTTACATCGGAGTTGGACTTTATATGTTCCCGAAAGATATTATGGAAAATTTCAGAAAGGCTGTAACCGATGAAAAGCTGGGTGAAGATTTCTTTAGAATAATTTCAAAATTAAAGAAAATGAAATACGCTTTTGGTGGAAAACATTACAAAAAAATTCCCCGAGGATTTGATGGAGAACATAAAAATGCTGAATACCTTTTATACAATGGATTCTGGGCTGGATTAGAAGTTCCAATAATTAAGGAGTTTTTTTTAAAAGAATTCGTTGATTGGTGTTTTGAACATTTTATGAAGATGATTGATCTGCATAATTGGATGTTGAACATAATCTAAAATGAATTTCATATTATATGGCTCTATAATTTTTATCATCGCAGCAATGCTGCAGGGATTTACCGGCTTTGGTTTTTCTATTCTTGCTGTTCCACTCATCACACTTTTTATATCTCCCAAAATAGCTGTTCCCATTCTGGTGATGTTCTCTATAATCATAAACATTGTGGTTTTTTCTTCTTCGAGAAAATCATTTAATATAAAACGAATATGGTTATTGCTGGTTTTTGGAATTATTGGAATACCTCTGGGAACTTACTTTCTGGTTGTTCTAAATGATAATATCATCAAACTTTTTATTGGAATTTTCATAGCTCTTTTCGGTCTGCTTTTATTACTCGGATTCAGAAAAAAATTCAAAAGAGAAAAACTTTCCATGATTCCAATTGGAATTGTCAGTGGAGTTTTAGGAGGAAGTGTTTCTATGAGCGGACCGCCAATCATTCTTTTTCTTTCCAATCAAGGTGTGAACAAACAAACATTTCGCGCCAATCTGGCAGTTTATTTCTTCATCCTGAATATGTTCACAATTCCGGTTTACATTTTTAATGGTTTGATAACAAAGCAGGTTATAAATTATTCAGTAACTTTTTTGCCGGGTCTGATAATTGGGGTTATTATTGGGAATTTCTTATCGCATAAAATCAAGGAAAATCACTTTAGAAAATTAACACTTATTTTGTTAATCATCATGGGAATTCTTTCAATTATTTCCGGATTGAAAATAGTTTGATCAACCAAACATTATATCTTCCATTTACCCTTATTTTCATTTGACATAAAATTGCAAAAAAAATTTCTAAAGTAAATTTATTAAAAAAGGAGATTAATATGCCTTTTATTTCCAATACAGATAAAGAACGAAAGGAGATGCTGGCAGCTATCGGAGTGGAAAAATTTGAAGACTTGCTGATCAATATCCCCAAGAAATTCCTACTGAAAGAAGACTGCTGTTTAGATGAACCATATTCCGAACTGGAAATTACACGTAAAATATCTGAACTGGCAGCAAAGAATATTTCTACAACTAAAGCAAACTCATTTCTGGGCGGTGGAATTTATGACCATTTTATTCCAGCAGCAGTTGACCACATCATTTTGCGACCTGAATTTCATTCTGCATACACTCCTTACCAGGCAGAAGTAAGCCAGGGAACTTTGCAATACATCTACGAATATCAGACGATGATCTGTGAACTTACCGGAATGGATATCTCCAACGCAGGCATGTATGACGGTGCAAGCGCTGCGGCAGAAGCAATTCTAATGGCAACCAGAAAAACTAAGAATTTTAAAGCTGTTATCGCTGAAACGCTTAATCCAAAATATCTGGAAGTAATAAAATCTTACACGGAAGGCGTGGGAATCGAACTTGTTCTTATTCCTGCCAAAAACGGACTGGTTGATCTCGATGCATTAAAAGAGGCAATTGATGACAACACCTGTTGTGTACTGTTACAAACGCCAAACTTCTTCGGAAATATCGAAGATGCTTTTGCCATCGAAGAAATAACTCATTCTTCTAAGAAAGCCCTTTTCATTGTTGTTGTTGATCCTATAGCTCTTGCTGTTATAAACTCTCCCGCAGAATATAAGGCTGATATCGTTGTGGGCGAAGGACAGGCACTTGGTAACGCTCAAAATTATGGTGGACCTCTTTTCGGTTTTCTGGCTTCGAGTATCAAGCTCGGGAGAAGTATGCCCGGCAGGATCGTAGGAGCAACTCTGGATGCTGATGGAAAAAGAGCATATTGCTTAACTTTGCAGGCTCGAGAGCAACACATCCGCAGGGCAAAAGCAACTTCCAATATATGTTCTAATGAAGCTTTATGCAATCTGGCAGCAACAGTTTATATGACTTTAATGGGAAAAGAAGGATTGAAAGAAGTTGCTGTGCAGAGCACAACAAAAGCGCATTATCTGGCTGATGAAATAAACAAACTCGATGGTTTCTCTCTGGCTTTTGATGCTGCTTTCTTCAAAGAATTTGCAGTGAAAACTCCTGTTCCGGCAGAAGAGATAATTTCCAGACTGAAAGAAAAAAATATTTTCCCGGGAATCGATCTGAAACAATTCGGATATGATAATATACTGCTGATTGCAGTAACAGAGAAAAAGAGGAAATGCGATTTGGATGAATTAGTGAATGCACTAAAAATATTCTCTCGCTAATTTCCGCTAAAAACTCCCCTGAGACTTGTCCGGCTCAGACGGAAGGGGAGATTAAGAGGGATTTTTGAATTGAAATATAATCCATATAACACAAATTTGAAAAGTTATGCTCAAAAAAACAGGAAAGAGATGAATGCTCCCGAAGCAAATTTGTGGTACAAGGTTTTAAGAAATAGAGAACTATTAAATTATAAATTTCTCAGGCAAAAACCGATTCTAAATTATATCCTGGATTTTTACTGTTCAAAACTTTTACTAGGAATTGAGATAGATGGTGAAAGCCATAATGAGCAAATGAGTTATGATAAGCAACGAAGTGAATCTATAAATAAAATTGGTATTAAGATTATAAGATATTCAAACTATGATGTTATGAATAATCTCAATGGGGTTTATTTCGATTTAATAAAACAAATGAAGATTCGGGAGAAAGAATTAGAATAATCCCCTTTTGTTCCCCCTTATCAGGGGGATTATATATAAAAGGAGAATAAATGGCTAAAACAATATTTGAAAAACATTCAGAAGGCAGAAAAGGTTATACCCTTCCCACCAATGATGTGGAAATCTCTTTAAACAAATGCATTCCTGAAAAATTCCAGAGAAAAGAAGAAGTTAAACTTCCTGAAATAAGTGAGCTTGATATGATGCGTCATTTTCTTGAATTGAGCCATATGAACCACTGCATTGAAAAGGGTTTTTATCCGCTTGGTTCCTGCACAATGAAATATAATCCTAAAATAAATGAAACTCTGGTAAGAAATGATGGTTTTAATAACCTTCATCCATTCCAGGATGAAGACACTGTTCAAGGTGCTTTGGAAATTCTATATGAACTTCAGAAAGATCTGGCGGTAATATCTGGATTTTCAAACGTAACATTGCAGCCAGTTGCTGGTGCTCACGGTGAATTTACCGGCCTTAGAGTTATGAAAGCATATCATGACCGTAAAGGAAATTCCCACAAGAAGAAGATCATTCTTCCAGATTCCGCTCATGGCACAAATCCAGCCAGTGTAACTTTGGTGGGATACGAAATAGTAGAGATCAAATCCAATGAAAAAGGATTGGTCGATATTGAAGATCTGAAAGCACATGTAAATGACGAGACAGCAGGTTTTATGCTTACAAATCCGAATACATTCGGTCTATTTGAATCTCAGGTAGAGAAAATTGCAGAGATAATTCACAGCGTGGATGGCTTAATGTATATGGATGGTGCAAATTTCAATGCTATTATGGGACTCGTGAAACCCGGGGAGAATGGGTTTGATATTATGCATTTCAATCTTCATAAAACCTTCGCAACTCCACATGGTGGTGGTGGTCCGGGTGCAGGTCCAATCGGTGTTCGTGAAGATCTCATTAGATTTTTACCAGCTCCCTTAATTGGAAAGAAAGATGACAAATATTTCCTCGATTATACACATGAAAAAACATCCTCTGGAAAGGTTCATTCGTTCTTCGGCAATTTCGCAGTGAATATTAGAGCCTACATTTATCTTAAAATGCTGGGTCCAAAAGGTTTGAGAAGAGTTGCAGAAAATGCTGTTATCAATGCAAATTATATCCAGAAAAAATTAGTAAATTATTATGATATCCCTTTCAAGGATTCATTCTGTATGCACGAATTCGTAGCCAGCGGGAATTGGCAAAAAGAAAAGTATGGCATTAAAACTCTCGATATTGCCAAACGTATTCTTGATAAAGGATACCACGCTCCAACTATATATTTCCCACTTATTGTCCCCGAAGCAATGATGATCGAACCCACAGAAACCGAAAGCAAAGAAACGCTTGATGATTTTATAGACGCTATGATCGAGATCGCAAAAGAGTGTGAGGAAAATCCTGAACTATTGAAAAATGCTCCGCTCAATACACCCGTGAAAAGGGTTGATGATACTCTTGCCGTACGGCAGTTGAATGTGAAGTTTGAATGGTAGAGAATTTAGCAGTGAATCCGCCTTCGTAATAACTACGGCGGGACAGGCAAAACTAACAAATACGAACGTAGAGAATAATTGTAGGGGCAGATCATCGATCTGTCTTTTTCTTATGCAATTTCTTTCTTAAAATAATTTCATTTGACCTAATCTTGTCTTTTCTCAATTTCGTAAAAGAATTTTTAAACATAAGATATTGGGATAGTTCTGATGAAAAAAATAGTTAAAGTATCATTACATCTCATTCTTGCAGGAGTTGTTTCGGTTATCTCTTTTATTGGCTTCAAGAAAGCTGTGGAAGCTTTGAATGAAAAGATGGAGAAAAAAGCAAAGGAATAGGAGAGAATATGAACAAAAAAACCTTAAAAAAGGAAATCAGTGAATATCTCATTCCCAAAACAATTATGTTTGAAAAGGGAAAAGGGTTTATCGAAAATGCTATTCTTGAATCTCAAAATATTTACTGGGACGAACAGGGGAGAAAATCTCAATGGTCACACATCGGTTTTTTTGGGATAGATGGAAATTTTTATGAAAGCACTGTAAAATTCAGTTGGAAAAAACTGGTTTATGGAATTAGAATTTCCAAACCGAAAAAGATATTGAAAGAGATTTTCAAGAATGATGAAAAGATAGGATTTCAGTTTAAATTTGAAAATATATCAGATGAAGATTGGGAAGCTATCACAACCAAAGGGAAGGAACTTAAAAAAAAGAAAGTTACTTATGGCGGATTGGAATTAGTTGGAACTTTGATAACAATTTTTAAATGGAAATTGACCCGAGATCCGAAAAAGAGAAAAAAAATATTACAGAAACACAATCCTTTTGATGATGTGAAATCTATGTACTGCATCGCTTTCGTAGCAGATTGTATTGAAAAAGCAAATGTGGATTATGTGGATGTTGAACATTCTATTTCTACCGTTGATCATGGCTGGTTCACTAAACTGAAGCATGAGAATAAGAAAATTGAAATCCAATGTTAAGCTATCTTATTCTTGCAGGAATTGTTTCTGCTATCAGTTACCTGGCTTTTAAGAAAAGGATGAAAGCTTTGAATGAGAAGATGGAAAAGGTTGCAGAAGGCAACCAATAGAATTTTAGGAGATTTGGATGAACATAAAAATTAGTTTATTAGTTATCATTTCACTGATTGTCATCATGCTTTCTTCTTGCATTCTACCAACTTCTGAAGGTGAACCCTACGTTGACCCAACATATTTCTTTTGTTTAAATAAACTATCCGGTGATAACCAGATAGAGCTTTTTGAAACAGGCTATCAAAGCCATCCAAAGATATATGTTTCAAATTCGGATCATGCTGCATATTTCTCCGATGAAAATAAAGTATTTCTGGTAAATGTGGAAACACTGGATACGCTTAGCATTACTTGCGATGCTAACGGCTTTGCTATTAGTCCTGATGGAGAAACTGCAGTTTTCCAACAGGACAAATCATTCTATAAATATGTGATCGGCTCTGGGGAAACAAGTCTATTAATGCAATCCTATAACTTTGAAATCAGCTATCCATATTTTAGCCCTGATGGTGAAACCTTGATTTATTCTACATTTTATCAGAATGATAGTACTTATACTAAAAAAATTCACAGTTACAATATCGATGAAAACATTATGGAGACACTTCATACTATTGAAGATGAATATGATAATTGGATTCAAATGCCGCGCTATTCAGTTAATGGTGAGAATTTATATTTTGAATATCTTTCCGGTCTGTATCGAATCAATTTGTCTGAGATGGAAATATTCTATATCTACCGATTTAATAGAAATATGAGAGATTATTCAGTTTCTGATAGTGAGAATTATTTATTATACATAAATACACACCAGGATTGTTTTTACTTAACAAGTGACGGGATGGATGTGACAGAAATTGAAGATGGCTTCAATTACACTTTTTTAAATGATCAACTAATCCTATATTCAGATTATGATATCTTCATATATGATGTATTTACCGGGAGTAACGAAGAAATTGTTGAAGACTCTGGAAATGTTGCTTATCTGAAAGAACGAGAGCAGATCGTCTATATAAGAGGGATAAGAATATATGAGTAAAAAAATATTTATATTGATTCCAATTTTATTGGTTTTTCTTTCAAGCTGTTTGGATATGTTTGTTTATGAGGATATTCCAGCTTCTTATATCCATTTTGCCAAGATCAACGCAGACAGTACTGGTTATCAAAAACACTTTGAGATAGAGGATTTAAAACGATATAATCTGGATTTGATAAATTATACAGTTTCTTCAAATCATGAATTTGTTATCATAAATTATGGCATAAAAGGACTGATTCATCACGATCTGGAAGATAGCGGAGAATTGAAGATTTCCGGCGATAGATGGGTGCGGTCTTGCCAGCCTGATATTGCGCCGGATAATGAGAAAGTGGTTTTTGCATCAGAAGGAGATATATTCCTGGTAAATTCGAATGGTACAAACCTGGTCAATATTACTAATACTCCGGATGATTATGATTCTTATCCTTCATTTACTGAGGATGGCTTGAACGTTATGTATTCTTCAAATCTGAATTATATGATAAATGATAGTTTATATGCGATATGCACTGTTACTTCTGATGGTTTTGATATAAATGAAATCTGCACTTTGGAAAATGCAGATTACAAGATTGTTTATCCACTTTGGAGTGAACAATATAACAGTTATTTTTTTCATTATATCCGTACTGATTCATATTATGATTCACTTAGTGGAGTATGGCAATATCAGCAGGAATCACCTTTGCAAATATACAACTGTCACCCCAGAGAAACTAAGCTTATGATTTCTTCCGATGGTGAAAAGATCCTTACACGTTCATATGGTGACGGACATATCATAGATATCGCTGGAAATTTACTACTTGATACAGATACTATTGGTAATTACATTACGGTAGTCTTTCTTTCTGAGGATGGAAGCTATTTAATGTATAAAGGGTATAGCAACTTGTACATTTATGAATTTGCGACTATGGAAAGTAGAAAATTATATTCTGGGTATTATCCATCGCTTTTTGGCAATCGAATTTATTTCTTTGAGGGGCATTTAAATTAATAACCTTTCCACATATTTTTGATTATCACATCATCTCAATTTAAATCCGTTTGTTTATCCTGCCTATTCTTTTGAACACAATATTTCTGTAAAAATATTTTGACAGATAATAATACATATTTAGATTTGTTCCCGTAAAGCACTAATGAACTTGTGAATAGGTGTTTTAAGAAAAAAGAAGATAATATAAGGAAGCTTATATTTATAAGACAAAACATAAATAAAAAAATTGGTGATTTGTATGTAATAAAGTAACAATGTGATAGTAGTTTTAGGAAAATATTTATAAATAGTCTTGCAGGGAGACTTATGAATAATAAAATAAAAAAACCGAACAAGATTTTTTCCTGTCCGGTTCACTATTTTTCACCAATTAATCTATTTACAAATTGGCAAATGGGCTATCTTCATCTATAAGTTTTTTCTTTGATTTCTGCTTTTTATATTTATGCCAGTCATCTTTATCTTCTGTAGCAGATTCTGGCATATCGGTTGGTTCCAACGAAATTCTGCGAGCATCTTTATCGACCTTTACAACCCGAACTTTGAATTCCTCACCAATATTTGTTTTATCAAGTTTTTTACCTATGATTTTCAGTTTTGAACTTGGTAGAAGCCCTGTAACACCATCTTTAATTTTTATAAAAGCACCAAAGGAAGCAACGTTTTCAATAATCCCATTAAAAACATCATTTGCAGAAACTATATCCTCAATATTATCCCACGGGTCAGGTTGAAGTGCTTTCAAAGAAAGAGAAATTTTTCTGTTTTCAGGATTTATTTTGAGGATTTGAGCTTCCACTAATTCACCTTCTGTAACTACTTCTGAGGGAGTGTTGATACGTCTTCCGCGAGCTAATTCCGAGATGGGAATGAGTCCTTCCACACCAGGTTTTATTTCTACAAAAGAACCAAATGGCAAGTTGCGAAGAATGCGACAATTAACAATATCACCTTCTTTCAATTCCTTCATGGCAGCATCCAAAGGATTTTCCTGTAATGCTTTTAATGAAAGGGAAATTTTCTCACCCTGAATTTTAATTATTTTTGCTTCAATCTCATCACCAATATTCATAACTTCAGAAGGAGAATCTATCCTTACCCAGGAAAATTGAGAAATATGCAAAAGTGCTTCAATCCCACCTAATTCAACAAAAGCACCAAAATTAGTCAGGCGTGTAACTTTCCCACGAACATTTATCCCAACTTCCAGTTTCTGTAGAGTTTCTTTCTTTAATTTGTTTCTTTCTTCGTCTAAGATAACTCTTCGAGAAACAACAATATTTCTTCCTTTTTCCTCAAATTTTATAATCTGAAAATCAATTGATTCACCTATAAACTGTTTTGGGTCAACCACCAGCTTACTGTCAATCTGCGAAATAGGACAAAATGCTTTCACTCCTGAAATATCAATAATATAACCACCTTTTGTTAGAGATTTTACTTTACCGTTCACCGGAATTTTTTCTTCGAATGCATCGTGAAGAATCTCAATATTTACAGAGATCAAGCTCTTGGAAATCATAGTTTCAGTATCTGAATACTTTACAATAAAACCCTTTAAGATATCTCCAACTTTATAGCGGAGCTTACCTTTTTTATCAAAATAATCCTGCTTCTCTGCATAGGCATCGCGTTTCCCACCCAGAGAAACAAAAATATATGAGTCGGTAATATTAATTATCTCACCTTCTACCTTATCACCAACTGCGAGTTCTTTGATATTTACCAGTGATTCTTCTAACAATTTATCAAAATCCGAATCTATTTCTGAAACCGGTTTTGCTTCAACTTCGTTAGTTGTGATCTGAGTTTCTTCCTTGTCTTCAGATGTCTCTAATTGCTTTTCCTGGATTTCTTCTTTCTTTTCCATCTCTTCTCCCAAAAACAAATTCGAGTGTCAAAAAGAAAATCAAATCCTGTTTGTAAAGATTTATTTTTTAACTAAAATTTAACCTTTTATTATTATTATTAAATAATTTACTTGACTTAAAAAATCATATCTTTTTACAAAAAGTTGTTCTTTTCATAAGAAGATATTATGAGCCCTAGGAGGTGAATCTTGAATAATTTATTTTCTGGCAGAAGCAAAGAATTACAGTCATCAATAAATAGTTTTGTAGACCGAGTTGAAAAAGCAGGTTTAATTTTCCGGGAAGGTGTAAAAGCTTTTTTGAAAAATAAAACCGAAAGATTTGAAGAATTTTATCATGAATTATCAGAGTTGGAATCTCAAGCAGATGTAGTCAGGAGAGATATCAAATACAACCTCTACACTTTTATGTTGATACCGGAATCGCGGGGAGATGTTCTGGGTCTTTTGGAAACACTAGATGATGTTATTGATGTTGCGGAAAAAATATTGGAAGATTTATCAATAGAAACTCCTGATATACCTGAATTTATAAATGAAGATTTTGCAGATCTGGCAGAACTTTCTTATAAAGCTGTAGAAGAACTCGCAAAATGTGCGCGTGCGTTTTTCACAGAAATCAAACTCGTGAATAATTACGTAAATAAAATTCATTTCTATGAACATGAAGCTGATAAATTGGAAGAAGTTCTTAAGAGAAAAATCTTCAAATGCGAAGATATCAAAGTATTCAGCAAGAAAGTTCATTTAAGATATTTCGCAGGAAAATTTGCCCTGCTTTCCGATGTCGCTGAATCGGTTGCCGAACGAATTGCTGTATATGCTATCAAAAGAAGAATTTAACTCTTGGCAGTAGGAACAGATAAATGATACAACTTCTATTTTTTTTATCCAGCGGATTATTTTTGGGCTGGTCTCTGGGTGCGAATGACGCAGCTAATATTTTTGGAACTGCTGTTGGTACCAAAATGATAAAGTTTCGAACTGCAGCAATCATCTGCAGTATTTTTATTATTTTAGGTGCTGTGATAAGTGGTGCAGGACCATCTCATATTTTAGGAAAACTGGGTGTGATAAATAGTCTTGCCGGAGCTTTCATCGTAGCTCTGGCTGCTGCTTTCACGGTTTTGTGGATGACCAAAGCCGGACTTCCGGTATCAACATCTCAGGCAATTGTAGGAGCAATAATCGGCTGGAACTTCTTTGCTAATGTTCCTACAAATTTAAATTCTGTAACAAAAATTGTCGGAACCTGGATTTTCTCACCAATCCTATCAGCTCTGTTTGCATTTATCTTTTTTCATCTCATCAAAAAAATCATTGAAAACAGTAAAATTCATCTGATAGTTTTAGATTCATTAACAAGGAAAGCCCTTATTGTTGTTGGAGCTTTCGGAGCTTATAGTCTGGGTGCAAATAACATAGCGAATGTGATGGGTGTTTTCATTAATTCATCGCCTTTTAAGAATGTCAGCATTGGCAGCATTTTCCAAATGTCTCCCATCCAGCAGCTCTTTCTTCTGGGCAGTATTGCCATTGCAATGGGAGTTTTCACTTATTCGAAAAGAGTGATGATGACAGTAGGAAGAAGCATTTTCAAACTTTCTCCAATCTCGGCATTAGTAGCGGTTTTTTCCAGTTCTCTCGTGCTTTTCCTTTTTGCTTCTCAAGGTTTGAAGGATTTCCTGATCTCAAACGGATTGCCATCTTTTCCATTGGTTCCAATTTCCAGCTCTCAAGCTGTAGTGGGTGCAGTAATTGGAATTGGTTTGGCAAAAGGCGGGAGAAATGTGAATTTCAGAACTCTTGGTAAAATTAGTTTAGGATGGATTACAACTCCGATTGCATCAGCTATTTTTGCCTATATTGCATTATTTTTTATGCAGAATGTTTTTCTCCAGGAAGTTATTGTGAAATAATTTCACATGACGCAGAATTGAGATGAGTCGATTGAGATAATGCAAATGTATATCAAAACTTAAATTCTGTTAAAATGAATAAAAGGATTGGTCATAAGTTACAAGTTCATCCACGAAAGATATGAGAATATTAGATTTAGGTTGTGGAAAGAATAAGCGTAAGGGAGCTATCGGATTAGATCAGGATAGAAATGTTAATCCAGATGTAGTTCATGAAGTAAGATTTCGAAGAAAATTACCTTTCGAAGATAATTATTTTGATGATATATATATGATAGATTTTATTGAACACGTTGATAATATTGAATGGCTATTGAGTGAAATCCATAGAGTGAGTGTAGCAAATGGTTATGTTGAAGTTCGATATCCGCATTACAGTAGTCCCGATTTTCATAATGATGTTACACATCGTCATGGATTAGGTTTTCACGCTTTATTTCATTATGACCCTACATCTGCTTTGGGAAAAAAATACAGTTCATACACACATCTTGAAAGGAATTTTCCTTTTAAGGTTGAAAAAGTAGATGCAATTTTTAACCAAGACCTTATAGGAAAAGTTTCAAAGTTACTCTCCGGGATAGTTGGATTGAATAATTATGAAGCATATATTTCCGGTATTTTACCAATTCATGAATGTACATGTAGATCTTCGTGTTTTGAAATAAAACTATTCCTTTCTCGTTTTATCATAAACTAAAAAATAACGGATATTAACACCCTCCCTAAAAGCATCTAAAAAAATACTCTTTATGTAGAGTAAAAAAGATAAAAAAAATAAAAAAATTGACAGTCCATATTGCGAAGTTTTTTTTGTAATATGTCGATAATTAGAAAAAAAAATTATAATTTGAATTAATCATAAAGTAAAATATGAAAGGTATTGTATGAAAACAAATCCAAAATTATTAAATCGATCTTTTTGGTTTGGAGTAGAAAAAGTGTTTGATATTACAAACGCAATAAATTCAAAGTCTATTCATTTAAATATTAATAAAAGTGATGAAAATAAAATAATTTTTCATGTTGAACTAGATAAACCAATAAAGATTAAGTATTTGGTTAGTAGTGTATTTCTATCATCAAAAAAAATAAGACAAAATCACTCAAAACAAAAATATTCTCGATTGAATAATTATACTATTGATGAAAATCGAGGTCTAAGATTAAATTATATCCGACTTTCCAATAATATAAGAAAAGAAACTCTTATCGATATATCAGAATCTTGGAATTCAGTTGGTGATTCTTTAAAAGAAACTTTTTCTATACTAGAAGGTGGTAATTTATCCTCAAATCAGAAAATGGAAAAAAATAAACTCTGTCGAAGAAAAAATTAGATAAAAAATCAACACCAGAGCATGTTACAAAAATTCCAGAACCGATAGTTGAGCAGGCTGTAGAACAAGTTGTAGAACAAGTTGTTCAAGACGTTTTTGAAAAAAACTAATTGAGATTCAAGAGATTTACAGTTTTTCTGGACCTATACCTTCTCCAGATTTGATGAAAGAATATCATAAAATCAATAAATCATTTCCTAACAGAATAATGACTATGGCTGAAAATGCATCAAATCATAGACAAGCTGTCCAGCATCGAGAATTGGATCAAGGTAAAGAAATAATTGATTTAAAAAGAAATGAACAAAAAACAGAAAGCAGAAATTCTTGGTTAGGAATAATCTCGGCATTTATAATTTGTATAATGTTTACTTTATTGACATATGTTTTAATATCTAATAATCATCCGATTATTGGTTCTATTTTTGGTATTGGCACATTAACAGCACTTGTAGGGACGTTTATTCATGGAACAAAGATTAAAAAAGGCGAAACTAATATTGAGATACCAGAAGATGCTGAATAATTAATATATTTGATTTCAGACTCAATTTTGTAAACAACCAAAAATAAAAACTGACAAAATCCGTTTATCTTTAACAAAATAATAATAAATTATTACTAGAAAAGAATAGAGAAGTCTAAAAATATTATATATATTGCCAACCGTTCAGACTATGTCCGGCAACTGACGGAAGGTCTATGTTTTCAATTTTTTCTTTTCTGCTGCCGGAAATAAAATATTATTTAAAATCAAACGATAACCGGGTGACTGTTTATGAAGGTCTAACACTGTTTCCGGATCACCGATTCGATGTTGATAATCTTCCGGATCGTGTCCTCCATAAAAAGTAAAAGTGCCTTTTCCGAAATTTCCGTGTAAATATTTCACTTCTTCCACTTGCGGAGATTCTCCCAAAATAATCACGCTTTTCTTAACAAATTCTTTGTGAAACGAAGTCGTCTGTCCTAAAAATCCATTGATAACATTTGTATGACATTGAGTGAGCATGGTGGGAACCGGATCGTATTTTGCAGAAAAATCGAACAATTGAAAATAATCAGCTTCTGCCCCACGAAGTTGAGCATAATCACTGGCATCGATACTGGAAAATTCATATTGGTAAGGATTAAAAATCAGAGTGAACTTTTCAAAGGCAAAAGTACGAGAAAAATTTAATTTGTTTTGAGCTTCAGGATCAAATCCATCTCCATCAAAAACAGCATCACAAATATCGATACTTCCTGCTGCAAGAGCAATATCGAATGTATCTGTGGCTGCACACATGGCAAATAAAAATCCACCATTCTTAACATACTCGCGAATCTTTTCTGCAACTAAGTGTTTCAATTCCCAGACTTTTTCGAAACCGAGTTTAGCAGCAAGTTCCTCATTATTACGCACATCTTCCTGGTACCAGGCAGTATTTCGGAAACTGGAATAAAACTTTCCATACTGACCTGTAAAATCCTCATGATGCAGATGCAGCCAATCATATTCATCGAGCAAACCGGCTAAAACTTCCTCGTCCCAAACAGTCTCATAATCAATTTCTGCATAAGTCAAAGCCAGGGTTACAGCATCATCCCAGGGCTGTTTATTGGGTGGAGTGTAAATTGCGATTTTGGGTTCTTTCTCCAAAACAACAACATCCATATTCGCTGCATCAATTTCTGCGTAAATGGAAGCCACATTTGCGGAAGAAATCTGCTCAAAAGAAACTCCCCTGATATTACAGAGATTTTCAATTTCAAAAGAATCATGGATGAGATAAGAACCACCACGATAATTTAAAAGCCATTTCACAACTATTTGCTCTTGAAGTGCTGTAAATGCAATTCCATAAGCTTTGAGGTGATTGGTTTGAGTGAGATCCATCGGAATTAGAATCTCGGAAGATGCAGATATTGTGAAAAATAATAAAAAAATAATCAGAATATATTTCATTGTTTTTCCCTTTTCTCAAAAACTTCCCAATTCGGCAGTTGCCGGATGTTAAGTTTCTTTCACTTAAACTTGTGCAGTCTTTGAGACTTAACAAGTTTCCCTAATTCAACCGATTCAACTAATTCAACCAGTTCAACCGTTCAGCAAGAAGATGTCCTCCGATAGAAACCATCAGTCAAAAGCCTGACACAGTTCGGAAGGTTTCGATTACACAAACTCTGCAAAAATCTCATTCGAGACAAAATACGCTTTCGGATTTAATCTGATAAAATCTTCGCTTATTTCCAGATATTTATTATTAAGATATTTAGCAATTATTTTTTCATATTTTTTCAAGAAATTTTCATCAAATTTTGATTGGAATTCTTTTAGATTCATTCCTTTGGATTTTCTCAAAGATAGGAAAATAAATTCTTTTTCATGGTCTTTTTTGCTTAAACTTACCAATCCGGCAGCTGCTGGATGGGAAGTTTCTATTTGTTTGAAATACTCATCCAAATCAGCTGGATTCGTATATCTGAAATTTTCAAAATATCCTGCTGCGGATGGACCAAAACCCAGATAATACTTATCGCTCCAATAACACAAATTGTGTTTTGATTCAAATCCTTTTTTAGCGAAATTTGATATTTCATACTGTTTAAAACCAGCAGATATTAATTTCATCCTTATCAAATTATAAAAATCCGAAATAACTTCATCTTCCGGAATCAGATGTTTCTTGGAATAAAGGGAAACATTTTCTTCCAAACTCAAACAATAAATCGAAACATGTTCCGGATTAAGTTCTATGATTTTTTCCAATGAAAATAAAACATCCTGCATTTTTTGATTTGGAAGTCCGTAAATGAGGTCTAAAGAAATATTCTCAAATCCCTGATTTCTTAAAAGTTCAAATGCTTTGCTTATTTGTTCCGAATTATGAAGACGTCCTAATAAATCCAATTCGGAATCGATGAAAGATTGAGCACCCAAACTTATGCGATTGATCGGTGTTTCGGAAAGATCAATCACGAATTCCGGTGTGATATTTATCGGGTTTACTTCGAGAGTTATTTCAATGTTCCTATCCGGCAGTTGCCTGATGGGAACAAGGGTAGAAGACAAATCAAACTGAGAAATAATTTTTTGGATATCACTCACATCCAACAATGAAGGAGTTCCACCACCAAAATAGATGGTTAACGGTTTTATTTTGAATTTTTCTTTAAAAAGGGAAATTTCTTTTATCAGGCAAGAGACAAGTTTGTTTTTAAGTTCAGAAGTAAATTTTTCTGAATAGAATGAGCAATAATTACATTTTCTCAAACAAAAAGGAATGTGAATATAGATATAATTTATCAAGATACTTTTATTGCTACTGACTTTCACTAACTTTTTATCCACGAATTACACGAATTTACACAAATTATTATTTAGTCTTTATTTTTTTGACGCTAATTAACACTGATTTTGTATGATTAAATATGATTTTTTATTTAATATACATCTAAAACATAAAGTTTCAAAATTTTATTTTTCCCTGATGATACTGTTTATTCTGTCAATTTTATCCGTGCAAATCCGCAAAATCCGTGTCATCCGTGTTCCTTTTTTTTGTCTGTGTTCGTCTTGAGTCAGTCTTGTGGCTTTATTTTATAAATTTACAAATTCGATTCCATCGAAACTCAGATTTAACTCTCCGATTTCGATTATAATAGTATGTTTTGATATTCTTAATCGGTGGCTTTCCTAACGAAAAACAAATCAAAACCGGTGAACCAGTGATATATTTCCGATCCAGAAATCCCCAATATCTGCTGTCACCGCTCAC
>SDBT01003911.1_pt1 | contig 25565 bp, 17 predicted proteins | sample 2277101 | NCBI WGS metagenome assembly SDBT01 (sample SAMN10404973, study PRJNA504765) | marine sediment metagenome | isolation source: marine sediment core GS10_PC15, 103 cmbsf | place: Arctic Ocean: Southern Knipovich Ridge | collected 2010 | reverse complement strand
AAGGCCGACACGCAGAGTGACACCCGCCGCAAACGCCGCGCCTTAGAGACTGAAGAAATCGCCCGGTTGTTGGAAGCCACAAGGTTGCGTCCCGTGGCCGACTTCGGCAGGGAAACCGTCGAACCTACCGCGAAGGACATGGCCGATGGCAAGAAATGGGCTAAGGCTCCGATTACGTGGGAGAACCTGCAAGACGCCCACCATCGCGGCTGGGAACACCTGACCAAGACGCCGATGCGACTGACCCGATTAGAGATGCTTGGGCGGGAACGTGCGCTGTTCTACCTTGTTGCGGTGACGACTGGCCTCAGGCGCAAAGAACAAGCAAGCCTTACGGTCGGCCAGCTACACCTTGACGGGCCACACCTCTACGCCGACTTGGCTAGCAAGGACAGCAAGAGCGTCAAAGGTGCTGCAATTCAGCTTCGCACCGACGTGGCCGAGCAGCTTTGCGTCTTCCTGGCCGACAAGTTGGCTGACTTTCAACGCCGAACTTTGGCCGATGGCCGAACGGCCTTTCTCCATGAACTGCCGTTGACCGCACCTGTTTTCGATAAGCCGCCGACGATCCGCGTCTTCAATCGCGATCTTCTGGCCTCTGGAATCGCCCGGCTGGACGAAGAAGGGAATATCATCAAGACAGACCGGCGCGGGTGGACGGTGGACCTGCACGCATTGCGGCATACTTTCGGAACACATTTGAGCAAGGCGGATGTATCGCCTCGTACAGCCCAGGCAGCCATGCGACACTCGCGAATCGATCTGACGATGAACGTCTATACCGATCCCCGCCTTTTGGACGTGTCAGGAGCTATTCACTCATTGCCCGACTTCACCCAGCCACCGAAGCGTGAGCGAGGTAGCGGAGCGAAGACCGGCACTTTCGATGGTCGAGAAGGCCGGAGAAATCTTGCACCAGATCTTGCCCCAAATCTTGCGATGAAGGCTGTCCACGACGGGCGAGCGGGTCAAGCGGTGACAAAACCGCATGGCCAACTCACAAGGTCGGACATTGCGCAAGTCAATGGGAGTGGGGAAAAAAGAAAGCCCCGGTCATCTGCTGACCGAGGCTGTCATAAAGCGGGCGGTGAGATTCGAACCCACGACATTCACGTTGGCAACGTGACGCTCTACCACTGAGCTACGCCCGCGTGTACCTACAACATACGTTATCTTAGCCGCCCGCGGCCAACGGTCAAGAGTTTTCTGTAAGTGGTTGTGGCTGCTTTCCCTTGCCTTGAGCGGCGGTGGCCGATAGGCTTCGGATCATGCTAGCCGACATTGTTCCAGAAACATTTTTTGCCTCTCATGGCGACTCGGTCTTATGGCTGCTGATCGCGGGCGCGATGGTCTTGCTGGTTTTTGGCGCCGATAAGGCGGTAACGGCTGCCGTGAAGCTCGCCTCCACACTGGGGCTTTCAAAGGTGATCATCGGTGCGACGGTGGTGTCGCTAGGCACGACCTCGCCAGAGGTGGCTGTCTCGGTCAATGCCGCCTTCAAAGGAAACGGTGGGCTGGCGTTGGGCAACGGGGTCGGTTCGGTCATTTGTGACACGGCCTTGATTTTCGGGCTCTGCTGCTGCCTGTCGCGGATACCGAAGGATCGCTTCGTTCTACATCGTCACGGATGGCTGCAGGCTGGTTCGGGCGCGCTGCTGGCGGTCATGCTGCTGGTGCTGTGGGCGATCTCGGGCGATATAAATAATGTATATATTCCCCGAGTGGCGGGTATTGGGCTGCTGGTGCTGCTGGGGGCGTATCTGTATCTCTCGGTCCACTGGTCTCGGCAGCATCCAGAGATGGTGCCCGAAGAGGCTCAGGTCGAGATGAAGAAAAACCACAAGGCCGGCCGGGCCGCCGGGAACCTTGCGATTCTCTTCGGAGGGTTGGCGCTGGTGGTGTTCGGGTCGGAATTGCTTGTCGGCTCGGCCAAAATAATTTGCGAGCGGCATGGCGTGCCTGAAGAAATCGTCGCCGTTACGGTGGTGGCGTTCGGCACGTCTCTGCCGGAGTTGGTGACGGCCATAACCTCGGTCGTCAAGGGCCACAGCGAATTGTTGTTGGGCAACGTAATCGGCGCCGACATTCTGAACGTGCTGTTCGTAATCGGAGCGTCGGCGACGGCCGTGCCGCTGAAAGTCGAGCCTCGTTTCTTCTATTTTCTCGTTCCAACCATGCTGTTGGCACTGGGCGCGTTTCGGGTGGCAATTTTTTGGCCGGGCCAATCGTTCCGCAGGTGGCATGGTGCGGTATTACTGGCGATGTACGCAGGCTTTGTGCTGATGTCGGTGCGGCTGGGCGTAATCCGTTAGCGATGGCTTATTTCATGGAAGGGTTTTCGATTGCACGGCCTCATGATACAATCGAAAGCTCAGGTATGCCTGTCGCTCGGCGCATGTCGGTCGGAAGTTTTAGAGCAAATAAGGAGCGTAGATGGCCCCCAAAATAGCTGCCGTAACATTACTGGTGATTTTAGTCTTGGCGGGGTCCGTTTCGGCCCAGACGTCCAAGCCGAGCGTAATGAAGCCTGTCGTAAATTATTCCAACGCGGGCATATCCCTTGCGTTTCCAAAGGGTTTTAAGACTGTTCAATGCATGGACAATGCACACATTGTTCGTGCTCGCACGGCCGACCCCAATAGCCCAGCAGTAGCTGTCACGGTCTCGGCTGCCGCGACCAAAAAGAATATCCCCATGTCTGGTTATGCAAATGCAGTCATTCGGGAACGGCGATCACAGGTGGCGATCCGGCATTTTGTCGTTCACAAAGAAACATCCATCGGGGTGGCCGGGTCCAAAGGGGTGGCGCTTTTATATAGTTTTAACTTTCATGAGAAACGCACCACCGGAGCCGATGTTTTTTTCTCTCGCGACCTGGCCGATTCTCCAGTCAGGATTTTCTACCTGATCCGTATAGAGGCTCGCAGCGAGCATGCCGACCAGATTCTTCCGGTCCTGGGCAAGGTGGTCTCCAGCATCTCGTTTACGCCTGTTCGTCCTGCGACCGAAGACGCCGTAGGGCCTCTGGGTGAAGCGATCGAAGACACCGCGAAACTGTATTCGCTTCGTCCTCCGCTTCTGTGGTTCATAAAACGCACCGAAATAGGTTTTGTGGCAGGCAAAATGGATTACCTCCTCGGAGGGATTCCGATGCCCGTCTTTCGAGTGATTTCCACACCAATCAGCAGTGATGCAAACGCAGAGAGCAGCAGTAAGGTTTGGCTGGAACAAGCCAAAAAAGGATCCATGGCCAGACGACTCGATACGGAGGTAATCTCTGAGGGGGCGACTAAATTGGCCGGCCAGGATGCGCATCAGTTCGTGATCCGGCAAGCGTCGATCAATCCGAAAGAATTCCAGTACAAGGTTGGCGAGGATGCAAAATCGACAATCGCTTCTCCTGCGGGCAGCTCATTCGCGAGTAAAGCATCGTTCAAGAAAAAAACAATGACGCACGTTCAACGCACTATCAGCAGCATCACTTCCGAAGGGGAGAATCGCGCCTTCACCCTGGTGCTGCGTTACCCTGGCGAGGACACCGCAGGGGCACTGGCGATGTTCGAAGAGTTGGCTGCCGGCTTCGCGCTGAAAGAAGCCCGGAAGACCGGGAGTATTGATCTTATTAAGCTGAAATAAATTAGTCTCAATGAATCTGTAGTGAATAGTAAGAAATGCAAAACCAAGTGATCCTGAGGCTTCCTTGGAAGAGTGCGCCAACCTCGGCAAACCTGTGGCGTCTTGTGTGAAAGGCAAAAACTCACTTGCGCCAGGGCGAAAATTCGTGTAGAAATTCATTTCATGATCAAGCCGAACACTATTATTGCAGGCGACAGTATCAAGATCCTCTCGCGACTGACCGAGCCGGTCGCCGATCTGATCTTCGCGGACCCTCCCTTTAATATTGGCTACAAGTACGACGTCTACGAAGACCGCAAGCAGTACGACGAGTACTATGACTGGACCGAAAAATGGATGAAGATCTGCGTGGAAAAGGCTCTCAAGCCGACGGGCAGCTTCTGGGTGGCCATCGGCGACGAATACGCGGCCGAGGTTCGCGTTATTGCACGCAAGCTGGGACTCACGCTTCGCAACTGGGTGATTTGGCACTACACGTTCGGCCAGAGCACGAAGAGGAAATTCGCCCGCTCGCACGCGCACCTGTTCTACTGGGTCAAGGATCCGAAGAAATTCACCTTTAACGACATGGCTGTGCGTATTCCATCGGCACGCCAGACAACCTACGGCGATTCGCGTGCTAATCCGAATGGAAAGGTTCCCGACGACGTATGGAGTTTTTCACGCGTGTGCGGAACGTTTCATGAGCGGGTTAAGTGGCATCCCTGCCAGATGCCCGAGCGTCTACTGGAGCGGGTCGTGAAGGTTTCGGCCAATCCTGGCGAGTTGGTGCTGGACCCATTCAGCGGATCAGGAACGACCTGTGTGGCGGCGGCTAGGCTGAAGCGACAGTATGTCGGCATCGACCTGTCGGCCAAGTATGTCAGCAACGCCAAAAAACGCATTGCCGATACGTTGGCCGGCCTGCGAAAGGGTACGGAAATCGCTGAGAATCCAGCCACGCTTCGCGCCCAGCGGAAGGTCAAGAAAAAGGCCAAGACCTCCGGGCGGAAGAGTTCTAAAAAAAAGTCTTTGCCAGCCCACAAAACCAGCGGGCTGTTCGACTAGTTTGGCCAGTTCGGCTTTTCGCGTATGTATGGGGAGTTGTGCAATGGAACCTGATGACTGGGCACCGGCGGCGGGGGTCGCGATTACTTTGCGATCACTTCAGGGGGGAGCTTGACGCGGCAAAGTTTCTGGGCGGTGAATATCTTGCCGGTCAGGTAATCGGCGAAGCGAACCTGCACGGTGATTTCGTCGTTTGTCGGCTGTGCCTGCCAGGGACAATCGAAGGTGAACTGATAGTTCATCAATCCGCCGGCCCAGTATTTTGAGGTGTCCTCAGCCGAGATCGTCCGCTGGCCGACCAGGTTCTGGTTCGGGTCGGCAGACAGGTCGAACAGGCGGATAGTGACTTCGCCGGCGGCTTTGATAATGCTGCCGTGTTGGTCTATCGGCCGGAGATAAACGCGGATTCCGTCGTCGCCATCAATGGCGTTCAGGTCGATCCCGCCGGTGTGTCGCCCCAAGCCGATTCGCGCAACCTGGAATAATTTTTCCAGGCGGCGATCGCCGAGTTTGTTGAGCAACTGGAACTGTTTCTGCTGGGCGACCAGGTCTTCCCGCAGCATTTGGTTTTCGTGCTGGAGTTGGCGGGTGGCCTGCTTGCTCTGATCCAGCTCGCCCGAGAGGCGTTTGATCTCCACTCGATTGGGGTCTTCGCATCCGCCTGCCGTCATTGCAATGACCGCTGCCAGCAGCGCCGCTAGAAGGCGGGGGGTAGTCATGATTCGCCCTTTTTGTTACTCGGATTCATGATCGAGTGGTTCCATCCGTTCGCAGATTTTGTCCACGCAGCCGTATGCGATCGCTTCGTGGGCCTCGAGCCACTTGTTTCGGTCGCAGTCGCGTTCGATGGTCTCGGGCGACTGGCCGGTGTGTTTGGCGAGAATATCGTACAGCCGGCTGCGCAGGCGGAGAATTTCTCTCGCTTCGATGTCGAGTTCGGTGGCCGGGCCTGTCAGCACGCCGCGGATGAGCGGCTGGTGAATTAGCACGCGGCTGTTGGGCAGTGTGAAGCGTTTTTTTGGCGTACCGCCTGCCAGCAGCACCGCGCCCATCGACGCCGCCATGCCCACGCAGGTGGTGGCCACGTCCGGTCGAACGAACTGCATCGTATCGTAGACCGCCAGCCCCGCCGAAACGCTGCCGCCCGGCGAGTTGATATAAAGCTGGATGTCGGCCTTGGGATCATCGTTGCTCAGGAACAGCAACTGAGCGACAATCAGGTTCGCCACGTCGTCGTCGATCTGTCCGCCGACGAATACGATACGGTCTCTCAGCAAGCGAGAAAAGATATCGTAGCTACGCTCGCCGCGGCCGGTTTTCTCGATTACGATCGGTACAAGATGCTGATTATCAGCCATGATGGTCCGAATCTCCTGGCGCACGCCGAGCGTCAGCTCTTGGCGGCGGCCGGTTCTGCCTGCACGATTTCGTCAACGATTCCATACTCCATAGCCTCTTGCGGGGTCATGTAGCGGTCTCGCTCGGTCTCTCTCTCGATCAGCTTGACGTCGCGGCCGGTGTGATCGGACAGTAGTTGATTGAGCATTCGTTTGGCCTTGAGGATCTCCTCGGCCTGGATCATGATGTCCGACGCCTGGCCCGTCACGCCGCCCCAAGGCTGGTGGATCATGACCTTGCTGTGGGGGAGGGCGTAGCGTTTGCCCTTCGCGCCGGATGCAAGGATCATTGCCGCGCCGCTGGCGGCCTGGCCGACGCAGTATGTCGCCACGTCGCAACTGAGGAACTGCATCGTGTCATAGATCGCCAGCGTATCGTCCACCGACCCACCAGGGGAATTAATGTACAGATTGATATCGCTGTCGCGGCCCTTGGCCTGGAGTTCCAGCAGGCGCATGATCACGCCACCGGCCGTGGTGGGCTGGATCTCGCCCCACAAAAACAGAATCCGCTCTTCAGCCAGTCGCTCCTCGAGCGTCATTTCGCGCCGGGCGGCATAATCCCGGACGGCTTGAATCGGCAGGTCCGAAGGTCGTTTCATCGCATCACTCCCGAAGGGTTACTTGTCTTTGCTCTTGGTCGCCTTCTTGACGGCTTTTTTGGCGGCTTTTTTCTCTGTCTTCTTTTCGGTCTTCTCGGCCGACTTCTTCGCAGCCTTTTTCTCTGTATTCTTTTCGGTCTTCTCGGCCGACTTCTTCGCAGCCTTCTTCTCTGTCTTCTTTTCGGTCTTCTCGGCGGCCTTCTTTGCCGTCTTCTTGGCTTTCTTTTCCTTTTCGCCCGGCTTCTTCTCGATCATTTTGGCGTCCTGGAGCAGCGAATCGATGGTCTTTTCTTCCAGCAGAACCGATTCCAACTGTCCCAGCGAGCCATCGGCGGCCAGTTCCTGGCGGAGACGCTCGGGCCGTCGGCCATAACCGGCGGCCATCTGGGCGATGCGGGAGTTGACCTCGGCGGGCGAGACGGTAATTTCGCGGTCATCGGCCACCTTGCCCACGATGAACTGAAGCTTCAAGTCGCGATCGGCCTGTTCGCTGGCGGCTGCCTTCAACTCTGTGACGTTTTCCTCGATCCGCTCGCGGGGTACGCCACGCTGAAGCAAATCGATCGTCCGTCGCTGGATCAGCTGGGCGGTGTGACGCTGCACCAGGCCTTCCGGCAGTTCGAACTCGGTCCCGTCCAGCAGGTGCTGCTCGATCTGCTGTCGCAGGCGCCGGCGAACTTCCACTTCCATCTGCGAGTCGAATCGATCGCGGAGGAATACCCGCAGTTCCTTGAGTGCATCGAAGCCCAGCCCTTCGGCGAACGCATCGTTGATTTCCGGCAGAATTCGCTGACGAACCTGGCTGATGTGAATCTCGACCGTCGCTTCCTTGCCCTGCCAGTCCTCGTTGGGATGGCTGTCGGGAACGGTGAGCTTCAACTTGGCGGTCTGCTCGGCCTTCTTGCCGGCGAGTTCCTTGCCGAGATCGACCAGGGGCAGGCCCTCGACCTGGCCAGGTGCGACGCGTAGCGTCAGGCCCGGCCGTTCGGTGGGGGCGTCCAGGCCTTCGACCTTGATCGTCGCGCCTGCGACCACAATGTCGCCTTCTGCGGCGGCCTTGTCGGTATCTTCGTACTTGGCTTGTTGCTCGGCCCACTGTGTCAACTGGTCGTCGATCTGCGCGTCCGTGACTTCGACAACGGCCTTTTCTACCTCGATGCCCTTCAGCTCCGGCAGGTCAAACTCCGGCGCCACTTCGACCTCGAAACTGAATTCCAGTTCGCCGGTCTCGGGCATTTCAATTTTATCCAGATCCAGATCGGGCTCGCCGATGGTCTTGAGGTCGCTCTTTTCGATGGCGTCGCCGATCGATTCGCCGATCAGCGAGTTGCGCACGTCTTCGCCGACCTCTTTACCGAATCGTTTTTCCAGAAGCCGGCGCGGGGCCCGGCCGATGCGGAAGCCAGGCACCTGGGCCGAGCTGGACAGCTCGCCGAACATCTCGTCGCGCTTGGCGTCGATCCGCTCGCGGCTAATGGTGATGGTCACCTTCTTCTTCAGCGTTCCAGCTTCGGCGACGTCTACCTTATTCTCGGGCAGGTTGTCTTTGGGGGTTTCGTCGGTGGGATTTACATCTTCGCTTTGGGCGTTCTTCTTTTCTTCCGCCATGGTGTGCATTGCTCCATTTTGATCCGATCGCGACCAGGCCCGTCACGCGACGGACCCCCGGCGATCCAATATCATACCCTGCCCATCGCCCGGCGAGTTGCCGCCGACAAGCAAGATAGCAAACTTTAGGCAAATGGAAGGGTAAGGTCAATTGCTATTCGGATGTTGTTCGTATGTTATTCGTCTGTTACTCAAAAATTATTCGTCTGTTATTCGGAAAAACTCTGGACGGTGTCGGCTGCGGGCATGGCCAGAAGTTCCGCAATTCGCTGGTTCAGCTCATCCACCGAGTAGGCAGGCAGCAGGCAAATCGTACCCGTGCAGACGGTCGCGGAGGGCTTTTGTGTAATTGCAACAGGCTCGCCGGCGACAATTCCCAGCCGATCGAGCAATTTCGCCTGTTCGGCCTTGCCCGGATCGACCACGAGCACCATCGCGCCCGGCAGGTAGGTTTTGCGGGCGGTGTGGGCCAGTCTCGCCGTCATTTCGTCGCCGGCCGGCCCAATCACCAGAATCGATTGCGGGCCTCTCAGCAGGCGGTCAGTCGCCACCGCATAGCCGCCCAGCATCGAGGCGGCGCTGGGCGTGACCCCGCCGGCGAAGCTCTCCAGCACCTTGCGGGCGGATGCAACGAATTCACCGCGTCCGGTCAGATAGCCCAGATCGGCCAGCATGTGGGCAGCCACCGAGGCGGCGCTGCGCGAAGGCGAATCTTCCCAGCTCCTGGTCGGCCCGGCCGACTTTTGCACCAAAGTGTGTCCCGCGGGCGCGTTGATCAGCCCGCCGTCATCGGCCGTCAGATTCGAGCGGACGTAGTCGGCCAGCTTCTCTGCGGCGGCCAGGTACTTCTCGTCGAGCGTCACGACGTAGGCGTGAACGAGCGCCCGGCCCATCCATGCCTGGTCGGCCAGCAGCCCGATCTCTCGCAGTCGCCCGTCTTGGCGATAGTGCCCAAAAACGCCCGAGGAGTCTCGAAGGTCATCGAGCAGCGAATCGAGAATCTCCAGGGCCGTTGCGCGTGCGTCCTGGTCGCCCAGCCGTTCGTAGGCGGTCAGGTATGCGTCGATCATCATGCCGTTAAGGTCCGCAAAGACGGTCTTGTCCACCGAAGGGGCGGTTCGCTTCCGCCTGGCCGAAAGTAATTTCGCCTTGGCCATGCGGATTTCGCCGCCGAGTATCTTCGCGTCTCGATCGAGCATGCGGGCCAGTTGCGATTCGGTCTTGGCGACGTGGAGCACGTTTCGTCCGGGCCTGCCGTGAACGTCGCCCACCTCGTCGACGCCGAAGTACGTCAGCGACAACTCGGCCCGGCTGCCCAGCACGCCGCGCACTTCGTCTTCGGTCCAGGTGAAGTAGTCGCCGTCATCGTCCAGTCCGACGTCTGCGTCCTGGCTGGCGAAATAGCCTCGCCGATCCGGGTCGGTCAACGTCTCGTCGATCCACGTCAGCGTCTCGTCCGCCACGCGCGCCAAGTCGTCCCGGCCGGTCAGGGCGAACGCGTCTGCATAAAGTGTCAGCAGAGACGCGTTGTCGTAGGCCATCTTCTCGAAGTGCGGCACGTGCCATCGCTCATCGATGCTGTAACGGTGAAAGCCTCCGCCGAGCTGGTCATAGATTCCGCCTCGCGACATGGCCGAGAGCGTCTCGACGAGCATAGTTCGTGACTTGGCGTCGCCTCGCGCCGCGCGGATCATCAGAAATTCCAGGCCCGTTGCGGTGAAGAACTTCGGCGCGCCGCCGAACCCGCCGTGGGTGACGTCGAACGATGATCGCAGGCCTTCGAAGATTACATCGAGCGTCTCCGTCGAAAGCTCGCCCGGGCTGGTGAAGAACTGCTCGTAATGAGCGGCCATGCCTTTCCGCAGTCGCCCGGCGGTCTCGTGGAGCTGCTCGCGATTGGCTCGCCAGTGTTCGTCGACGCGGTCGAGCAATTCGATCAATCCAATGTTAGTGGGGTACTCGGGGCTGGCGCGCGGCGGCAGAAATGTCGCTTTGAACAGCACGTCGCGCTGCGGCGTCAGCACGACCGTCAGCGGCCAGCCGCCGGCCTGTCCCATCGGGCGGATCAGCGCCGTCGCACGCTGCATTCGCGCGTCAAGTTGGGGCTGGCGATCGCGATCAATTCGAACGGCCAGGAACCGCTCGTTGAGCATTGCTATGACTTCGGGGTCTTCGTAGGTGACGCGGTCCATTACGTGGCACCAATGGCACCATGTGGCGCCGATGTCGAGCACGATAAGTTTGTCTTCGGCTGCGGCCCGGTCAAACAGTTCGTCCGTCCAGTCCAGCCAGCGTAGGGCGACTGGAGCAGTAGTGGTTTGGGTGGTCATGGAGTTAGCCTCCTCATGCGAGGTGCTCTGCGCACAGCCCGACCCGACGGTCACAACCGCCAAGGCGACAGTCAGCAAGAGCACAAATAGCTTCATTACTTCATTCTAGCACACCTTGTAGTTATGTTTCACTGCTTGACGAGCGGGCTCCGTCGGCGTAAAAGACTCTCTATACTTTGCATTCAGGAGAGATGAAATGGCCGGACAGGCGGAACTTATCAAAGCGACAACATCTGTACTCATGCCCAATTACGGCGTGCCTATGCTGGCGGCGGCTCGAGGGCAGGGTGCAAGGCTATGGGACGCGGACGGCAAGGAATATGTAGATTTTTTTGCCGGATTCGGCTGCGGCGGCGTGGTCGGCCACTGTCACCCGGCCATCGTCGAGGTAATCAAGAGCCAGGCCGAGACACTGCTGAGTCACGGCAACTTTTTCACCAACGCCCCGCAGGTCGAACTGGCCGAGGCGATCACCCGCAATGCGTTTGGCGGTAAGGTGTTTTTCTGCCACAGCGGCGGCGAAGCCAACGAGGCCGCGCTGAAACTGGTGCGGCTGGCCGCAGGCGAGGGGCGGTACAAGATCATCAGCTTCCACGATTGCTTCCACGGCCGGACTATGGGCGGGCTTTCGCTGACGCCCGAGGCCAAGCAGGTCGGCTTCGAGCCGATGCTGGCTGGCAACGTCATGGTCGACTACGGCGATCTGGACGCGACGCGGGCTGCGATCGACGACGAGACGGCCGGGATCTTCGTCGAGCCCATCCAGGGCGAAGGCGGAGTGAACATACCCACCGTCGAGTTCATGCAGGGCCTGCGCGCACTGTGCGACGAAAAAAACATCCTGCTGGTCTGCGACGAGGTGTGGACCGCACCCGCGCGAACGGGGCGATGGTTTGCGTATCAGCATTACGACATGGTCCCAGACGTGATGACGCTCGCCAAGGCCATCGGCGGCGGAACGCCCGTCGGCGCGTGCGTTGCCTCCCCTAAATATCAGGACACCCTCGCACCCGGCAAGCACGGCTGCACGATGGGCGGCAACCCGCTGTGTGCGGCGGCCGGCGCTGCGTGCATGAAACTGATCGAGCAGGAAAACCTCAACGCCCGCGCCGAGACCAAGGGCGAGCAGATCATGCAGACCATCCGCGACGCAGGGATCGGCCAGGTCAAGGCCGTCCGCGGCAAGGGTATGATGATCGGCGTGGAGATCGATGGCTCGGCCAAGGATGTGTTCATGACGGCTATGGATCGCGGGTTGCTGATCTGCCTGGCCGGCGAGAACGTGGTGCGCCTGGCGCCGCCGCTGATCACCGAAGACGACCTGCTCGATAAGGGCGTGGAAATCCTCCTCGACGTGCTGAAGGGCTAGAGCAGCTTATTCCAACACGCCGAAATGTTTGGTGAGTGGGCTGGCGATGATCTGCTCGACGGTGTTCAGCGAAGCTGAGATCGCGTCGAGGACGGAATCCGCGCCGTCGAGTATGAAGCCGTGGCCCGGCAGGAGCATGTCGAGTTCCATCGCGAGCATTTTGCCAAGGCTTTCGCGGTAGTTGGCCAGGTTCGAATCCCACTTCACGCACAGCCAGCCGATCTTGCCGAGCTTGCCGTCCTGGTCGGGGCCGAAGCAGACGTCTCCGCAAAAGCCGACGCGTCGGCCTTCGATTTCCGTAACCAGCAGCGTCGAGTCCGGCGTGTGGCCGGGCATGAAGTGCGGGCGAAAGGTCCTGCCGGCTGCTTCGAATGCTACTTCGTCTTCTATCGTGTGGTCGATGCGGAACAGTTCGAATTCTCGAATGGGGCCAGGATAGCCGAACAACCGCCAGTCGCCGCGCTGGGCCCAGTCGGCCCCGATGGCGTTGAGGTGCGTGCGCAGTGAGTATCGCTCCAGCCAGTTGGCCGTCGCGGCCGAGTGGTCGCAATGCGAGTGGGTGAGGATCAGATCGGTTATCGCTTTCGGCTCGACGCCTGTTTCGCGGATGTTGGCTTCGATGGCGGGCATGCCAGCCTCGGTCGCGCAGTCGATCAGAGCTGCTTCGCCTTTTGACGCAAGCAGATAGACGTTCGAGTCGCCCTTGACGGACAGGCAGGCGGCCCCCACGTCCCACGACGCTCCGCCAACTCGCCACAAGCCCGGTAGAATCTGTTCGATCATGCGATGGCTCCTTGTAAGAACGGACGCCGTAGGATAGCAGTCGCGGGCTGCATTCTCAACGGCCGTTGAAACGCTCCGCCCAAACGCATAGGATGCGGGCGTGATGCGACGGATTTACATGGACAACTCGGCCACGAGCTTCCCCAAGCCCGAAGCCGTCACCGAAGCGATGGCGGATTTCGCCCGCAACTGCGGCGCGTCGGCGGGGCGCGGGGCCTACGAAGAAGCCCGCCAGTGCGAGCGGATGATCGCGACCTGTCGAGCACGCATCGCCGAACTCATCAATGCCGAGAGCCCGGAGCGGATCATCTTTGCGATGAACTGCTCGGAGGCGCTGGCGATTGCCGTTCGCGGACTGCTGAACACTGCGCCCGGCGGATCGCATGCGATCGCCACGGCGATGGAGCACAACTCGATCCTTCGCCCGCTGAACGCACTGGCCGAGCAGACACACTTGCAGCCGGAGTTCATCGCGTGCGATTCGCAGACAGGCCTGGTCGATCCCGACGACATCAGCAGCGCGATTCGCCCCGAAACCAAGCTCATCGCATGCGTACACGTTTCGAACGTGACGGGCACGATGCAGCCGATCGGCGAAGTAGCCAGGATCGCCCGCGAGCATGAAATTCCGTGCGTGATCGACGCAGCCCAATCGGTCGGTCACGTTGAAATCGACGTGCAGGCGCTGGGCGCCGACTTTGTCGCCTTCCCCGGCCACAAGGGGCTGCTTGGCCCGCTCGGGACGGGCGTGCTGTACATTCGCCCGGGCGTGGAAAATATGCTGGCGACGATGAAGGAAGGCGGGACGGGAACTGTGTCCGAGCTGGCCGTCCAGCCGACGACCATGCCCGATAAATACGAAATCGGCTCGCACAATGCGATCGGCCTGGCCGGGCTGAGCGAGGGCGCAGCCTGGCTGCTGGAATATGGCGTGGACAGAATCCGCAAGCACGACCGCGCGCTGTGCGAGTTGTTCCTTGATCGCACAGACGGCGTCGAACGCCTGACAGTGTTCGGCCCGCGGAATCTGGACGACCGCGCTGGCGTGTTCAGCGTAGCCGTTGCAGGGCAGACGCCGGGTGAACTGGCCGACGCGCTGGAGAAAGATTTCAGCATCTGCACCCGCTCGGGCGTGCATTGCGCGCCACTGGCCCACGAAACAATCGGCACGCATCCGGTCGGCACGTGCCGGCTGAGCTTCGGGCCGTTCACCACTGAAGAGGATGTAACATTTGCAGCCGATGCGCTGGCGAAAATTGCACAGGGCACTAAGGTAATATCGTAAAACCTTTGCCCGAGAGCTTCGCCACGGCCACGGGGAATCATGGCTGAATTAATATCCGATCATGAGATGCAGGTGCTGAGGCAGACGGCGTTGCTGTCGGCCCTGGACGATGCGGCACTCGATGCGCTGCTGGCTGGCTGTCGCGTGCTGGAAAGGCCCGCAGGTACGCAGATTTTCCGCCCGAGCGACCCGGCCGAGCGATTCTTTATCGTGCTTGCAGGTCAGGTGAAAATCTTCAAGCTCTCGGCCAGGGGTGACGAGCAGATCCTGCATATTTACGGGCCGGGCGAAACCTTCGGCGAGGCGGCGATGTTCGCACGGATCGATTACCCGGCCTTCGCCGACACGCTGGAAGATACCCGCCTGCTTGCGATTGCCCGCCGGACGCTTCTCGGTGCGCTCGAGAGCAATGCAGAGTTGGCGATGGAACTGCTGGCCGGGCTCTCGAGCAAGTTGCGGGAGTTCAATCGACTGATCGAGAATCTCAGCCTGAAGGAAGTCCCGGCCAGGCTGGCGGCGCTGCTGCTGGACCATGCAGACCAGGCCGGAACGGATCGCATCAAGCTTACCCAGTCCAAGCGCCAGATCGCCGCACAGATCGGCACGGTGGCCGAGACGCTCTCGCGGGCGTTCGGTAAGCTCAAGGCGGCCGGGCTGATCCGGGTCAAAGGGGCCGAGATCACCATTGTCGACCGCCAGGGGCTTGAAGATATTTCCGAAAGCCCGTAATCACAGCGACAGGCTAATATTAAAAAAATTTCAGAAAAAGTGACTGGATTGACCTAAGTCAAGGCAGATCGGGCCGGGATGTACGATACTTTCCAAGGATCAAGCAGATTGAACGCTAGCTTTGGAAAGGATCAATCATGTTTTTCTTCAAGAGTGCTTCAGAGACTTTTGGGGAATGACATCAGCTTTGGAAAGGTCAATTATGACAAATGCCATGAAACGAAGCATCGTCAAGATCGACGAGGACAAGTGCAACGGTTGCGGCCTGTGCGTGCCGAGTTGCGCCGAGGGCGCCATTCAGATCATCGACGGCAAGGCCCGCCTGGTAGGCGAGAACCTCTGCGACGGGCTTGGCGCCTGCCTGGGCGATTGCCCACAGGATGCGATCACCATCGAGCAGCGCGAGGCCGACGCGTTCGACGAAGCGGCCGTCGAGCAACACAAGGTGTCGCAGAGCCAGCCCCACGAACACGCACATTCGCACTCACACTCGCATCAGGGCGGCTGCCCCGGTGCAGCCCTACGCAAACTCAGCCCAGCGCCAGCATCGCAGGGTTCGCCAAGCCCCGACGCCGATCGGCCTTCTCGGCTGGGACACTGGCCGGTGCAATTGGCGCTCGTGCCGCCGACCGGCGAGATCTGGCAGGACGCGGACGTGCTAATATCGGCCGACTGCGTAGCCTTCGCCATGCCGGACTTCCACGAGCAGCTACTGGCCGGCCGGGCCGTCGCCATAGCCTGCCCGAAGCTGGACGACATGGCGCCTTACGTCGAAAAACTTGCCAATATTTTCCAGAACAATTCCATTCAGTCGATCACCGTAGCCCACATGGAAGTTCCGTGCTGCAGCGGGATCGTCCACGCCGTGTTTGAGGCGATCGAACGGTCCGGCCGAAAGGATATTCCAGTGCGAGACGTCACCGTCACAATCGGCGGTGCTATTGTGGAACAGTAGTTTATCCGACAATTATCCGAAAAGTATTCGAAAAACATCCGAAAAAGACTATTACCAAAGGAGATACACCATGAGCAGCATGTTTTGCTACCAATGTGAGCAGACCGCCCAGGGTTCCGGCTGCACGTCGTTCGGCGTGTGCGGCAAGGACCCGGAGACCGCGGCCCTGCAGGATCTCTTGACCTATGCAGCCAAGGACATCGCCCGTTACGCCCACCGGGCCGGCCAACTCGATGCCCGCGATCGTGCGATCGACGTGTTTGTGATCGAAGCGCTGTTCGCGACGGTGACGAATGTCGATTTCGACACGGCCAGGCTTCAGGCGACGTTGCGGCAGGCTGTGGATATCAAGCAACAGGCCGTCGCGTTGTACGAAAAGGCCGCCCAGAAGGCAGGCCAGACTCCCGAGCAGCTTTCATACCCAGTCGAGTGGTGGGCGGATATCGATGACCTGAACGGTCTGGTCGCCAAGGGCGAATCCGTTGCGATCTCCAAGCGGCTGGACGAGCTCGGCGCGGACGTGACCGGCCTGCAGGAGTTGATCACCTACGGCCTGAAGGGAGCGGCAGCTTATGTCGACCACGCTCAGATTCTTGGCTCCGAAGACCCGGCCGTCTACGCGCAGTTCCACGAGATTCTGGACTTCCTCACCGGGACGCCGACCGACCTGTCGGAACTGACGGCTACGGCGCTGAAGGTTGGCGAGGTGAACTACAAGGCCATGGAACTGCTCGACGCCGCCAACACCGGCACCTACGGCCATCCTGAGCCCACGCAGGTTCGCGTCACGCCGGTTGCGGGCAAGTGCATTCTGGTTTCCGGCCATGACTTGAAAGACCTGGAACTGCTGCTCAAGCAGACCGAGGGCAAGGGCATCAACGTCTACACCCATAACGAAATGCTAATGGGTAACTGTTATCCTGAGCTGAAGAAGTACAGCCATCTGGTCGGCAACTACGGCGGAGCGTGGCAGGATCAGCGCAAGGAATTCGATGAGTTCCCCGGCGCGATTTTGATGACCACCAACTGCATCCAGAAGCCGAAGGAATCGTACAACGAAAGAATATTCACCGCTGGTCTGGTGGCTTGGCCGGGCGTGCAGCACATCGCTGACGGCGACTTCACGCCGGTGATCGAGACGGCCCTGGCGGCGCAGGGATTCACTGAAGACGAGCCCGAAAAACTCATCTGGAGCGGTTTCGCACGCAATGCAGTGTTGGGTGTGGCCGACAAGGTGGTCGAGGCCGTCAAGGCCGGGCAGATCCGCCACTTCTTCCTGATCGGCGGCTGTGACGGCGCCAAGAGCGGACGGAACTATTACACCGACCTGGCCCAGCAGGTGCCCGACGACTGCGTGATCCTGACGCTGGCGTGCGGCAAGTTTCGCTTCAACAAGCTGGAGTTCGGCGATATCGGCGGCATCCCCCGGCTGCTGGACTGCGGGCAGTGCAACGACGCCTACTCGGCCATACAGATCGCCCTGGCGTTGGCCGATGCGTTCGATTGCGGCGTGAACGACCTGCCGCTGTCGATAGTGCTCAGTTGGTACGAGCAAAAGGCCGTCGCGATTCTGCTGACGCTGCTGCAACTTGGCATTCGGGATATTCGGATCGGTCCGTCACTGCCGGCCTTCGTGAGCCCGGCTGTGCTGAACGTGCTGGTGGAGAATTTCAACCTCATGCCGACCACCACGCCCGCCGATGACCTCAAGGCCATCCTCGGCGACTAGGCGACCGCGGAAGTCGATGCGAAAACACATGACTCAGGCGCGACGGTCCATTCGATCGTCGCGCCTTTTTCTTGCGCAGTGGCGCGCTATTGTCGGTAGTCAAATCTCTGGATGACGGGTGGCACGGTTTGCTCGCGAACCGTGTTGCTGCCCTGCTGTCGAAGCTACACAGCTTGACAAGCAAGCTGTGCCACCTCCGCTCGGGAGATTTCATACTGGCACACATTAAAAAAACGCCCGCGAGGTTACCCGCGAGCGTTGGTGTGTTGAGTGTTCAGCTTATTCTAGAATTCCATCGGCTGGAGCACTGGCTTGCCGGTTTTCTGCGCGTCGCGGGCCAGTTCGTAGGCCTCGTTGTACTGCTCGGCCACGACGTCCCAAGAGACGACTTCGTCCAGGTACGTCTTGAGGTTCTCGCCCATTCGCATTCGGGCGCCTTCGTTGCAGGCCAGCTCGATCACATGCCGCTTGAGTGATTCTTTCGTGGTGAACAGCAGCCCGCCGCCGTTTTCGAGTGTCTGGGCGGTGAGCCCTTCCATCGGTGCGGTGGTGATGTAGGGCTTGTTGAGCGCGATAATGCGAGCCAGCGTGCCCGACTGCGTTTCGTCGGTGCTCGGAAGCACGATAAAGTCGCACACGGCCATCATCTTGTAATAGATGTCGCCGCGAGGAATGAACTCGTAGTAGTGGGCGAGGCCCTTCTTCTCGAGCAGTTCGACATCGCTTTTGTACTTGTCGTAGTCGGCCTTGTGGTTGGGGTCTCGCCACGTTCCAGCCGCCAGCAGATCCCACTCCTGCCCGGTGCGGTCTTCGATCTCCTTGGCGATGTCTTCCCACATGCTGGTGAGGATATCCCAACGTTTGTTGGACTGGATCCAGCCGATCAGGCCGACCAGGTGGTTGGAGAGATACTCGATGCTGTCCAGGCCAAGTTCTTTTCGCAGATCAACGACCTCGGCCAGCGAGTGGCGCCGGTCGGACCGGGCACCGTGGGGGATGACCATGATGTTTCGTGGGGTCGGCCAACCTCGCCCGGTGAAGTTCCAGTCCAGCCGCCATTTCTGGTAGTGGCACTTGAAGAGCACCACGTCGGCTCGGCGGGTCATTTTGAAGATGAAGTCCGCTTCGAAGTCGGTCAGTCTGCCGTGGACAGTGTGGGGCTCGACTATGGTTGGCACGTCGCTGAGCGCGTCCAGCAAGTCGAGGAAACCTTCGTTGCCGTCGCCCTGGCCTCGCTCGTCGAAATACTCGTAGAGCCCATATTCGTGCTCGATGTGCACGGCGTATGGCTTCAGCTCGTGGACTTTCTCGGCAATGGGCGCCCACCAGTTTCGCTGGGTCATGTCGATCAGCGGGTAGACGCCTTCACCTTCGCCGTCGGTATGGCTGATCACCACTACGTCGCGGTGTGGGTTGTGTTTCTGGACAAATTCCCGCGCTTCTTCGCAAAACGTTGCGATCCCGCAAAGACGGGGCGTGTAACTGCTGATCATTACGATAGGTGCTTGCGTGTTCATTAACCTTTAGCCTCAACTACGGGTCCACTCGGGGCAATAATTTTCTTAACGGGGCGCTGTCCGGTATTTTTATCGGCAGCATGGACGCCTAACGTTCGCTCCATCTGCAAATCGTGCATGTGCAATACGCTCATCAGCCAGGCAAGGGTGCTTTCGGCCCCTTGATTTTCGTTTACCCGGTCCGCGTGCAGGCCATCGCGACAGCCGCCTGTGGTGAAGTCGTACAGCGGCGTGCGGAGGTCGTTATCGCCCAGGAACCAATTGAACGCCTTTCGAGCCTGCTCGATCCAATGTTCTTCTCTCGTCACATGGTAGGCCTCGATACAGGCTTCTACAAGTCCATTTGCTTCAATTGGTTGTTGATCGAATTGGGCTCTTTGGCCGTTGCGGACGCACCAGCCGTTCGTCCCGATGATCGAGAGCATGCCATCATCGTTGGTCTGGATTTCCAGCAGCCAGCTCAGAGCTTTTTTACCCATGTCGATAAGATCGTTTCGCTGCATCCACTTACCGCTCATCAGTAGCGCGTGGGGCAGTTTGGCGTTGGCATAGGTGACCACGTCTTCGCACCACGGCCAGTTGTCGCCCTGGTGTGCTTCAAAGTGTGCTACGAGTTTATCGGTCAACCGTTCGCGGCATCTGCGAACTTCCGAATCGCCGCCGAATCTTCTTAAATACGCATGAATTCCAATGATCGTGAACGCCCAGGCTCGTGGCGAGGCGAAATGATCGACCGCCGCCAGGCCTTGCTTGAACAGCGATGAGGCCAGCGCGATCATGGATTCGTGAGCGCAAAGCGCCACGCCGGTGCCCAGCCCCCACAGTGCCCGGCCTTGACTGTCCTCGCTGCCCATCACCTCCGACCAGTTCCGATCATAGTTCATGAAGTTGCGGAATCGGCCGGTTTTGGGCGACATTGCGTGAGCCAGGAACGACAGGTACGTCTGCATCAATGGCAGCGCCCGTTCGTCGTGCGTCTGGTCCCAGTACATCGTGGCTCCGATGAGCGCTCTGGCATTGTCGTCCGTGCAATATCCGTGATTGCGGTCTGGCGTGGAATACTGGCAGTGCTGGAATATCCCGGTATCGTCGGTGAGGATTTTCAGGTGTCGCAGGTCGATCTCGGGCAGTTCGTCGGCTGTGGCGTTCAGGCGGGCGGCGGGAGCGGCCACAATCGTTTGGCGCTTTTCCACCCAGGCCTTGGTAGCTTCGGCAAACAGGTCAAGATAGTCCTGAGCCACGCGCTGCCAGACCATCCTCCGGCAGTAGGTGTAGGCCCGCTTGCGCATGGCGTGGAGTTCAACTTCGTTGTCCAGAAGCGAGTTGACCTCTTTGGCGATCGCCTCGGGATCGTGGAAAGGCACGAGTCGGCCTCGTCCGTCGGCCAGCATTTCTTCCGCGTACCAGTAGGGTGTGGAGACGGTGGCCTTGCCCGTACCCATAGCGTAGGCCAGCGTGCCGGAAGTAATCTGCGCTTCGTTGAGGTAGGGCGTGACGTACAGGTCGGCCGCCCCCAGATACTCACAGAGTTCCTTGAGTTCCACGAAACGATTGACGAATATTACGTTGTCGCTCACCCCCAGGTCATTGACCCGTCGATACAGGCTGTTGCGATACTCCTCGCCGCTGTCGCGTTTGATGTGCGGATGCGTGGCGCCCAGGATGATATAGACCACCTCCGGATGCTTTTTGACGATGCTCGGCAAGGCCGCGATCGAATGCTCAAGACCTTTGCCCGGCGAGAGCAGGCCGAACGTCATCAAGACTTTCTTGCCCTCGACGCCGAAATGGTCCTTATAAAAATTCGGGTCCACGAAGGGAACGTCCGGAATGCCGTGCGGGATCGTGACGATTTTTTCCAATGGAACTTCATAGATCTCATGCAGCATGGAGTGGGCTTTCTCGCTCATCACCACCACTCGCGATGCGATTTTGGTGACCTCCTTGAGCACGACCAGTTGCTGCTCGTTGGGTTCCTTCAAAACGGTGTGCAGAGTTACAACCAACGGGCGGCGCAGGCGGCGGAGCATCTCCAGGATATGCGAGCCGTGCGTGCCGCCGAAAATGCCGTACTCGTGCTGGAGGCATACCGCGGACGTCTGGTTGATGTTCAGGTATTCAGCTGCCAGGCGATAGTCCGCGACGACCGTCTGGCGAACTTCGAATCGCACCCGGTCGGGGTACGGATAGCCTTCGGGAATGTCGTTGATCGCGACGGTGAAAACGTCGTACTTGTCTCCACCCTGAAGAGCGACCGCTTCACACAGGTCGTGTGTGAAAGTGGCGATTCCGCACTTGCGGGGAAGATAGTCGGCGACAAAAGCTACAGAAGATGGGTTCTTGATTCGTTTCGAGCGTGGCATGTGGCTCCTTCGCGAAAGAACTATCGGACGTATGAACGCCTAAACTGCCCGTTCGGCTGTTATTGTATGTATCCGAAAAAGGTATAACAAGCGCATTGACCCGCTCTCACACATCAGTGTCGGGCTCCGCTGCGCAAAATGCACGTCAGTGAATCATAATACGGTTTCGATCTTTTTATCTGAAAACGGCTTGGAAAAGATGTTCCCGCCATCTGTGATGTTCAGTGTGTCGGTATCCGCTCCGCCGTCAAACCGGCTGGCGGCGCCAAAGACAGCGGTATTGCCGTTCTCACCCGCCAGGCCGACAATGATCGTGTCGTCGCCTTTGCCGGTTTTGACGGTCAGCCGCTCGCTGAAGGTCGTCATCGCGCCTCCAGCGTCACCGTTGGTTTCCAACTCGATCGTATCGTTACCGTCGCCGGTGGTGATCGACGTTCTGCCGGTGAACGTCGAATCGTCCATGCGGATGGTCGCCGCATCAGCGCCGATCTTGATGTTCGTCTTGCCTGCGACGACGGCCTGGCTGATCAGGAGGCTTCCGGCTCCATCGCGCCAGCAAACGTCCAGGTTTTTCATAATAACGGCCAAGTCGATTGTTATGGTCCCGGCGCCGGCTTCACCGGTTCGGCCATTGTCCAATTGTATCGAGTCCGAGAATGTCATTCCGCCGGTTATCAATATCGTGTCGGTTCCATCCTGATTGGAAAGGCTGGCCTTCTTGCCGACCTGGCTGCCGTTGAACGTCGTCGAAGTCGCGCCGTCGCCATTTTTCAGGTCCAGACGTCCGAGTACTATCGCGCTATTGTGCAACAGGAATGTATCTTCACCATCACCGTTACGCAACTGCAGACGGCCTTCGATCGTGCTGGCGTCGATGGTCGTGGACGTGACGCCGTCGCGATTGGATATGTTCAGGTCGCTGGCAATGCTCGACCCGCCGGAAAGAGTGAATGTGTCCGCCCCATCGCGATTGGCGATCTGGACTTTGCCATGCAGCAGACTCTGGTCGATAACGACCGCTGAATTTCCGCTGCCGTTTTTCAGTTTAACATTGCCCGCAACGCTTGCCGCAGCGAGGAATGAAGTGTTGTGAACGCCAGAACCGTTTTTCAGCGAGAAGTTTCCGTCAATGCTGCTGGCCGACAGTGTCGTCGTCGTATCGCCGTTGCCGTTGGTGATCTTTACGTTGCCGACTATGCCCGAGCCGTTGGCGATCGAAATCACGCTATCTCCATTTCTCGCCTTGATGCTCAGGTTCTCTTCCAGCGTTGCCGCGTCGAACGTAACGGTTGCGTCGCCGCCGCCCAGTGAGTATTTCACCTGGCCGCCGATTTGCGAACCCTCGATCACGCTGACCGAATCGTCTCCACCGCCGGTCTTGACGGACAGGTCGCCGCCGATCGTCGAGGCGCCGTTGATGATGACTATCGTATTGTCGTTCTTTGCCGAGATCGTCAGCTTGCCCGCGACGTATGTTCCGGTAAGCGTGACTGAGTCCTGCCCGCTTTTGAGACTGATTCGCAGATCCTTGTTGACTCCATCGAGAACGAAGGCGTCTTCACCGTTGATCTTCGTGCCGTCGGCGCCGGTGATCCGGTATTCGTCTGCATCGAGTCCAACCTGATCGATCACGATCTGGTTATCCTGACGGTCACCGGTCAGGATAAGATTCCCGTGTGAGACCTCCGCGGAAATGTCGCCCGCAAGCAGTAGGCGAGCCTCGAGTGGTTCCAGACAGGTAGGGCGGACGACGACGTTCTTCGCTTCCTTGCGATTCTGACGCGACTTCAGCATGTTCGATCCTTCGATGTGGAAGGGCGGCCTTCCTTGGCGCATTGGTGGACGGTCGACCCGTAGCCGACCTCCATATCCATTTATCGGACCCCGCGAAACACTTGCTTTAGGCGATCTGCTCCGCCTGCGACGGTCGACTACGCAGCAGGAGTGCTCTCAGCACGGACATGTGCTGCCGGACGTGGCAGGAAGCAGGGACCGTTCGGGAAAATCCGTTGGCTTCGACGGCGCACTTTTGCCATCTCATGGGTTGACAGCCTGCCGGCCAGCGGCTACATTGGTTGGTCTATGGGCCGTTAGCTCAGCTGGCTAGAGCGCCTGCTCGACACGCAGGAGGTCACTGGTTCAAGTCCAGTACGGCCCAGTCCTAACCTTTCCGTTTTGTAATTAATTGTGCTTCTGCTCACGACATCTCCATTTTCAATCAAACTTTGCATTACGGTTTTAGAATCATGTATACAGGACTTAAGGGCGTTTGAAAGTGAGTCCACTGATTGTGCTACGAGTACAATAATACCTTCCAAGGCTTTCTAATAAAGCACTTATGCGAAATGTGCCCAGTTTTTCTGCGTCTTGAACCACTGACCTCCTTGTGTAAGGCACGGCACGCCTTTCACGCCTTTCATCGCGTCGAAGATATCCTGTTGTTGTGGCGGGAGGCCAGGGCGAACGAAGGGGCAGCAGAGAGCCAGTAACTCCGACGAAACGTGAACCGGTGCTTTAACAAAGCCTGTGCGAATACAGGAAAAAGCACACAGACCGTTGCCAAAATGCTGCTTCTGTGCTATCATAGCATTATGTTCCGATGATCTGTCGGTTCAAGAGAGGTTCTGCCTGGCGAGCATTGCCAGTGCGTTGTGAGTGTTTTTTTGCCGTTCCTGGGTTGTTGTTCCCGGCCAATGCGGCCAAACTTAATCAGAGAGGAAAACCTGGATGATGTATAGAAAAATCGTTGTGCTACTGTTGGCTATAGTTGCGATTACGGGTTCCACATTTGCTGACTCTGGTTTTTTGCATGTCAGGCAGGACGCCAACGGCCACTACCTCTGGAATTATCCGGAGAACTGGTCTGGCGGGGGCGTCCCCACGGCCAGCACCTACGTTGAAATTGGCGAGGACACATCCGGCGGGCCGAGGCATTGCGTGGTCAAGAGCGACGCCGACTGCGGGAAAATGGAACTCGCCGAGCACAACCTCACGCAGGGCACGACGCTTTGGATTCAGCAGGGCGCGACGCTGACAGTCCATGGTCAGCTCGTTACGCTCTCCAAGGACCGCGAAAGCTTCACGACCGTGGACGGGAATTTCATCCATAACACGACCAGCAAGACCCTCCGAGTGGGCGGCCCGTGGGGCAGGCCCAACGGGGGCGAACCTTCCAGCGCTCACGTGACAATCAACCCCACTGGCCTGATGGAATGCTGGTTCCTGGGTATTAATACCGATCACCAGGCCAACGACGTTCCCAGTCCCGGTTGGCCGGGCGACGGCAGTTCCACGTCGAACTCCACCGATTCGGAGCTCATCGTCAACGGCGGGCGCTTGATCGCACACAACGGCATCCGCATGTCCACGACGCAGGCGGCGCGGCCGGGCAAGCTCATCTGCCAGGGCGACGCATACGTTCGGACCGACAGCGATTCGTCGTATGGCTTCGACTTCTGGTGCGGGATCATCGAGATCCACGACGGAAACGTCGATATTCAGATCGACGACCTGGAAGTCTGGGGCAACAAATACGCCGATGAGATCAACATCTCCCAGAACATCCCTGTCGGCTGGGGATACTCGGTATTCAAGTTCATCGGCAGCGAGATCAGCGTAATTCGCGTGACGGGCCCGGCCGACTTCATCGACGGCGGCATGGTTGACGTCAGCGGGATGATCGTCCCGGACGGGTCGTACAAGATCATCGACGCCGAATCGTTCGTGAACAAGAATCTTCAGTTCACGCCAGGGACGGATTTCGGCATCTGGAGTTTCTTGTTCGACGACGCCAACGGCGATCTGTACGTTGTGAAGGATTCCAACGTCGGTCTCGAGCCGCGCGTTTCCGCCGGCCCGGATACCGGAACAATGCTGCCGAGCACCACCGTGTCGCTTGACGGAACGGTATTCGATGACGGATTGCCCGGCCCGATGACGCTCACATGGAGCCAGTTTTCAGGCCCGGCTGGCGTGACGTTCTCGGCCGGCTCTTCGGAAAATACCAACGCAACGCTCCCGGGAGTAGGCACATACGTTCTGCGTCTAACGGCCAATGATGGCCTGTACGAAGTCTACGACGAACTGAGCGTGACGGTCTTCGGGTCGAGCCGACTTCCGCAGACAACGTACTTCCAGATGGGCGCGGCCGATGGCAATGGAGACTATCTCTGGAACGAGTCCAGCAACTGGAATTCCGGTACTCCCATCGAAATC
>SDBT01003910.1_pt1 | contig 25568 bp, 22 predicted proteins | sample 2277101 | NCBI WGS metagenome assembly SDBT01 (sample SAMN10404973, study PRJNA504765) | marine sediment metagenome | isolation source: marine sediment core GS10_PC15, 103 cmbsf | place: Arctic Ocean: Southern Knipovich Ridge | collected 2010 | reverse complement strand
CAGACTGTCCAGGTAGTCCCGTGTCTCCCGCGTTTCCTGGAGCAACCGCCGGTGGGCCAGGGTCAGCCGCTGCCGCTCCAAGGCGTTGCGGACTCTGAGTAACAGGTCGGCGTCCGCGAAGGGTTTGACCACGTAGTCGTAAGCACCCAGTCGGACGGCTTCGATGGCCGTCTCCAGGTCGGGGTAGGCGGTGATGATCAGGACCTCGACGTCGGGGTCCATCTCCTTGAGCGCTTGCAACACCTGCAGGCCGCTCACGTCCGGCAGCCGTATGTCCACCAGGGCCAGGTTGAACTCCTGCCGCCTGGCCTTCTCTAGCCCCTCGGCCCCATCGGCCGCCGTCTGCACCTGATAGCCCTCGTCGGTCAGGACGTCGGTCAGGGCGCGGCGCACGATGGGGTCGTCGTCCAGCACCAGGATGTTTGCTTTTGGCATGATATACACCTCACTCGCCCCCCCAGCCCCCCAATACTGGGGGGAGTAGAATGGTTTCCCCCCCCAACTTTGGGGGGATTGAGGGGGGCGGCTGGGTAGTTACCTTACTCAAACTTAAACTCCTTCTCAGTGAAAAGCTTCAAGCAAGCATCTACCGCCTCAGGATCATAAAGGACACCCCTATTCTGTGAGATTTCCTCTAAGGCCTTATCTATACCGAGAGCTGGTCTGTAAGGTCGGAAAGAGGCCATGGCCTCAACAACGTCAGCTACACTCATGATTCTTGCTTCCAGGAGAATGTCTTCACCCGAAAGCCCCTGGGGATACCCAGAGCCATCCATCCTTTCATGATGTTGGAATATTACCTGAGCAATCGGCCATGGAAACTCTATCGTCTTCAATACGTCATAACCGACCTCGGGGTGACCTTTGATTATGCCAAATTCGTGTTCACTTAACCGTCCGGGCTTATTGAGAATGTCGGTCGGTATAGTTATCTTGCCGATATCGTGAATACCTGCCGCCATACGGATTCCCTCGATCTGCTCTTTGGAAAGGCCCATCTCTGTGGCTACGGCACGAGCAAGATTGGCTACCCGCCGCTGATGGCCTGCCGTGTAGGGGTCCCTCGTTTCAACTGTGAATGCCATGGCTTGGATGGTTGCGCCCAGGGTTTTTCGCAACTTCTCCAAAGTATGTTGAAGTTCCTCCTCCTTCCGCACCCGCTCGGTGATGTCTCTGACGACACTAACTATGCCTACGGGTTCCCCCACATCGTTCTTCAAAAGAGAGACCGTATGCTCGGTCGGGAATATATCTTCATTTTTCCTCTTAGCCTTGAATTCGAAGTGTGCCGCCTCCCCTTTGTCGAAAGCCCGCTGAATCCGCCTCCCGAATTCCAGGTAATGCTCATGGTCAAGATGTAGTACCTCTGTGGAAAGATTTTCAAGCTCACTCTTGGAATACCCGAACATCTTCTGGGCAGCGGCATTCACGTTCACCAAGGTTCTATCTGGCGTGACCACAAGAACCGCCTCCTCTAACGAGTTGAACATGCTACGCATCCAAAGCTCCGACTCCCGCAGCGCCTCCTCCGCCCGCTTGCGCTCGGTGATGTCACGGGCAATGCCCTGCACCTCAACCGGCTGACCCTCCCTCTCCAGGAGGCGAGTACTGACCTCCACCCAGATGGGTTCACCCTCCTCCTTGCTGTACGTCAGAAGCTCATACGGGCCAATCTGGGGTGCACCCTCTAGCTTCTCCCGGATCTTCTGCCGCGCCAAGGGCAGGTACTCAGGGTCAACGATCTGAGCGATGTTAAGCTGGAGGATCTCTTCGATGGTGTAACCATAGATTCGCGTTGCCGCCGGATTGGCCGAGGTGAAGCTCCCTTCCAGGTCGTGGGTGTAGATGATGTCATTGGCGTTCTCGACGAGCTCTCTGAACCGCTCTTCCGACTCCCGCAGCGCCTCCTCCGCCCGCTTGCGCTCACGGATGTCCCGGGCCACGCCCACCACGGCGGCCAGACGCCCATCCTCCTCCTGAATGATAGAACCGCTGAAGACGACCGGAATCCGCTCGCCCGACTTGGCCAGGAGCGTCAACTCCACGTCCCGCGCCGCTCCCTCGTGCACCAACTGCGCCAGCCCGCTGCCCCTGAAGAATTCTTCTTCTTCTTCTTCTTCTTCTTCTTCTTCTTCTTCTTCTTCTTCATCAAAGATGGTGCCAACCGGCTGGCCGATGACCTCCTCTTCGGAATAGCCCAGAAGTTCGAGGGCGGCGTGGTTCATCGTGCGGATGGAGCCATCGGGGTTGGCCACGATGACGACATCGAGCATGCTCTCCAGGATGCTCGTCGTTTCGCGGAGCAACTGCCTGTTGGTCCGCACCTGCTCCTCCAGTTCCTCGTTCGTTCGCTGCAACCGGGTCAACAACTGCTTGTTCAGAATGGCCAGACGCTGCCGCTCCCAACCGCGCCGGATGGTGGCCACCAGCAGGTCGGGGTCAATCGGCTTGGTGATGTAATCGTAGGCGCTGGTCTTTATGGCCTCCACGGCCGTCTCTATGCTGGGATAGCCGGTGATGACCAGCGCCAGGATCTGGGGGTCAATCCCCCTGGCGGCGGCGATCAACTCGAGGCCGTCCAGGTCCGGCAGCCGCAGATCGGCGATGAGGATGTCGAACGTCTCCTGCCTCATCCTCTCCAGGGCTGCGTAAGCGCTCTGCACCGTGGTCACCTGGTAGCCCTCGTCGCCCAGGATGTCGGCCAGGGCCTGGCAAACGATGGGCTCGTCGTCAACCACCAGTATCCTCGGCCCCTCAACCGCCGCCTTCATCTCCAGATCCAGCCGCCTCTTCTCCAGCGCCTTCTCTAGCAGGGCGGTCACCGCGTCATGGTCGAGCGGCTTGGTGATGTAATCGTAAGCCCCCAGTTGCATGGCCTCCTTGGCCGTCTCCAGCGTGGCATAGGCGGTCATCAGGATCACCACGATATCGGGATGGGACTCTCTGATCTCCCGCAGGACCTCGATCCCGTCCACGTCCGGCATCTTGAGGTCTACCAGCAGGACGTCGAAGGGTTGCCCCCTGGCCTTCTCCAGCCCCTCCAGCCCGTCGGTCGCCGTCTCCACCTGATACCCCTCGTCGGTCAGGATATCGGTCAGGGCGCGGCGCACGATGGAGTCGTCGTCCAGCACCAGGATGTTTGCTCTTGGCATTACTATCTCCTTTTTCTCTGCATTGTATCGGGTAGAAGCCCAACCGCGTTGGGCGGCTCGCCTATGACTTCCCCACCGGCAAGAACACACTGAAGGTGGAGCCCACCCCCACTTCACTTTTCGCCTCTATCCAGCCGTTGTGACCGTCAATGATCCCATAGCTGATCGAAAGCCCCAGACCCGTCCCCTGCCCCACCGGTCGGGTGGTGAAGAAGGGCTCGAATATCCGAGGCAGCTCCTCCTCCGGGATGCCGCAGCCGGTGTCGGTGAACGAAACAGTCACCCACTCAGACTTCGGAAGTTTTCCGGAAACTTCCGAAGTCTTGATGACCAATTGACCACCATCCGCCATAGCCTGCTGGGCGTTGATGATGAGGTTGGTGAACACCTGCTGCAACTGGTTGGCGTTGCCGACGACCGGCGGCAGGTCGGGCTGGAGCTCCTGGACCAGGGTGATCCTGTGCGACTTCAATTGACTACTGATAAACGCTAGCGTGTTCTGCATAACCTCGTTCACATCCAGAGGGGCGAACTGGAATTCGGCCTGGCGGGAGAAGGTGAGCAGGCCGTCGGTGATGGTCTTGCACCTGAGGGCAGCCTCGTTGATCAGGCGCAGCGATTCCGGGAAAACACGGAAGGCTTGGTTGTCCCTGAGGGCCTCGTCGTCAACCTTCTTCAGCAGGCGTTTGGCGTAGATTAGGACGCCGGTCAGGGGGTTGTTCAGTTCGTGAGCCACCCCACCGGCCAGTTGTCCTATGGCTGCCATCTTCCCCGCCTGGACCAGTTGGGCCTGCGTCTCCCTTAGCTCCCGCGTTCTTTCCACTACCTTCTGTTCCACCTCCCGGCGGGCCTGCTCCACGTCCTCCAGGAGGCTCATCATCACGTCCTGGGCCTCGTCCAGTTCCTCTCGGCGTCGGCGTTCTGTTTGATACAACCGGGCGTTCTCCACCGCCACGCCGATCTGTTGTCCCACCGCAGTCAGCAGGGCCATGTCTTCCGGGGTGAAGGGACGACGGCTATGGGTCATCAGGTGCAGGATGCCTACCGTCTTGCCCTTGGACACGAGGGGTGCCCAGGCCCCGCAGCAGAAGCCCTCCCTGGGACAGGCGGTGCGGGTGGCCCGAGGGTCGGTAGAGATGTCCTCCGACGTCAGGGGCTCCTCCGTTTGAAAGGCCAGTCCGCACAGGCACTCGCCGGACTTTATCCTCGCCTCCTCAGCGAGAAATTCAGATGACAGACCCCACCAGGTCTGGGCCACCAACTCGCCCGCTTCCTCGTTCCACAGGTATATCTTGCCGGCTTCTACCCCCGTGACTGCCAACACCTTGCCCAGGGCATCGTTCAGGATGCCCTCCAGCTCCAGCGATTGGCTCACCGCGGCGGCCACGGCGTTGAGGGTGGCCAGCTCGTCGTGCGCTCTGCGCAGCGCCTCCTCCGCCCGCTTGCGCTCGGCCAATTCTTGCCGAACCGCCTCGTACAGCCGGGCGTTCTCCAGGGCGGTCGAGACCTGATGGGCAAAGGCGATGACGGTGGGGACATCGCCTTCGCTGAGCTCTCTGGCGAAGACCCCCAGGATCCCTACCACTTCGTCTTCCACGATGAGGGGACCGCCGATGCCCGGGCCGAGATTCAGTATATCGGCCACTTTCCCCACCAGTCCGGCCAGATGAGGATGGGTGGAGGAAAAAAACTCTTGCATAACATCTTCAACCCTGGCGATGAATACGCTTTCCCTTTCTCTGACCACCTTTGCAAAGGCCGAGACACTGTCGATGGGCATCTGGGAGCCGATCATCTTCAGCCCCATCAACCGCTCAACCGACTCCACCAGCCTGGGGCTCAGGGTCACACGCTTGAGGATCAGGTTTTCCCGGCCTTTGTCCAACAAAACCACAAAGGAATCGAAGCCAAAACCCTTCAAGGCCTCCATCGTCACTTGGAAGATGTCCTCCGGCGTCAGGGCTTTTTGCACTGCGCCCGCCGCCTTGTTCAAAGTGCGCAGCGTTTCGATGGTTCTTCTGATCTGCCGCAAGTCCCGGGCCACGCCCACGACGGCCATCAGGCGGCCGGTGTCGTCCCGGATGACGGAACCGTTGAACATCACCGGAATCCGCTCGCCCGACCTGGTGCGCAGCGTCATCTCCACATCGCGCGCCGCTCCCTCTCGTACCAGCCGGGCCAGGCCGCTGCCCCTGAAGAATTCTTCTTCTTCTTCTTCTTCTTCTTCTTCTTCTTCTTCTTCTTCAAAGATCGTGCCAACCGGCTGGCCGATGATCTCCTCCTCCACGTAGCCCAGTAGCTCCAGGGCGGCGCGGTTCACCGTGCGGATGGTGCCATCCGGGTTGGCCACGATAACCGCATCCAGCATGCTCTCCAAGATGCTTGCTGTGTATTCCTGTACCATTCTCCACCTCCTGACGTAAAACGTGATGCGTGAAACGTGAGCTGGCTGGCGACAGCCAATGCGATTGGCCTGCTACCCCTGCCTTGTGTGGGGTAGGAGCCCAACCGCCCCTTCGACAAGCTCAGGACAAGGTTGGGCGGCTCGCCTAAGTTTACCACACGAATTGGTAACGCGCAAGTACCGCGCCTGGATGCACCACCCAGTCATGGTCTGATGTGATTGCAGCGGGGCAATGAACCGTGAGCCAGAATGAAGCACTGGCAAAGCATCTTCTCTTCGGCTCTGATGCCCCCGTGTTTGACCATGTACCTGAAAACAGCTCGACGATGGCTGAGCAGAGTCCTCAAATCGCCGTTCTTCGAATTCGGTCCCAGGTGATCCCTCAGCCGTTTCCTGAGGTTCTTGGCGCTGCCAATGTACACCACCCCGCCGGAACACAGAGGATAGTCAACCTCCGCCTCGGCCAGGGATATCTCATACACGCCAGGGACTTCCGGCGCATTGGCCTTCAGCGAAGCCACGGTCAGCGGATAGTGGAAGGAGAAGTGGGCCAGCTTGGGCGGATAGGTACGGTTGCTGTTCCTGGTATACGACGAGGGTATCCTCATGGCCTGGCGACACGCGCTGACCGTGCGCCGCGAGATCGAGACGTCGTATCGCTCCTTTAGTTTCTCCTTGATCTCCTCGTCGGTGTAAGCCCTTTCGATGTCGCCTCGCCGGATCTGCTCCTTCTCCTCGTCGAGGATGGCTTCGATCATCCGTTTGTGCACGTCGCGAGTGCTGGGGAAGAAATCCCGCAGGGGGATGTCCTGGCCCTGGGGGCTCAGCACGCTTATGCCGCGCGTGAGCCGGGATATCATGCTGTTGTCAACCAGCTCCAGTTTGCTGCCGGGCGGCAGGAAACGACTGTCGTCCTGCGTTTCGCTCCTTATCCATTCGGCCAGAGCAACCTGGCTCAGCGGTCTCAGGTGCAGGACATCTCCGGAGGCCAGGTAGTCCCCCTGGTGTTCGGCGATGCCCATGAGTATCGTATGGGTCAGCCTGTTTCTGGTGTTGATCAGCCTCAGTTGTCGCCTCAGCGCCAGTATCCCCTCTTCCTTGGCGGCTGAGAGCGATTGACCTTGCCTCCAGCACCTCATCTTCCCTTCATCAAAGAGATACTCCCGCGCCAATCCTGGATGCCGGTAGTCAACGCAAAAGCCTTCTTCGCCCTTTCGCAACTGCCCGATGGCATTGGGCGTCAGGACCCTTCCTGGCTCCAGCACCTGAGCTCTCGGAAACAGGTTGGTGGAGATGATGCCCGGCCAAAGTTGTGTGAACATAGGTGAGCTTTCCACCTTTTCTACCAGCGCCTCGTACCTGGTCAGGGGCAGCTTCAGGAACCTGACCAGAATGATGACGCCGATGAGACGGGCACGTTTCACGTTTCACGTTTTCAGAAGGGTGCGGTGACTACTCGCCCGCCCAGCCCCCCAATCTTGGGGGGAGTAGAGAAGTCCCCCCCAGCCCCCCAGGTTTGGGGGGAGTAGAGAAGTCCCCCCCAGGTTTGGGGGGTTAGGGGGGCGGCTGAGTAGACACCCTTTTCAAAACCCCCAGTACCCACGCAAGGCCCGTTTCACATCTTCAATGACCTCCTCAACGGAAGCGCCTCTTGGTACACGTTTCTCCCCCACGCCTTTCAAGCCTTTGACCAGATCGTAGGACAGGGCATCGCCGCGGCCCACGGCCTCTTTCGGCAACTGGTCGGAAAAGGGATTGGCCCGGCCCAACAGGGCGCAGACCAGCGTGCCGGCCAACTCCCCGATGGTGTCCACGTTGTAGCCTCCCTCCAGGGTGAAGACGATGCCTTTTTTGCGCAAGCCCAGAAGTCGCTCCGCCATCCGGTAGTAGCCCTGGCTGGTCAACTTCTGCCCGCCCAGGGGGTCACGATGATGAGCGTCGAAGCCGCACTCGACGATGAGCCAGTCGGGAGCGAACTGCCGGTAGATGGGCTCCACGATGGCGGCAAAGGCGGCCAGGTACTGCTCGTCGCCGCATCCGGGCGGCAGGGGGACGTTCACGCTGTAGCCCTTGCCTGCCCCCGCCCCGATCTCCTCGGCAAATCCTTCGCCGGGGAAGAAGTGGGTGGGGTCCTGATGCAGCGACAGAGTCAGCACCTGCGGATCGTCGTAGAAGATACGCTTCGTGCCGTTGGAGGCGTGCACGTCCCAGTTGAAGATCATCACCTTCCCCTCTTCCCGAAGACGATGGGCCAGGATGGCGGCGTTGTTGAACAGGCAGAAGCCGCCGTGGAAGTCGGGGCCGGCGTGGTGGCCGGCGGGACGGGTCAGGGCCCAGGCGAAGTCGTACCCCTGGCGCAGGGCCTCCCCGGCCGCCAGCGCACAGCCGGCTGCCCCCAGAGCCGCCTCCCAGGAACCCCTGCTGACGTAGGTGTTTCTCGACAGCCCCCCGCCCCCCTTTTGGGCGTAGGAACGGATGAAGCCCACGTAGCCCCGCTCATGCACCCTTACCAGGTCGTCCTCCGTGGCCAGAGCGGGCTCGATCATCGCGCAGTTGGGGCTCTCCAACAGGCGCTTCTGCCTGAAGGCGCTCCTGATATACTCCACGCGCTCAGGTGATTCCATGGGGTACTGAGACGAGGCGTGCTTCTTGTGCCCTGGGTGATAGAAAATGGCCACTTTGTTGGCCCGGCGCTGGCGCGGAGATGGGGGACTACGGAGATGGGGGGATGGGGGGAGGGAGAGATGGGGAGATGGGGGGATGGGGGGATGGGGAGATGGTCTCCTTGCCTCCTTGTCCCCTTGTCCCCTTGTCTCCTTGTCTCCTTGTCGCCGTGTTTCCTGGCGCTCCACGTCACTCCGTTGCCCCTGCTCCAGCAGGACCTCGACCAGCTTCTGGAAGCGGGGGTCGGTCTTCAGTTCTTCGACCTCGGCCGCGGCTTCCCGGCTCTCCATGTGCTCGTAGAGCTGCTGGATCAATTTCTCTAGCGACATACCTTTTTCGTTCATTCGCTCATCCGGGTGGTCTCCCTGTTGAGTGTTGCTGGATGGCTGTTTGGCAAATATGACAACGAATTCAAGGGATTCATCGAATTCACAACGCCAGATTCGGTTAATCCTCGAAATTCGATGTCATATTTTGGCACGGTCAAGCCAACAACACCGAAGAGGGAGACCACCCGAAGTCTGGTCTATCCTTAACTTAACGACATTGACTGATCACTGATTACTGATGACTGCTAAATCGGCACGGTCAACCACGTATCGCCACAACGGGCACATTCGACGCTGAGGTGATCCTTCCCCTCTTCTCCAGAGACGGTGTAGAAGTTGATGGACGTCGAACCACAATGGCAAGGCAGCCTGGCTGTGTCGGTCTTGATGAACACCTTCTCTGCCTCGCGCCCCTGCTCCGGCGTCGCCAGGAGGCTTACGAAAGCCTGGGCGAAGCTCGTGGCCTGCGATATCTCCTCCCTCAAGAGAGCGGTCTTCAGCCGGTCGGAGCAGTGGGTGATGTTGGGAGAGTCCAGGACCAGGTCTCCGCGCGCCGGATTGCGAAGGTGACGCTGCTTGACCAGAGAGGGCAGCAGCAGGTAGCCATACTTGTCGCGAAACTCTATCCGAGCGCCAAGCGGCGGCTCGATGAAGCCCTGCCCCTCGAAGAACTTCTTGGACTGGGCGCTGAGAGGCCGGGTCACGATGTGACCGGATGCCACCGTGGCCACCAGCGTCATTAGATTCAGCCCGATCTTCTGTCGCTGATGTTGCTGCTGCACCTCGATGGTGCGCAGGACGTAGATGGGTGTCCTGTTCCGGTCGCTTCTGTCCCATCGCTCGAACATGCACCACCCCAACAGGGAGTTGCCCTCAATGCAGCCCAGGAGAACCGGCTCCTGCCTGGCGAGCCAGCTCCTGAAGTACCTCAGATAATCGTCCATGCCCAGGGCCCTCTTGAAATAGCCCAGGCCCTGCAGCGACAGGTACTCGACCTCCCGGGGCTGCTCAAAAGCAACGTATTGGCGATTTTGGTCTGATGACGATGCCAACTGTAGCATAAGGCTGTTTGGTTGCCCCCCTATTCCTCGCCCTCCTACCCCCCCAATGCTGGGGGGGACTATTCCCTACTCCCCCTAAGATTGGGGGGGCGGGGGGGGGCAGGCAAGATCATACTAATGCCCATTCCGCATGGCCCGTTCACAGAAAAACCCGCAGCAGATCTGTGGCCGGCGGGAATGAATGCGGCAGCGGGTCTTGCCCGGGCCGCCGTCCACCAGGAAGGTACAGCCCGGCCCGGCTTTGATCATCCCATCCCGGTCCAGAAAGTTCTTGCGCCGGTAGCCCAGGGCCTCGATGCGCTCGATCTCCCCAGCGGTGACGTGCACGCCGATGGTGCGCCGGCAGCAGTTGCCGCACCTGACGCACCTGCCCGTCCGCACGACCAGGCGGGCGACCTCGTCCAAATCGGTCACCGCAACGGGGGCAGACGGCGGCCCATGCACGACGGTCCGCGACAGCGGGTCCTGGGGGCCGTAAGCCAGCTCGTAGAGGCGCAGGTAGACCTCCAGGCTCTCGACGATGGCCTGCCTGGGCATCCGCGGGCCTCCGTTCTTATGCTGGCAGACGAGCGTCGCCCGGCGAACGAGTGCGCGCTCGTCGTCGGCCAACTCCAACCCGTCGAGAGGGGGAGACTGAGGAAGGGGGGAATCGTCTCCTTGTCCCCTTGCCATCTTGTCCCCTTGTCTCCTTGTCCCCGTGTCTCCTGTCACCAGTCGGCGGGCCACCTCATCGAGATCCGTCGCTGGCGCCGGCGCGGACGGCCGATGGCCGTTGACCAGCAGCCGGGCCACCTCGTCCAGATCCGCCGCCGGCGCACGGCCATGCCGTGAGCCGTAGACGACGGCCCGCGATAGTTCGTCGGGCTGGCCGTAGCGGGGCTCGAACAGCGCCAGGTAGGCGCCCAGGGCCTCGGTGATCGCCTCCTCGGGCGTGCAGGCGGCCATGCTCTTCTGCCGACAGACGTAGACGGCCCGGTCGAGCAGGGCTTCTTCGCTGGCGGTGAAGTCCAGGGCGGTGATGTTCAAACCATACCTCCGTCCCGCGCCCCCCCCTCGGTCCCCCCCAACTCTGGGGGGGAAGCAGGGGAGAGGAGCCCGGTTCCCCCCTCGCCCAGGGTTGGGAGAGGGGGGTTAGGGGGGAGAGGGCCGCACCGATCTCCCTACCTCCCCATGTCTCACTCAGCCGGGGCTTCGGCCGGTGCGGCCGGCCCCGCTTCCAACGGCGCCTCCGCGGCCGCCACCCCCAGCACCTTGGGCGCCAGCACCGCCGCCTCCGCGCCTCTAGGCGCAGCCTCACCGGGCGGGTAGACCAGGATGACCATCGAGTTCTGGCGGATGGCCATCTGCAGTTGGGTCAGGCTGATCTGCGCCTTCTCCAGCAGCACCTCCAGCCAGCCCTCGGGGGCCATGACGATGTTGCCGTCGTAGCCCTTGGACGACAGCTCGGCGTACTTGACCGGCTGGCCGGCCACGCTGACGCGAAGCACCAACGCTTTGCGGAAGGCCTGGTGAATGATGTTCATGCTCTCCACCGCCGCGTTCTGCACCCGGCCGTTGTACAAGTCCACCGCTTCCTGGTGGGCCGGCAGCATCTCGCCCATCAGGCTGATGTAGGTGGCAATGGCCTCGTGGAAGGGGCTGACCGGGGTCACCAGCACGTAGCCGGCGAAGTGCTCCATCCCCTCCAGTGCGCTGAAGATGGAGCGACCCTCGTTGATGGCGGCGATGAAGTCATCCCAGACGGGATAGTCCTCGGCCGGCATAGCCTCGGCCAGCGATGTGCCCTGGACTAACATATAGTCGAGCAGCCCTTCCACCCCCTGCTTCTCGGCGATGTCTTCCAGAAAGAGCATCATCGCCACGTCCACGAAGGGGTTGGTGGTCAGTTCCTGGGCCAGTGCCCGTCGGCCTGTTACAGTTCGTTCGTTTGCCATGATATTTTCCTCCTCTCCGTCACACTTCCCTGACGGACTGTGGGTTGATGGCGCTGGCCAGGGTGTAGCTGGACGCGTCTAATTTGCCAGACTCGACCAGGCCGTAGACGGTCATGTGGTCACGCAGCAGGCTGACGATGTAGCGCTCCTCCAGCCCCAGGATGTCCAGTGAGGGCTGGTAGATACGCCTCTCCCCCAGCCGGCTGCGGCAAGCGATGTGCAGGCAGTCCAACGTGCTGCCGCCGACGCTCAGGGCGCGGGCGGCCTCCTCGCGGAAGGACTGATTGCAGGGGTCGAAGCTGCTCACCGCCGTCCCCCGCACCGCCCGGTTGTAGTACTCGACGATCTGGGCGTCAATGGGCGGGATGGCCTGGCCCATGATGGCGATCCAACGGTTGTACACGGCCACCATCGGGTCCTCGACCACGGCGTACACGTAGCCGATGATCTCCTGGGTGGCCGGGTCGGTGATGGCCATGTCGGTCAGCACCCGCACCTCGCCCTCCACGGTCAGCGAAGTGCGCCGCTCGTTGCTGGCGATATTGAACTGGGGCCAGCCGACGAAGGTCTCCGTGCCGATGCGCTGGGCGTAGGTCTCCCCCACTCGCACCCAGTAGTCCACCACCGCTGCGATGCCAGCCTTCTGGGCCATGTCAGCAGCCAGTGAAAACATTGCAAGATCTAACATGTTTTACCTCCTTCTTTCTTTCAAGTCTTTTGATGCGAAACACGGGTTGATAGAACTCACTTCATAGGCGCCTCCTCCTCTGGGAAGGGGAGACAGGGGGACATGGGGACAAGGAGACTACCTCACCATCTCCTTGTCACCCTCTCTCCTTGTCTCCCGGTCTCTCTTTCCGTGCGTGCGTCTTGATCAACTCGCCCTGGTGGTAGATACGCACCTCCGCCTCCCCGACCTCCACTTGCACTTCTTCGCCAGTCAGCTTGCGGCCGACGTAGTAGCGCGTTCCGCCGATGCTGATGGTACCGTTCTGGAAAACGGTTCGGGGCTGACGGACCTCGCCTTCTTCGACAAGCTCTTCGACTGGTCCTTCGACAGGCTCAGGGCGTGGCTCAGGACGTGGCTCAGGACGTCGCTCCAGCGCCGCCAGACGTTCGCTCAGATCGGCCAGTGCCGTCTCTTCGGCAGGCTCAGGGCGCTGCTCCAGTGCGGCCAGCCGCGCCCCAAGTTCCCCGGTGGCGGTTTCCAGAGCGGTCGTCAGCCGGCTTTCCAGGCCGGCCAGGGCTTCTCCTCTCGCCCGCACTTCGTCGCTGGCGAGGCGCTCGAGGCTCTCCAATCGCGGCGCGCTGCGGTCCAGCTCGGTCCGGATGGCCTCGGTCTCTTCCAGCAACTGGGTGACGGTGTTGACCGTGTAGGCTTGCGTGCCGGTGTCAACCAGCTCCCGCAGGGGGGGCGACTGGTAGCCGGGCACCTCCTCCAGCAGGTTGCGCAGGAATTCGTTGAAGGTGATGTGGATCTGGTGCGGAGAGATCAGCCGGCGGCGCAGCGCTGCGGCCAGGCCGGGGGCGACGATCCGTCTATCGCCGGTGAGGCGGAAGAATTCCATACCCGCCGTTATCCGGCGGACGCGCTCCATGATCGCCCGAACCCGTTGCTCGGCGGCGTGCTCCCCCAATGTCTGCCGCATGCGGCCATAGACATCGGTGGCGGTTTGCTCGTAAGCGCCGCGCAGCACGTCAGGCGGCACGGTCGTCGGGTCAAAGACTTCAACCCTGGCGCGCGGCCGGAGCAGAGCCATGGCCTCGGCGAGGGTCTGGTCCGTGTCGGTCAGGCGCCCCGCCAGCCGGTCCACCGCTGCCTGGGCTTCGGCCCTGAGCGCCTCCCGCTGCCGCTGGTTCTCTTGCAGCTCCTCCGACGCCCTTCCCTGCACGCTCTCCATCAGTGCCCGCAGTTCTTCCACCTGCTCGCCGCCCGCCTTGGCCGCCAGCGCCTCCCGCAGTGCCTCCACTTCGGCCCGCAGGGCTGCCAGCTCGTCTTCGGAGGCCGCCTCTGCCGGCGGTACTTCAACGGCAGGCGCCACCTCCTCGGCCACGACCTCCAGAGCGGTGTCCTGAACCTGTCGGGTGTCTTCAGCTACTACTGTTTGCTCCATGTGCAATCTCCTTTATTCGCGCTCCCAGCCCCCCCAGCCCCCCAATCTTGGGGGGAGTACCGTTCGGGGGTGCAATCCCCCTTCATCTGGGGGGAGTACAGTTCCGGAGTACAGTCCCCCCCAGTATTGGGGGGTTAGGGGGGCAAGAGGGGTGAACCTCGCGTTGCTTCCAGAATCCGCTCCAACACGGACGGCAGATCCTCCAGTACTTCTTCGTTACGGAAGCGAACTACCCGGTAGTTGTGCTCGTTCAGATGCCGGGTCCGAGCTTCGTCATACTCCGCCTGCTCTTCATGCACACCACCGTCTAGCTCGACCACTAGCTTGCACGCCGGGCAGTAGAAATCTAAAATGAGCGGACCTACCGGATGCTGCGTGCGGAACTTCAGGCCACCCAACTTCTTGCCCTTGAGGGCCTGCCACAGCTTCTTTTCCGCCGGCGTCATGTTGCGACGCAACCGCCGTGCCGCTGCTTCGATTTCTGGCGTCGTGCCACGAATGCGCGATGTGGTTTTGCGTCTTGAGTTCATAGCAAGCTTGCCTTTCTGCCCGCCCCCCCGGCCCCCCAAGATTGGGGGGAGTATAGTTCCGGGGGCCAGTTCCCCCGCCCCCTCCGGCCCCCCAATTCTGGGGGGAGTACAGTTCCGGGGCACAGTCCCCCCCAGGTTTGGGGGGTTAGGGGGGCAATACGCACGTCCCCGCAACCGCCACGAGAACCCTCAGTTCCTCTTCAGCGAAAGCTGCCTCCTCCGGGCTGGCAACGGCGACGAGGCCAAGAATCTGGCCCTCTCGAATCACCGGGACGCTGAGGAAGGATTTCACCCCTTCCAGGTTCAATCCTCCTGAGAGGACCCCAACCACCTCCCCATCGTCGCCTACGATGGGCACGGACACCACGGCGATCTGCTTTCCGATGTCGGCGCGGAACGCAGCAGAGACGTAGACATCGCCCTTGACCGACCGCTGAAAGTAACGGCGGAAGGAGTAATCCTCACCGACGATGTCAACCTCCCCGAACTCAGAGTGGCGATGAACCATGGTGCCCTGGCGGTTGAAGAAGCAGATGCCGGTGAAGGCAGTCAGGGCGTCGCAGACCATGGCACTCTCCTGCAAGGCTGCGGCCAGAGCCGGGACGTCCAGCGACTGCGCTTCCTGGGAAGAGGCGATAAAACGCAGGGTGGTGAACAGCCTCTTCACATCGTTGTGGGCCGCGTAGGCGATGGACGCGGCAGACCCTGCCGCACCCTCTGTGGTCAACTCCACCATGACCTGGTCGGGTTGGACGCTGGGATCGGCCAGGCCTGCCAGCGCGACGAGAACCATAGCCCGCAGTGGTCCTGCCACGTCACCGCTTGGCCGTCCGGCAATGTCAACCCATAGACGGGCCCCTCCCTGCTGTAGCCAGAGCAGGCCACAGATGGGCGGGTTGATTGCCTCCTTGAGTTGGACGAGAACATCTTGCCAAATCTTTTCTTTCATGCGTAACCTCCTGTCTTCATGCCCCCCCGGCCCCCCAATCTTGGGGGGAGTAGGGAATAGTCCCCCCCAGCATTGGGGGGTTAGGGGGGCAATACTTAATCTCAAAACAGCTCCTCCGCCCGCACGACGATCTCCATCAACTGCCGCTCGACCATCTCGGCGTAGTAGCGCCCGGCCTTGGCCTCGACCGCCCGGCGAATGGCAGCCACCAACTCTCGCCATTGGGCCGGCGAGACCTGCCTGGTGCGGATGCCCAACTGGTTCACGTAAATTGCCATGATCATCTCCGATTCGGCCCTGCCCACCACTCCCTCCAGGGCGGCCCGGAAGCTGGCCAGAATCTCCTCGTTCTTCCTCCTTTCCCCCACCACCCCTTCCGACTCCAGTTCGGCATACAGCCTCTGGGTTAGCTCTGCTAACTCGTCGGCCACTTCCTGGCCATACTCGCTCAATTCTCTTTCGGTGATGGGCTTCTGACTCGAGACGTGGGAGAGGATCTGCCCGGTGGTATAGATCTGGGGTAGATTGTTGGTGATGGAAAAGCCCTTCTCCAGCAGAGAGATCAGCAGCTCACCCTTGCCCACCCGGGTGACGACCGCGTTGCCCGCCTCGTAACGAGTGATGGACTGCTGGATGCCGCCCAGGGTGATCTCCCGGCGCAGGAAGGGGATATTGCCTCGCACCAGGCTCAACAGGCGGAACAGGCCGCTGTCCAGATCGTGGGGCACGCAAGATGCCAACACCTGGCCGTTGAGCGCCACCAGGATGGAGACCTCCACGTCGCTCTTGTCGGACAGGATCTTCAGTTCAGTGTCGAGGGCGTGTTTGAGAACCGCCACGTCCTCGAAGGTGACTTGGCGAACGGCGGCCACTGGCATTGCATTTCTCCTCTCCTGTTAGGGGGATGGGGGGACGGGAAGATGGGGAGGTGGGGAGCAAATCTCCCCACCTCCCTATCTCCGTGTCTCCCCATCTCCCCATCAGCCCCGCTTCTCCACCCCATACGCCCTGAGCAGCTTCTCTAGCGCCTCCTTGGGCGAGCTGTCGTAGGCCCAATTGTCGCGCATCTTCTCCAGGGTGCTGATGAGAACCTCTGGCGCTTCCTCCCGCCTGGCGGCGCGGATGGCCTGCTCGAAGACGTCGTCGTGCTGGCGGGCCTTCTCCACGTGGTAGACGGGCGTCGAGCGGACGATGGCCCCCACCCCACGGGCGAAGATGTAGGGGTAGACCTCCTCGCCGTGGCGCGTGCCCCGCATCTTGACGATCTCCAGGGTGCGGTTGAAGGCCCCGCCGATGGGCTGATAGCGCAGGTGGATAGCCCCATCGCCCAGGAAGAGGGGGATGGAAGCCCCCAGGCCCGCTGCTCCCTCGCCTGGCGCGGCGTGCTCCTCGACGGTGGCCACCACGCAGCCGATCTGCTTGAGCAGGATGAACAGCTCGTTGATCAGCTCCCGCTGCACGCTCTTGTCCTGCTCGGACCAGATGATGGGAGTCAAGGGGTCTATGACCACCCTGGTGGGGGTCTCGTATTTCTTGCGGACCTCCACCAGCTTCGGCAACTGATCGCGGATGATGTTGGCAAAATCGCTGCCCTTGGTGGCGAAGAAGAAGAGGTTCTGGTCCACGTGCTCCTGAACCCTATCCCAGCCCCACAGGATCGCTTCTTTGATGATCTGATCGGGCGGCACGTCCAGGGTGACGTACAGGCCCTGTTCGCCGTTGTCCAGCCCGGCCAGCAGGTATTGCATGGCGAAGGTGCTCTTGCCCGTGCCGCTGGCGCCGACGATGACGGTGACAGAGTTGGGCCGCAGGCCACCCTCGATCACTTCGTCCAGCCCAACGATGCCGGATGGTATTCGTTCCATAATTTGCCTCCTATCCGCCCCCCCCTACCCCCCCAACCCTGGGGGGAAAACCATTCTACTCTCCCCAGTATTGGGGGGCTGGGGGGGCAGGCGCTACTCAGCCGCCCCCCATCTCCCTAACTCCCTACCTCCCCAACTCTCTCTACTTTCCCATCTTCGCCAGCAGTTCCTGAAACTCCTGCTCCGTCGGCGTGAGGACGGTGGGGGACCCGGTCAGTACCCCGGTCATCCGGATGGGTTCACCGATGCGGAGGCCCTCGTCCGTGATTTCAAAAGCCCGAATCTCCTTGCTATGTTGGGAACCGCGCACCTTCATGATGTTGATGGCGCGTCCCATCCGACCCGCGAGTTCCACGTATCGCAAGAGGATGACATTGTCAGCGATGAAAGACACGCCATGCTCGCTCAGGCGGAAGGGACCGAAGAGTTCGGGAATCTCGTTGGTCAGCAGCGTGGTGATGTTCTCCATCTTCAACCCATTGATCAGGGAGTAGATGTAGTCCTTGTAGCGCACCTTGTCGGGGGTGGCGATTTCTATGTCCTTGATGGAGTCAATGAGCACCCGCCGAGCGCCCACTTTCTCCACCGCTGCTTTGACGCGCCCGGCGTGGATGTCGGGCTGGATCTCTACCGGCGAGTGGTAGAGGTGAAACAGAAGCCCTTGCTCTTCCAGGGCAGCCAGGTCCCAGCCGAAGGAACGGGCGATCCCTCTCAGTTGCATGGGGTTCTCCTGAAAGGTGACGATGACACCCGGCTCGCCTCTGGCAGCACCCTCGGTGATGAAATGCAGCCCCATTAGGGTCTTGCCTGTTCCAGCGCTGCCGGCCACCATAGTCGCTGATCCTCGGGGTAGTCCGCCCCCCAGCATGGCGTCCAGTTCCGTCAGCCCCATGGAGATGCGTTCCGGCTCCAGTTCGTATTCGGGGAAGACCTCAGGGGTCCTGATGCGAGGATAGACCGTCAGCCCATCGTTGCTGATAGTGAAGGGATGAAGCCCGGTGAAGTAACCCACGCCTCGCATCTTGAGCACATCCACGTAGCGCTGGTAATGCAACCCCTGTGGCTGGGAGAGGAGGCGGATGATGCCGTCGGCGATGGCGAAGATGGGTTCCCGTTCGATCTCCTCCTGGGTGTATTCCCCCACGAAAAATGCGGTGACGCCCCAGGTGGTCAACTGCACCGACAGATCGTAGCCGAACTTGCGCACCTCTACAATATCCTTGGCCATGTCGTGGATGGCCTTGAAACTGTCCACCCCCACGATGGCGGGCTTGTGCTCCTGCACATGCTCCACAATGATGGCGGTGGCATCCTCCAGTCCCTTATCTCGGATGACCTCCCCGATGTCGAGGTAGATCACCTCCGTGCCCACCTTCTCCGCGTCGAAGAAGGTGAACTTCTGAAGATAACGCAGCACCTTCATAGCAGGCTCGGAGAGGGTGGTGAGATAGAGCACCTTCCGGGTCGGGCTGGCGTTGTTGTAAATGAGTTGCTGAGTGAAGATGGTCTTGCCGCTCCCTGGGTGTCCGGCTATGATATTGATGGAACATTCGGGAATGCCCCCGGAGAGGATGCTGTCCAGCCCGGGGATGCCGGTGACCAGCTTGCCTACTTCCTGTTGATGGGGTCTGTTCATCACAAACTCCTCCCTTCGATTTCTATCATCAGTTTTCGCACCAGGATGTCGCCGGTCAGCATGGCCAGGATGTCAATGAGGTTGGCGACCAGTTCCTTGAGCGCGTCGCGCAGCATGCCGCGTTCCTCCTCGCCCATGCCCACGCGCACGCGCAACTGGTCAAAAGCCACGCCGTCATTGGTTACCTGCAGGCGACCGAGTGCGGGGTACGTCTCCTCGGTCATCGCCAGGGCGCGCTCCATAATGGCCGCCACCGTCACCCGGCCCAGGGTAGGCAGGATGCGGTTCCAGAGGGTGCTGAGGAGGTCTTCGTAGATTTCCAGCACCTCCTCCTTGCGCGCCTGGCTGACCCGCTCTGCAACCATCTTCTCCGCTATTTCGTGGCCCGGGCTTTCCTCGGGCCTCTTGTTTTGTTCAGTCATCTTTTTCTCCTTTCTTTTGTTGTGATGCAAGGCGCATACCTCCCCGCCCCCCCCTCGGTCCCCCTCCCCCTCAATCCCCCCAAAGTTGGGGGGAAGCGGGGGAGGGAAGCCCCAATCCCCCCTCTCCTAGGGTTGGGAGAGGGGGTTAGGGGGAGAGGGCCGTTGCTGGGGGATGCCGTCGGCTATTCTCCAAGTACTCGTCTAACATCGCCAAACTATAGCGCCGGTGGCCGCCGAGGGTGCGGAAGGGCACCAACTCTCCCTCTTTGTCCATCCTGTTAAGAGTGGCAAGACTGATACCCAGATAATCGGCGGCCTGCCTGGCCGTGAGTAGACGTTTCCCCTGCTTCCCCACTATGATCCTCCTACTGTGGCGTCAATGAAGACCAGTTCAAATTAAATCAAATAGTGAAAACGAGGGTCAAATCAATTTATAGTATAGCATACCTTTTCAAATCTATGCGTGAAGATAGCCTGAAGGTTGTGTGAATTTGGCGTGAATGACGGCCATGATGGCTCCTCTCAAAGGGGAAAGATCAGTGGGGGGGGATAGACGAGGGTGATCGCCGCCCCTAAGCAGAGGAAGGGAGCGTAGGGCATGTAGCTCTTGAGGTCTCGAAGGTGGGTGAGGAAAAGGAAAAGAGCCACGATCCCACCCGCCAGGATGCCCAGCGTCAGGGCCCACACCACCTGGGGAAAACCGACCATCAACCCGATGAAAGCAGCCAGCTTTACGTCGCCCGCGCCCATACCTCCCCGGCTCATCAGAGCCACTAACGAGAAAAAGGTCAGCCCCACTGCGCCACCCAGGAGAGTGGTGAGGGCATCCCCCCCGGGGTGCACAAAGCGAAGGAGTAGCGCCACCACCGCGGCCGGGTGGATCAGCACATTCAGCACCAGCCGGTATCTCAAGTCAATGATGGCGATGAGGAGTAAAAAGGAGCAGTAAAAAGCCAGCAAGAGCAGTCTCCAGGACGGCCCAAAACGCCCCCAGAGATAGGCGAAGAGCAAGGCGCTGAAAACCTCCACTGCGACCCTCGACCGGAACGATCTCGGCTCGACTGAGCCTGTCCTGAGCAGAGCCGAAGGGCTCGCCGAAGTCTGGAGACGAATCCAGCTTCTCCGAGATGTCAGCAGGTGCCAGAGAGCAGGCCCTTCGACGAGGCTCAGGGCAGGTCCTTCGACGGAGCTCAGGGCAGGCATGGGAGCCGTCTCTGCTGGAAACCTTGGATCTGCTGAGTATAGAAATGGATGCGATTACCACAAAGTGCTGTAGCATCTAACCACAGTTTTTCAAGAGAACCGGTCAGGTTGAAAGACTACTAAGCCAGAGCAAGGCTTTCACCCGATCCAACAGTTCCTCTGACGTAACCGGTTTACTCAAGAACTCTACGGCCCCAGCCTCGAAACCCTCTATCCGTTCCTGGATACGAGTATCAATGGTCTCGTCATCTATATTGGGGTCATCGGTTTGTCCCTTGACGGTGAGCAGGAGAATGGATATGGCAGCGGTATCTGGGTCGCTTTGCAGACGACGGCAGACCTCGTACCCGTCCATTTCGGGCATGATGATGTCCAGGATGATGAGATTGGGCTTTTTCTCCTGGGCCTTCCGTAGCCCCTCCAGGCCATCGAAGGCGGTGAGGACCTCGTAGCCTTCTTTCTCTAAAATGCGTTGGACAATCTTCACCATCCGCTCATGGTCATCAATGACAAGGATACGTGCTTTGGAACTCATCGCCAGCCTCCCTCGTGTTCATTAGTCGTAACTGCTCAGCCGCCCCCCTAACCCCCCAACCCTGGGGGGAAAACCATTTTACTCCCCCCAGTATTGGGGGGCTGGGGGGGGCTCACCATTAACCCCCATCCAGAGCGCGGCGGACGACCCGCGCCAGGGTGTTCATGTCGAGGGGCTTATAGACAACCTCCAGTCTCCCCTCTTCTTTCAACTCCCGCAGATCCTCCTCCAGCGTGTAGCCGGTCATGGCCACTGCCTTCAGATGGGGATGCACCTTCCTCAGTTCCTGGATTAACTCCTTGCCCCCCATCTCCGGCATCACCATGTCCGTGAGCAGCAGATCTACCCTCTCCGCCGACCGGTAGATTTCCAATGCTTCCCGCCCGTCCTCGGCCGTCAGTACCCGGTAGCCCAGCGACTCGAGAATCTTCCGGCTCGACTCTCTGACCCTCTCCTCGTCCTCCACCACCAGGACGATTTCCCCCTTCTTCCCCTCTGGAGGAGCCAGAACCGTCTCCTCCTGCGGAGCTTCCTCTGCCTCCCGCGCCTCCTGAGCCGGCAGGTAGATGCGGACCGTCGTTCCCCGCCCCACCTCCGTCTCCACGCCGATGTGCCCCTGGTGCTGCTTCACGATCCCGTACACCTGGGCCAGCCCCAACCCCGTCCCCTGCCCCTTGGGCTTCGCCGTGAAGAAGGGCTCGAAGAGATGGGGCATCACCTCGGGCGCTATGCCGGTCCCCGTGTCCGAAACGGCCAGACACACCCACTCTCCCGCGGGCATCCCTGCCACCGGGGACTCCTCGCCCGCCCTCACCTGCACCCTGGACAGGGCGATACACAGTTCTCCCCCCTCCGGCATCGCGTCCCGCGCGTTGGTCGCCAGGTTTATCAGCACCTGCTGGAGCCGGCTGGGGTCGGCGTCCACTATGTGCTCACCGGGACCTGCCTCCAACAGCAGGTGGATGGTCTCTGGCAGTGTGCGCTGCAGGAAGTCCACGCTCTCCTGGGCGAGCACCCTCATGTTCACGAGGCGGGTCTCGATGGGGGAGCGGCGGCTGAAGTCCAGAATCTGCTGCACCAGTTGAGCGGCCTCCCGTGCCTCGTCGAGGATGCTCTCCAGGTCCGGTGCCAGGTCTGGATGCAGATCAGGCTCTTTCAGAAGCACCCCGGCGTAGAGTACGATGGTCATCAGGACGTTGTTGAAGTCGTGGGCGATACCCCCGGCCAGTTGCCCGAGGGCCGCCATCTGGTCCTGCTGCCGCATCTGCCCCTCGAGACGCTTCCGCTCGGTGAGGTCATGGATGATGCCCTGATAACCCAGAATGTTTCCGTCATTGGCCCGCCGCACGGTCGAGGCGAGCCGGCAGTCCAACTCCGTCCCGTCCCTCTTGCGTAACTTCACCTCATAGTCTCTAACAAATCCCTTTTGCTCTATCTCCTGCTGAAACCTGGACTGGTCAACGGGATCAACGAACAGTTGCCGGGTGTTTAGCTCTGTCAACTCCTCTCTGGTATATCCAAAGAGGTCCAACCCGGACTGGTTGAGGTCAACGAACTTGCCCTCTCGGCTGGTGATATAGATCGCATCTGTGGACCGTTCGAAAATGGCGCGGTATCTCTCCTCGCTCTCCCGCAGCGCGCCCTCCGCCCGCCTGCGCTCGGCGATTTCGGCCCGCAATGCTTCGTTGGCTCGTGCCAGCTCCGCGGTCCGTTCCTGAACCCGCGTTTCTAACTCGTCGTGCGCTCTGCGCAGCGCCTCCTCCGCCCGCTTGTGCTCGGTGATGTCCCGCACAATGACCACTGTGGAACCGATCGTCGTCCCCTTCCCCCGACCCTTCGACGGTTGTACCTGTACGAGCACGTGACGTTTCAAGACCTCGTCATAGGCTTCGCATTGGGCAGGCTGACCCCGGATCACCTCCTCCCACGCTTGTTTCCAGAAGGAGTGGAGATAGCAGGAAGAATCCGCGCAGCCGGGGTGGAGAAGCTCATGGAACTCCCGGCCCTTCACGTCCACGACCTGCCCCAGGTTCCAGGTCTCCACCGTCCGGTTGGCCCGCACGATGCGCCCTCGATCGTCTACCAGGCAAATAAGCTCGGGGAGCGAATCGGCCGTGGACTCCCACTCCTGCTTGGCCTGCTCGATCTGCTTCAAGAGATCTTTGAGCGCCTCCTCCGCCCGCTTACGCTCGGTGTCCGCCGTTTCCAATTCGGCAATCCGTTGGCGCAGTTCTACTGACCCATCTATGAGTAGTAGCTCTCTTGTTTTATCTTGATCTTGCATCCCTGTGCCCCCCAAAACAGGCAGCGATTTCATCTAACTTCCAAGAGGGCGATCATCTCGTCGCGATCAAAGTAGCCCTCTCGGACATAGGCGTCCTCTTTGGCGAGGATGTCGAGCTAGCCAAAAGCAAGGCCGCCCTGGACGTCAACACCTGCCTTTGCTTCCCTATGGCATTGGCATAACCAGCAATAGCCCTGCACCCATGAGAATCACTAACGAGGCCAGGATCAATATCAGCAGGGCAAGTGATTCAGTGTCTTTCGTGATAGATTGCTCACTGTGCATGCTACCAATAAGCGCACTCCGAACTGTAGAATGGATGCGATTACCGCTGCGAAACAAAGCACGTTTGGCAGCGGCCAGGGGTGCATACACCTTGGCCCTGAGGATGTCGCGGACGGTCTTCCTGAAACTGTGGTCATCATCTACGATGAGGACGCTCTTTGTATCCATGGCTCACCTCACTACTTTCTCTTTTCGATAGGCCAGCCCAGAAGCCAGCCAAATTCTTGGTGGCGAACTAAGATCTGCAGCTCTTTTCGAGATACTCAATAGATCTAAGATTTCCAGCAGAGGCGGCCCTGTACTTGCCGCCCTTGGTCCTTTGGCCCAAGGACAAAGGGTCCAGGACAAGTGCTCCCATGCCTGTCCTGAGCGTAGCCGAAGGGCCGCCGGTCCGCGGGCGTGGGAGCCCGCTCGGCTCAGAATTTGGACCTACTGATACTGGAATTACGTGGGCGTAGACCTGGTGGTCTGCGCCCTTTTCTTTTCGTCCAACATCGCCGGCCTCCTGGCGTGGTGCTGCTCAAAAGGGTGGGATCGGGAAAGTAGGAATATAGACGAGAGTGATCGCCGCCCCTAAACAGAGGAAGGGAGCGTAGGGCATGTAGCTCTTGAGCTCCTTAAGCTGGGTGAGGAGAAGGAACAGGGCCGCGACCCCACCTGCTAGGATGCCCAACGTCAGGGCCCACACCACCTGGGGAAAGCCGACCATCAACCCGATGAGAGCGGCCAGCTTGACATCGCCCGCGCCCATACCTCCCCGGCTCAACAGAGCCACTAACGAGAAAAAGGTCAGCCCCACTGCGCCGCCCAGGAGAGTGGTGAGGGCATCCTCCCCAGGGGGCACGAAACGAAGGAGCATCGCCACCACCGCGGCGGGGTAAATCAGCACATTCAGGACTAGCCGGTGTCTCAGGTCAATGACGGCGATGAGCAGTAGAAAGGAGCAGTAAAAAGCCAGCAAGAGCAGTCTCCAAGATGGCCCAAAACGCCACCAGAGATAGGCGAACAGCAAGGCGCTGAAAACCTCCACTGCAACCCTCGACCAGAACGGCCTCTGGAGACGAATCCAGCTTCTCCGAGATGTCAGCAGGCGCCAGAGAGCAGGCCCTTCGACGAAGCTCAGGGCAGGCCCTGGCCGGAGAGCGGATTCAACTGAGGGAGCCGCGCCGCTGGAGGCGAAGCGCGGCAGATAATCTCCCACCCAGTTGATAAGACTCCCCATAAACAACCCCACCAAAGCACACAGAAAAATCATAGCTTAGTCCCTCCTTTAGTAGTCTCGTTCACGAATCAGTTCAGCGACTAGTGAATTACCCCTCCCGAGATCATTAGCCACCTCTTGGCACTCCTCTAACAGATCAAGCATGTCTATGTCCTCCAGGCCCTCGCTGAGAGCTTGGAGATAGGGATCTTCTTCCTCTTCGACCTCGAAGAGACTCGCCAGGCCTTCCTCTGTTAGGTCGAGGTCCCCCAGGTCTAGTTCGTATTCTTCTTCAGCCAGCAGTTCTTCGGCCTGTTGTATTGCAGGCACCTGCTGTACCGCAGCCTGCTGTACTGCAGCCTGCTGTACTGCCGCCTGCTGCATCTGTGCCATCGTCTGTCCCATCACCTGTCCCATCACCTGTGCCATCTGCTGCTGCATCCGTGCCAGTTCTGCTCGTGCCTCTGGTGGGAGGCGGCCTTCTGGCAATCCTTGCATTTGCCCAATCTGTTCCTGTATTTGTTTCGCCCGTTCCTGCATTTCTGCCGGGGTCATCTCTGCCATTTTCCCCTGCAGCTCGCTCATTTGCTCCAGCATTTGTGCCGCCGGTAGCTGTATCTCTGGCACTTGTCCCTGCAAGTTTAGGAGCCGATCCTGCATCTGTGCGAGCAAATCCTGCGATTGCTGCACCTGATCCCGCGACATCGTCTGTGCTATCGGTTGCTCTTGGGGCTGCTGTGCTCCGGGTTGTTGTACCCCAATCTGCTGTTCTTGGGGCTGCTCTGCTCCGGGCTGCTGCACTCCAGCTTGCTGTGCTACGGGCTGTTGTACCCCAATCTGCTGTTCTTGGGGCTGCTCTGCTCCGGCCTGCTGCACTCCAGCTTGCTGTGCTACGGGCTGTTGTACCCCAATCTGCTGTTCTTGGGGCTGCTCTGCTTGGGCCGGCTGCAGTTCAGTCTTCTGTGCTACGGCCTGTGCCGCCCCAATCTTCAGTTGGCGG
>SDBT01003909.1_pt1 | contig 25569 bp, 31 predicted proteins | sample 2277101 | NCBI WGS metagenome assembly SDBT01 (sample SAMN10404973, study PRJNA504765) | marine sediment metagenome | isolation source: marine sediment core GS10_PC15, 103 cmbsf | place: Arctic Ocean: Southern Knipovich Ridge | collected 2010 | reverse complement strand
TATAAGCTGGCTAAGCATATTTGGGCTTGGCAGGTTGAAAATGAACCATTTTTCAAGCAGTTCGGCGAGTGTCCCAAGCCGGACGAAACATTTTTGGACGCAGAAATTGCCTTAGTTCGTTCTTTAGATGATCGACCGATTATCCTTACCGACAGCGGGGAGTGGGGGACTTGGATAAAATTAGCCAAAAAGAGTGATGTTTTAGGAATAAGCATGTATCGGGCCGTCTGGAAAAAAGTCTTTGGCTATATCTTTTATCCCTTGAGGCCTATCTTTTATCATCGCAAAGCAGAATTGACCCAGCTTTTTGCGGGCAAAAAACAGATTATTGTCACCGAGCTTCAAGCAGAACCTTGGGTCCAAGGGGAACTTAAAGAAACTCCCCTAAAAGAGCAGTTTAAAACACTCTCTCCAGAATTGTTTTTAGAAAATATTGATTATGCGCGACGTTCTGGTTATGACTTTTTCTATCTTTGGGGCGCTGAGTGGTGGCACTGGCTGAAGGAAAATCATGAAAAGGATGAAATCTGGAACGAAGCGAGAAAATTATTTAACCAATAATTTATAAAATATGAAGAAGAAAATAGCCCTTTTTGGTGGGTCATTTGATCCTCCCCATTATGGTCATATTTTTGCTGTAGCCATGGTGCTTAATAGTAAGTTAGTGGATGAAGTTTGGCTGGTTCCTTCGGGTAAAAGAGACGATAAAAAACTTCATACCCCAGCTCATCATAGGCGAGTGATGATGGAAATAATGATTTCTACTAATTTTGGCAGCAGGATTCCTGTATTTATAGAGGATTATGATTTAAAACAAGAAAGGCATTTACCAACAATAGAATTAGTCCAGGTAATGAAAAAAACACATCCTAATTATGACTTCCTTGTTATTATTGGAGCGGATCTTGCTACGGATGTTAAAAGTAAATGGGTAAAGGGAGACGAATTAATAAAAACAGTTAATTTCTTGATAATTCCTCGATTGGGCGTAAAACTGCCAAAAACTTTACCGTCAACCTTTAAAGTATTACCAATAGAACAATCTGTTTGTACTAATCTCTCTAGCTCTATGGTTCGCCAGATAATTAAGCAAGGTAAGAATATTGAGGCCTTTGTTCCTTCAGCAGTAATTGCTTACTTTCTAAGATATAAATTATATTAATTTCATTGCCTAGATTTTAAATATTTGGTATAATTATATTAGAGGTTTATAATATACAACATTATGATTGAGTTACGTATTCTTTACATTATTTTAGCGGCCGCTGTCGGAGTTGTGACTGTTCTTTTGTGTTTCCTTCTCTTTCATTTAGTTAAAATTATTAAGAAAGCTCGGGAGACAACAGAGAGATTAAGCACTAAAGCAAAAGCTCTTGAAGAGGCTTTTGTAAAGTTAACCAATCTGATTCAGTCAATAACCAAGATTGGTGAGGGGTTTAAGGAAAAAGGAATAAAGTTTACAGAGACTATTTCCGGCTTAGTTGGAGTGGTAGGAGCGGTTAAAAAAATAGTTAAACAGTTTAAATCTAAAAAAGAAAAAAACCAAAAGGTCGAAGAAGAATAAACTTACTAATATTTAACAAACATGGCAAAAAAGATCTCTCGAAATAAAGGGGTTGATTTTAAAAAAATTACAGGTGCCGCAGCGATCGGAGCAGCAGTAGGTGTTGCTATCGGAATGCTCCTTGCTCCTAAAAAAGGAAAGGCATTAAGAAAAGACCTTAAAGACCTACCCCTAAAAATTAAGAAAGAGGTTGCTGAAAAAGCTGGTGAGGTGAAGGATTTAACACAAAAGCATTACGAAAAGCTTATTGATGCAGTAGCCGGATTCTACAAGAAAGCAAAGAAAATTAAAAAAGCCGACCTCGAAAAGGTCGTCAAAGAGCTTAAGAAGAGCTGGAAAGAAGTTACTAAGAAGAAGTAGTTAAATTAGAATATCTCCTAAAATTTGGGGATAACCGTTAAGGAAATTATTGGCTCTCATCGGAGCTTTGCTTTCTAGTTGGACTTCTTCTAAAATAAGAAGTCCTTTTCCTGTTTGAACAACAAGCTCTCTTTCTATAGTTAAGAAGATTTTGCCAAAAGGACGTTTGGCTTTTTTGTTTTGGCTTATTACTCTTGCTTTAAGGATTTTTAGCTTTTTTGGTGCCTGGCTTCTACCGGTAGTTCTCCAAAGCGCATAGGTTCCAGGCCAGGGATCGAAAGCTCTTATCATATTAGCGATTTCTTGAGCGGTATTGTCCCAGTATATTTTTCCATCTTCTCGCAGAATCATTTTGGTCAGACTTGCCCTTTTATCGTTTTGGGGTTTTGGTTTTATAATCTCGGCCAGCCAATCGGGTAATATTTTTTTAAGTAAAGCTGTTCCTTTCTGGGCAAGTTTTTTTTCTAAACTTTTTGCTGTTTCGTCTGGCCTAATTCTTACTCTTAGTTGGGCAATGATTGGTCCATGGTCAAATTTTTCATCCATTAAGATGATACTTGTGCCGGTGGTTTTTTCACCAACTAAAATTGCTGTCTGGATTGGCGAGGGACCGCGATACTTTGGAAGAAGCGAAGGGTGAATATTTAGGCAACCTTTTTTAGGAATTTTTAAAATCTCTTTAGGAATAATCTGACCAAAGGCGACAACAATAATTAAATCTGGTTCTAGTTCTTTAATCTTTTTAGTAATTTGGCTAACTTTTTCTGGTTGTAAAATAAGTTTTATTTCTTTGTGCTTTAAAGCCATCTGCTTTACCGGAGAGTATTTTTTCTTTTGCTCGCGCCCTGCCTTTCTATCGGGCTGGGTAACTACGGTGTTTAAATTTAAAAAGGAAGAATCTAAAAGTGCCTTAAGAACAGGGACGGCAAATTCAGAAGTTCCTATAAAAACAACCTTGTGCTTTTTTGGCTTTATGATGCGGACTTTTATTTTTCGCGCTTTAGACCTTGACATATTTTTAAAAATAGATTATTATTATGTAAAGTTCTTTGTAAAAAAATAATTTTCTAAAAGGAGCAGATATGTTTTTTAATTGTTTATCAGAAAGAACGTTTGAGTGTATTGTGGAGTCTGAATTAGGAGATAAGAGACTTAGTTGGTCTAAATCTCTTTTTCTAAATGTAAGAATGTTGGTGCTTTTGCCTTATCTTTACCTGGTAGATTTTTTCAGAGAAAAATAAGGAAAATTTAAAAGGAGATAAGTAAATGGGAGTATATCTTTTCGATCTTTTTATTGGAGTGATATTTGGAGGAATGATAGTCGCGAGCTTTTTTAGTAAGTTACCAACGACCAAAATAGAATTGATTTTTGCAATTATATTCGCGGCTATGTGTATCGTCGTGAATCATGGTGTTGAAAACGAAGATTATCTTGATGAAGATGGATAAAAAGTAAGGAAAATAAAGAAAAGGAGGTAGGAGAATGGTTTTAAGTATTATTGTCGGAATAATAGGGGCTGTATTATTGGGGATCGGTGTCACTTATCTAACAAAAGATTTAGATTCGCCTGGAGGATGGGCGGCAGGTGTGGTAGGTGTGATACTCTTACTTATTCTTCTATTGGGTTTAATTCCTTGGTTGCCGGGAACACCGCTTAAAAACATTGAACCGGGAACATACGACATAGCTAGTGCGAGTTTAGATTTATTAGAAAGAACTGAAGACAAAAGATATTCAATAAAGGACGTGGAAGCAGTCCATATGATTATCTGGATTTATGACAGTGGCATTAGACGATTAGAAACAAGATATTTTCGTCCCCAAAAAGAAGCCTTTGCCCGACCCGAATTACTTACGCCAGAAAATTTGAGAAAAGTAAAGGCAATAAAGGTAATAAAAGTGAATGGTTTTAAAAAGATAGAGTTGATAATGGAATATGTGCCTAATGCTCCGCCTGAAAAATAATAGCCAGTTAGGGCCTAGTCAAGAAAAACTTGACTAGGCTTTTTATTTTATGGTGCACCATTCAATGTCTTTTTCTTCTCCGGCAAATTCCAACCATCTTCCATCATCAGCAATGACATACCACCTTTTATAAGACTCCGACCAAATCATTGGTTTCTCGTTATAGAATGGTTTTTTTACCACCTCTTTTGGTTTTAACCTGTCAAGCTCTAACCATTTTTTAAAAACCGTTTCAATGGCGTAATCGAGATTACGAGACTTTGCCCACTGGGCAACTTTATTAATCGCTTTTTTTGCTTTTTCAACTGAACCGGCTAGCTCTAAAAGTTGCTTGGCTGGTCTTGTATAACGAGAGTAAATTATCTTTCTTTTTTTAGCGTCTTTTTTAAGTTGATCAAGACTTAATTCTTTTGTTTTAAAATAATAGGTTACAATTTGCTGAATTGCTGTTTCTTTTTTTAAATCTTCATAATACTTAATTTTATCTCTTTTTAAATATTCTTCAATTTTTTTGGCAATACTTTTGCCAACTGCCGGAATTTTTTCCAGACCCTTAACTCCTTCTTTTTTATAGATTTCGGAGACTTCTTCTTTTAAGTTTTCTAAAGACTTAGCTGCTCTCCGGTAAGCTGTTGGTTTAAAAGTCACTCCCTTTATATTCAGTAGTTCTTCTATTTCATATAATATTTGAGCTATTCTTTGATTATTCATATCTCTATCATATCATCTTATTAGTTCTTAATAAAGAGAAAAGTCATCCCGCAATATTACGGAATGACTTTATATTACTTCTTGTTCTTTTGGTCTTTTTTTGGTCTTAAAAGCATCAATACTAAACGGATAAATATCCAAAGTTGAAGCTTTCCCATCAATAATAAGTTCGGCCATTACTTTTCCTACGGCCGGTGCGTGCATCAGTCCATGTCCAGAGAATCCACAAGCCAGATAAAATCCTTTGAGTCCTGGATACTCACCTAAAATCGCGCACTTATCGGCTGTGTTGGCATACAGTCCGGCTACCGCTTTACCAATATCTAATCTGGCTTCTTCTAGAATTGGCAGGCGTTCGGCACCTGTAGCTAATATTTCCCACAAAAAATCTTGGTCAACCTTTGTGTTGAAACTTGAAGGTTCGTTTTCGTTTGCCATTCCCATTAGAAATCCTTGTCCCTCCCTTCTCATATAAAGACCATTAATATCAACAACCATGGGGAGTTGTTCGGGCAGGCCTTCCATTGGTTCGGTAAGAAGCCTCTGGTGCCGCTCGGGACTAAAAAGAAAAGGTTTAACCGATAAATCAATACCGACCATTTGACAAATACCAGAATTTTGATTAGTACCAACGTTAGCCCAAGGACCGGCCGCATTAACAATTCTTGAGGTGACAATCTCTTCCTTATTAGTCAAAACTTTCTTAATTTGATTACCTTTAATCTTTATATTCTTGACTTCGACTCCTTTGATGATTTCTACGCCCAACACTCTAGCGTATTTAGCATAAAGCTCTGTAAGTCCAGCTGGGTCAACTACACAATCTTCTGGGCAGAAAGTAGCGGCAATAAGGTCGTCGGTTTCTAAAATAGGAATTCTCTTTTTTAGTTCTTTTGGAGAAATTATGGCAACATTTATACCTAACGATTTTTGTTTAGCTACATTTTCCTTAAACATCTTTAAATTCTTCTGGTCAGAAATCAAGAAAGCGTAGCCAATCGGGTCAAAACCGATTTTTTCTTTAATCTCTTTTATTTCTTCCGCGTTCTTTACTCCCAATTCATCAGCAAAATTCTTAAAAACGGAAATAGACTCTTTGGCAAAGGCTATGTTTTCTTGAGCCCGCCATTGATGTCTGGCTCCACCGGCAGCTGCGGTAGTAGTTTCTGCTCCCAATAAGTCGTTTTTCTCTAAAAGAACAATATTAGAGCATTTCTTTTTAGCTAAGTAAAAGGCAATACTGACGCCAATAATACCACCACCGATAATTACTATATCGGCTCGCTTCATCGTTACCTCCTTGTAAAAGAACTTAATTTAACACTCTAAAATAGCAAAAAAACATCCGACTGTCAAGCCGAGCTTGACTAAAGCTAAATAATTTGCTATAATAACAAATGAGAATCAGAGAGAGTGAATCAAAATTCTTTAGCAAGAGACAAGGAGTCTAAAGTGAGAAAGATAAAATTAAATACAGTCACAATATTGGTTATTGCGGGTGTGGGTCTGCTAGTAGTTGGTGTAGCTGGGAAAATAATGAATCCACCCCCTCCTCGCGATTGGGTTGAGAAAGAAGCAAGAGTGGTGAAAACGGAGTATATTCCAGCTTATACTGAGAGTTATCCCTTAAACTATGGTCTTTGGATAACTTGGCAGAGGAGAAAGGTTCCAGACAAATGGAAAATTGTAGTAAGAGTGGACGATGAACAGACTTTCGCTCTACTTGTCTCAGAAAAGATTTTTAAGAGGGTTGGAAAACAAGATAGACTAATAGTTCAATGTCTAATGGATGAGAAACGAATCTATGGAGTGAAAATAAAGTAAAAAAGTAGGGGGCCTGACAAGTTTAACTTGTCAGGCCTATTTGTTTTACTTGACCCTTAGCGTTATCGCACAACTCACGCTGTGTCATCTACAAAGAGCTCATAATACGATACCACCGTTGCAGCATATATCATCATCCAGAACAATAATTCTTCAAAAGGAAATGATAGTCCAAACACGGTAACTTTTCCAATATATTCTCCAAGAAATACCCACCCTCCAGTCTTTAGAGTAACTAATTCTGCGACAAAGAAAATCACAAAAAAGAATGCAGACATTAATAAAAATTTTGGAAGTAATTTCGGTTTATAAAAGCTTAAAACAATTGGAGCAATCATTGCAGCAATTCCCCCAACAAGATAAACATAAGGAATTGTAAGAAACTTTTTATCTACATAAAGGAACATTAAAACAACAGCTATTGTCGCTAAGATAGAGGGGATGAGAGCCCAAACAAGATTTTTCGATATCCGTCTATTTTTTTCATCATCTATAAAATGCTCGTAAAAGACCACTATAAAGAGTGTCATTAGAAAAAACCCTATTATATCATCCACAGGCAAAACCCCTAAGATTTTCCAAGGAATCACAAGACGCTCTACCAACCATGCTTTGTTAAATGTTTGGATGAAATCAAATACAAAGCCATATAGTCCTCCAAAAATTACAACCGCTAAAAATATTTTCAGCGTATTTTTCTTTTCACGTGCCATCAAATAGATTGAAGGTAAAAGCACCGATAAGGCTCCTCCAGTAAGAGGTTTGAGATTAAAAAACAGCCACAAAGTTGTCGCTATACCAAAAAGAAGAAAGGTGATAAATAGATCAAATCTCTTGTTAATTTTTTTCATATTTTATACTACCTTTATTTTACCAAAAAATCATCTTCTTGACCAGAAACACCTGCTCCAGCAATCTTCATTTTAATTTTTCCATTTTTAAATAATCAATAATACTCCAATGAACATCACAACCATAGCAGCTAATTTTATTAAGACGACAGATTTCTTAATTTCTTCCTTTAGTATTTTGGGATAGAAGACACTTAAGATTATTGTGAAAAGAAGAACAAAGAACAATTGAACAGAGGACAGGGCTTTTACTAACGTGACGTATCCTATTGTTAGAGCAACTGTTATTAACAGACTGGCAGCTAGGGTTAATAATTCGTTCGCACCCAATATAATAATAACTTTTTTACCATGTTTTTTAGCTACAGAGATAAGAGTTGGAAGACCAAAATAAAGCACGGGAACTAAAGGGAAAATCATTCCAATTTTGATATAGGCGAATATTGTCCAAAAATCGGCAAATCCCAAAAGATATTTTAGTAAAATATTATGAGCAGAGATCGAAAGAACAGATAATATCATAAACCAAAATGATTTTCCCAGACTAATCTTAAAGGGATTTCTTGAAGATATCAAAATGGCTCCCAGCACAATCATAAATACTCCTAAATATTCTACTAACCTCAATGCTTCGCCTAGAAAAATTAGGGCAAACACCATTATAAATAATGGAGACAGAAGAAATAGGGGCATAACTCTCGAAATTTCCTCAATCTTAACTGCCTTAAAATAAAATATAGCCATCAACATAGCAAGGATTCCAGCTATCAGCGCTAAAAAGATATTAAAGTACGATAACTCAGCAAAACCGTGAAAGATATAGATAAGCAAGCTGGCTGCCAAACTAATTAAACCATAAGTTATTACGGCAGCAATAGGCTTTTTAATCCAATTGGTAAGAACGTATTTATCTACTATATTAACAACCGCAAAACATAGAGCAGCAAGAATTGAAAGGATTACCCAAGACATTTTAATTTCTATTTAATAATTAAATTTAAATTTTCGCCGCAGTTTGAGCATTTGCCGTTTTTGTGAGATTGAGTGACATAATATCCGGTGCGGTTGATCATTTTTTCCTTGCATTTGGGGCAATGAGTGTCTTCGGAGGCCAACCCTGGCAGATTGCCGCTATAGACATATTTAAGGCCAGTATCAAGACCAATTTGGCAGGCCATCTCAATATTTTCAACTGGAGTAGGGGAGAGGTACTGAAGTTTCCAGGATATCTCTGGGGAAAATTGGGAAATGTGCCAGGGAGTTTCGGTTCCCAATTCATTTTTTATAAAACTGGCGATTTTTTTAAACGTTTCTTCTTTGTCGTTTAAGGTCGGAATAACTAAGGTGGTTACCTCAACCCAAATACCCATTTTTTTCATCTGCTTTAAGTTCTCTAAGACTGGCTTAAGTTTGGCACCGCAGACTTCTCGGTAAAATTTATCATCAAACGATTTTAAATCAACATTAGCGGCGTCAAGATAGGGGACTATCATCTCCAGGGTCTTCTTACTCATAAATCCATTAGTAACCCAAGTATTTTTAAGACCCTTCTTTTTTGCTAATTTCATGGTGTCCAAAGCATATTCCAAGAATATTGTTGGCTCAGTATAAGTATAAGAGATACTCGGCGTTTTGTTTTCTAGGGCGTACTTAACGATTTTTTCTGGCGGTATGTCTTGACCGGCTATTTCACTGCTTGTCTTAGGTGATTGAGAAATGTTCCAGTTCTGGCAGTTTTTACAAGAAAAATTGCAGCCGACCGTAGCAACCGAGACACTTTTTGTACCGGGCAGAAAATGAAAAAATGGTTTTTTTTCAATTGGGTCAATATTTAAAGCCACAGCCTTGCCGTAAACCAAAGAATAAAGAGTGCCTTTTTGGTTTTCTCTTACTCCACAGATACCACGCTTGTTTGGAAGAATTAAACACTGATGAGTACAAACTTGGCATTGAACCCGCGCACCAGAGATTTCGTCTCGGCGCGGGGCATGCCTTTTGTTGTCTAACTTTTTATATAGCAGCGCTTCTTTCATGATTTTATTTTAACATTGTTTATGGTATAATACAAAATGTAACTATGAAGAAACATCGCATCTTTATCGCCGTCAACTTTCCCCGAGAGATAAAAACAAAGCTTTTGAGCTACCAAAACCAGTGGCCGGATTTACCGGTTCGTTGGACTAAGTCCGACAATCTCCACATTACTTTAGTTTTTATTGGTTATGTCGATGAAGACGAATTACTGGATATTTGTAAACTTGTTCACCAAATAACTAAAAGGCATAAAATATTTAATATAAATTTAGAAAAAATTCTGCTCGGTCCACCCAACAGACCACCCCGGATGATTTGGGCCGAAGGCGAGGAAAGTCAAGAGTTAGCCGGCCTAAAGAATGATTTAGAAAAAAGTTTACTAAATTTAGCCGGAAGCGGACATAGACGGCAAGAGTTAAGAGCTCTTAGACCTCATATTACCTTGGCTAGGTTTAAACAATGGGAGTGGCAGAGGGTTTCTCCGAAACCTCAAATCAATTTAGAAATAGCCGCCAGTTTCCCTGTAAAAAGCATTGAGGTAATGGAAAGCGAGCTTAAAAGGGAAGGAGCGGAATATACTGTGCTTGAAAGCGCAGAACTATTATAAACCCCGTTAGAAATCACCATATTTCTAGTGGATATCATTAAAAATAAACATATGACACAAAAACAAAAAATCTCTAACGGAGTGAATATAAAAAATAGAATTCAAACATTTCTTAGAGAAAGTGATATTAGAGATTTAATGGCTAAAAATGGCTATGGGCTTCAGCAAATAATAAACGAAATGTTAAAAATCGGCTTTAAGGGACTGCAGCTGCCTGAAAGGATTGCCGAAAAAATAGGTAAATATTATACACCAGAGGAAATATATTTTATAAAGAATCTTTCTAAAGGAGGAATACAGATTTCCTATCATCACGACCAACACAACACCAATCTAGCTCAAAAAGAAAGAAGGTATTTAACGAATGCTAAAAAATCAATAGATAGGGCCGTGGCCTTGGGAGCGGATTATATTGTTTTTCATTTGGGTTTTGTGGATTTTGATGAGAAATCCTACAATTCGCCAGAAATATTAGAAGAGGGACGGAAAAATTTAGTGCACAATTTAAAGCACCTAATCAAATATGCAGCAAGAAGAGAGATTGATTTAATGGTTGAAAATAATCATAAAGAAGAGTATGAATATGTCCGGAATACAGAAAAGGTAGACTGTGAAATTGACGATTTTGAATATTTGAGGAGTGAATTAGAAAGAAACGGTAAGCGCTTTAAAATAAATTTTGATACCGGGCATGCTTTTATACAAGGGGCTTGGGGCGTCAAAGATAAGAGGGATATAAAGTTGATGGTCCAAGAGGCTAAAAAATTCACTACCTCATTTATTAAACAATTAGGCAAAAACATCTACGCCACTCATATTAGCGACAATACATTAACTAGTCATGATGACCACATGATTGTTGGTGATGGTATTGCTCCGATTGAGTTTACCTTAAAGAAGCTATTGGAGTCTGGCTATCAGGGTGGTTTTCTTTACGAGCTTCATACGGAGAAATGGCAGGATAAATATAATGGCAAAGATACTTTGGAGATTTATAAAATTGCTTATCAAAAGCTTTTGAAAATACTGGAAAAAGTTGCTAAGTAGAACATCTCATTTTAAATATGGTAGATTTCGAACTAAAACCTACTAAAGTTATTAAGCCCGGTGAAGTGCGAGTGCGGCTTGCTCCCAGTCCAACCGGACCTTTTCATATTGGTACGGCTCGAACTGCTCTTTTTAATTGGTTGTTTGCCCAAAAATATAAGGGCAGTTTTATTTTGCGCATAGAAGACACTGATTTAGAACGCTCTGATGCAAAATACGAAAAAGATATCATTGAAAGTTTGAAATGGTTGGGGCTTAATTGGGATGAAGGGGTAGATATTGGAGGAGATTTTGTTCCTTATCGGCAAAGTAAGCGTACTGATACTTATTCGAAGTATATTAAACGACTCTTGGATTCTGGTCAGGCCTATTACTGTTTTTGCAGTGAAGAAGAATTGGAAGAAATGCGTCAGGAACAGATGAGCAGGGGAGCATCCCCTCGTTATTCTGGCCGATGCAGAAACTTAACTGGAGAGCAAATTAAAAAGTTTGAGGGTCAGGGCAAGACTTCAATTATAAGATTTAAAGTTCCGGCCAAGAAGCTTAAATTTAAAGATCTTATCCGGGGAGAATTAGAGTTTGACACTTCTTTGATAGGGGATATCTCTATTGCTAAGAGTTTAAGTGTTCCTCTTTATAATTTTGCCGTAGTGGTTGATGACTATTTAATGAAGATAAGTCATGTGATTAGAGGAGAGGACCATATTTCAAATACACCCAAGCAGATTTTGATTCAGGAAGCTTTAGGGTTTTCCCAGCCCCAATATGCTCATTTGCCTTTAATTCTAGGACCTGATAAGAGTAAGCTAAGTAAGCGTCATGGAGCCACAGCCGTGAGTTGGTATAAAAAAGAAGGTTACTTGCCGGAAGCGTTGGTTAATTTTATGGCTCTTTTGGGCTGGAATCCAAAGAAAGAATTAGAAATCTTTTCTTTAGAGGAGCTGGTAAAAGAGTTTTCTCTAGAAAACGTCCAAAAGTCGGGAGCGGTTTTAAATGTTGAAAAACTTAATTGGATAAACGGATTCTACATACGCAAAATGAACCTAAGGGATTTAACAAAGCGGTGTCGTCCGTTCTTGGTAAAAGAAACAAAGGCCTTTGATTTCGATTGGATAGAGAAAGTTATCGCTCTGGAGCAAGAGCGCATGAAGATGTTAAGCGAAGTAGGGGAGCAGACAGCATTCTTTTTTAAAGAAAGGCTGGACTACCAGCCAGGGTTGCTTGTTTGGAAGAAAATGACCACTAAAGCGGTGAAAGAAATACTTGACAAAATAGAGAAAGTATTGTCTAGTATAGATGAGAAGAATTTTAATGATAAAGCCCTTAAAGAGGTTCTTGAAAAAATATCTCCCAAAGATAGGGGAGAGGTTTATTGGCCTTTAAGGGTGGCTTTAACCGGGCAAAAGGCTTCGCCTGGACCTTTGGAGATAATGGAAATACTGGGTAAAGAAAGGACGTTAAAAAGGATAAAAGAAGCAATAGCGATAATTATAAAGTCCAAATGACCAAAAAAGGCTTCAATATTCTTATTGTTTTATTACTACTCTTTACGGTAGTATTTACGGCCCGAGGTAGTTTTATTGATGAACTATCAAGACAAATCTCTCAAAGAGAGCAAGAGCGTCAGGGGCTTGAATTGGAGGCGCAAAAATATCAAAAGCTGATAATTGATACTCGGAAGGAAATCCGCAGTCTTAAAACAGAAATTCAGCTAATGGAAGCTCAGATTAAGAAGTTGGGATTAGAAACAAAGATTGCCCAAGGAAAAATTGAGCAGGTTATCTTGGAAATTTTACGGCTTCAATATGAGATAGAAGAAACTCAGAAAAACATAACCCATCAAAAAGAGATATTGGCAGAAACTCTCCGGCTAATTTATGAATACGACCAAAAAGATTTACTACTTGTCTTTTTAGAAGATGAGAACATCTCTTCTTTTTATAGCAAAATTTTTTGGCTGGAAGGTCTCCAGGAAGAGTTAGGGGAGGTGCTCGAAAAACTTAAAGGGCTTAAGGCAGATTTAGAGGAGCGCTATCTCAATGAAGAAGCTAAAAAAGAAGACTTAGAAGATTGGAAAGAGAGCCTAGAGAAAGATAGAACATCTTTAGAGTACAAAACATACCTCTATGATGCATTGATTAAAAAAACTCGTGGAAGGGAAAATAGTTTCCAGCAAATTTTAACTAGGGTTGAGGCGCAAAAGAATGATTTGCTTGGAGATATAAGCCGCTTGAGTAAACAGAAGGAGGAGGAGATTGCTCGGCTTAAAGAACTTCAAGAAAAGCCGAAAACGGGACTGGCTAGTACCGGATGGTATTTTCGTCAAGATGACCCTCGTTGGGGTGAGAGTACTATTGGCATAAGCCGTTCAACTTTGGCTCGTTGGGGATGCGCTGTGACCTCTGTAGCTATGGTGTTAAAGTATCATGGTATTAATATTACTCCTGAACAGCTTGCTAAAGAATCAATGTATTCTTGGGATTTAATTGTCTGGTACTCCAAAGTATGGAAATGGAAAAGTGTTAAATGTGCGAATTGTCTTCTTTCAAAAGATAGTCAATATTATTACGTTCCGCACATCACTTCTGGTATTGACTGGACTCGTCTTGATAAGGAGCTTAAAGATGGCCGGCCAGTGATTGTTTTTGTTAAAGCTGAGGATAGAAACGGCGGACACTATGTAGTTATTCACCATAAAGACGATACTGGTCGTTATGTGGTTCACGATCCATTATTTGGTCCAAATATTTATCTGGACTCTACTCGAGTTTATATTTCAAAGCTTTATAATACGACAACTAAAATTGACCAGATGATAATATATCACTAATATCCCAAAACTAAAATGAAAAATTCAAAAATTAAAAAGTTATTGATTATTTTTATGGTACTGGTGGTTGTTTTGGCAAGTTTTCAGGCTGTTCAGGCTAAGAAAGAAGATAAGCCGCCAAAAGACAAACCTCCTAAAGCAGGAATTACACCGGCTAACCCATTTTATTTTTTAGATGAATGGATGGAGAAGATTGTCTATTTTTTTACTGTGGGTATTGAAAATAAAACTGAGAAGCTTTTAGAGTTTGCCGAAGAAAAATTAGCCGAAACTCAAGAGCTTTTAGAGAAAAACGAGGTTTCTTACGCTGAAAAAGCAAGGGATAAGTATAAAGAATATCTAGATGATGCTCAAGAATTGGCTAAAAAAGCAAAAGACGAAGGTGATGTTGGTTTAGCCGACAAATTAATTAATCTAATTACTCAAAAAACCCTTGAGCACCAAGGGACTCTGACTGAGGATTTTTCCGAAAATCTTCCCGAAAAGCTTCCGGAAGGAGTGCGAAAGATTATTCTCAATATAATAGAAATAAGCGGAGAAGGATTCAGAAAAGCGCTCCAAGCAATATCTACACGTGAAAAAAGGACAGAACTTTTAGAAAGAGTTAAGGATTTAAGGGAGGAGATAGATAAAAAGATAGAAATAATAAGAGAAAATATTGGAATATAGGGACACTTTTAAGATAAATGTCATACAGATAAAGAGTGTCCTCAAAAGGGCTCAGATTATAACGTCGTATAAGGAACATTCTGCGACGTTATAGATTTATTTAAAATAGGGGTTTTTGCTCCCCTATTTTATTATGCCTCACACAGAGAGAAATGGTGATAATTAGCCATTTTCTTTCTTGTCATGAAATGTTTTGTGGATTTCTTTTAGTCTTTTATTAGTAACATGGGTATAAATTTGCGTAGTGCTAATGGAAGAATGTCCGAGCATTGCCTGAACTGAACGAATATCAGCTCCATTAGCTAAAAGGTCAGTAGCAAATGAGTGACGGATGGTGTGAGGGGTTACTTTTTTGATTATTCCTGCCTTAGTGGCGTAGTATTTAACAATTCTTTGAACACTTCTTGGGGTAAGGCGCAGATTTTCTTCTGGTTTGTTAGACTTGGGAATTCTTACAAAAATTGCTGGATCTATATCTTGACGCTTATCTAAATAATTCTTAAGTTTTTCTTTTGCCTGATCGGACAAAAATACTAGTCGAAGCTTTTCTCCTTTCCCCCTAACGCTGAATTCACCCTTTTTTATATTGATTTTATTTCTGTCGAGTTTTACTAATTCCGAAACTCTCAAGCCGGTGCTAAAAAGAGTCTCTAGGATGGCTTTGTCACGGAAAGATTTTAAGCTTTGTCCTGAAGGAGCTTCTAGTAACCTGTCTAATTCTTCTGGCTCTAAGAATTCTACTTCCCTGGGTGATTGTTTGGCCAGCTCCACTTTTTCAACAGCTAGTGTCTTAATATCTCTTCTGGCTAGATATCTTAAGAGGCCTCTTAAAGCAATAATATGATAGTTTTGGGTAATTTTTTTAAGCCCTCTCCCCTTTTCGTCCTGCCAACGGTTGAGATAAATCCTATATTTTCTAACCAAATCTGCGGTAATTTCTCTAGGACCTTCTATTTTTGCCCAAGAAACAAACCGTCTTAAATAGTGGTCGTAACTCTCAATTGTCTTTTGAGACCTATTCTTCTCTATTTCTAGATATTCCAGATATTGAGTAATAAGTTGTTTGATTTCTTTCATGGTTTCTGAGTTTATGTCGCCCAATATTAGTATAGCACAATCTTTTCAAATTCAAAAGCCGATGGAGTTTATTTCCTCATCTTTTTATCAAATTTAAAACCGCTAAATGTGAAAACTTTAGCGGTTTTTTTGTTTGGTTATAGAGTATCTCCTTTACTTTTATCGTATGGCGGTATTACATATCTCCGTTCTTTTCCTTCTGGTCTCTCTAAAATTTTTTCTAGTTTTGCGCAGATAAAAATGTTATTTTTTATCGTCTTCCCCTTTTCGGTTAGTATGTGTTCTAGCTCTTTTACAACCGAGATTAATCCTACACTTTTTTTGTATTGAGTTAGTAATAATTTCGCCCAGCTTTCTACTTCCTCTGCCTCAGCTATTGCTTTTTTCGTCTTAGCGAGTTCTTGTTTTATTGTATTTTTAATTATGTTATTTTTCTGCGCCAGTTCCCCTCTATTTATTACATTGAGTAAGGCTTGTATCTCAAGCCGGTTTCCATCTCTAAGAGTATTAGTAATCAATTCTTCGTAATATTTCTTCTCTATTTCTTTTTGGTTCATCTTTTCTCCTCTTTTTACGGATTTTTAGATCTTTGTTAAGGGTCGTTTGCATCAAGTCTAGCAAAGTTTACAAAAGAAGTCAAGGATGGTAAAATGTAATATATGAGGACTTCATACTCTGCTCTGCAGACTTTTCAAACTTGTCCGCAGAAATATAAATTTCAAGTAGTTGATAGAATCAAAGTTCCTAAGTCAAAGGAAGCTGTTTTTGGAACGATTATTCATAAAACTTTAAAATTCTTGCATTTACCGCAGTTGCTCTCCCCTACTCTTGAGGATGTCCTTAGTTTTTACAACCAAAATTGGAACGCCGAAGTCTTTAAAAATAAGGATGAAGAGGTGGCGGCTATGAAACAAGGGATTGATATTTTGACCCGCTATTACAACAGTAATGATATTAGGGGGACCAATATAGTTAATTTGGAAACACGATTTGAGGTTCCTATTGGCCAGCATATTTTAGGCGGAATAATTGATAGAATTGACAGGTTAAAAAATGGTTCATTTGAAATTATTGATTACAAAACCTCGAGTCGACTCCCAGCCCAGCAGATAGTTGATAATGATTTTCAGCTCTCTTTGTACCGTTTGGGGCTGACTGGAAAATGGCCTAAGCTTGAAATCCCCCAAGTAAAGCTTAGTCTTTATTTTTTAAAACACGGAGTAAAACTTACTTCCGAGAGAACACCCAAACAATTAGAAGAAACTAGAGATCATGTTTTAACTCTAATTTCTGAAATTGAAAAAAGTGATTTCAGGCCCATTCCTGGTGTGCTTTGTAACTGGTGTGGTTATGGGAAGTATTGTCCAATGTTTCGGCATAAATTTAAAAAACCGCAAATATCGGACGAAGAGATAAAAAAGATTTTAAAAGAATTTTTTGAGACAAAAGCAAGAAGCCAAGAAGATGCTAAACGATTAATAGAACTAAGGGAAAGGATATTTACTTATTGTGATAAAGAGGGAGTGGAAAGGGTTTTTTCTCAAGAAGGCTTTATTACTCGTCTTTCCCAAGAACGTTTTAAATATGACCCAAATAAGCTTCGTCAGATTTTAGAACCGCTGGGTAAATGGAATGAAGTGTTGGCTGTAGACAGCAGCAAATTAAAAAAGGCAGCTTTGTCGCTACCCGCCGGTGTTAGAAGAGAAATCTCTAAAGCCAGAGTTTTGGATAAAGAATATAAAGTCTTAAAGGCTACTCGCGCTTCAAACAGTTAGCTGGTATATAGTCTTTGGATTTAGCATCCTCTACTGACTCAAACCAAATTAGATTTTCTTCCTTTATTCTTTTGGCCCAAGTACAGTCTAGGAGATGATACTTATTACTGTTGATGCTACCAACGAACATTTTTCTTGCGGCAAGCGTTGCCGAATCATCGTTTTTCTCTGGCTCCCTGACATCTTCCTCTATTTTATTGCTATTTTAAATATCTGTCGATTCTTTTAGTGAGGCCAGCCCATAATCTTCTATTTTTATCGGTTCCTTCGGCTGTCTTACTAACATCAATCTACCAGCTCCAAAAGAGATTAAGGCGATAAGAATTATTCCAACAACCAGAACAATTTTGTCTTCATTTTTAATAAAAAATTTTTTAACCTTGACAGGTTTCATAGAAACTAGTATTGTTTTAATAAACTAATAAACTAATATTATGGCACACAAGAAAGGGAAAGGTTCAACCTCTTTAGGACGAGATAGTATTGCTAAACGATTGGGCGTTAAGCTTTCTGATGGACAATTGGCTAAGGTTGGCAGCATCATTATTCGTCAAAGAGGGACTAAATTTTTTCCCGGGAAAAATGTAATACGCGCTTCAGATGATACCCTTTTTGCAACCAAGGAAGGGAAGGTTTGCTTTGTTACAAAAAGGGTAAAAAGATTTGACAATGGTTCAAGAGTGAAAAAGATAGTAAGTGTTGAGTGATAGAACCTTAACAATAGTATAGAAGAAGCCCGAAAAATTGTCAAAATTTGGTGGGCAAAGGAGATTAAAATGGACAATCAGGAGTTTTTGGAGAAGCACCCTGATGTAAGAGTAGTGCCCCTAATATCACTCTTTCATTTCTGTCAAGGAAGAAGAGCAAACTCTCTTCAGGAAGCATATGACCACGTATATGGAAAATCGAGTTGCTCTTGGTGCAAACAACGGGTAGAAAGAGATAAGGAATTAAGCCAAATGGCTGGTGTAAAGGAAATGGCTGGTGTAAAGGAAGAAACGGCTAGAAATTTACAAGAACGAAATAATGAAATGATAGATCAGATATTTAAGGATGCTTTTAAACAACTAAGAAAATTAGAAAAAGAAATAGAACATACTAGATTAGAAGGAGTATTGGATGCAACAATACGTAATGAGTGCTTGAACCGCGTAGCGAGTTTAACTAAAAATATTGTTCTAAGTAGAGCAATCTTAAAGGCTAGTATAAACCAAGGCGGATGAATATTTTTAAAGGTCGAACGAGAAGTTCGACCTTTTTTCATTTTATTGCCGCTTTAATAAATTCTCTAAATAAAGGATGAGGGCGTAAAGGGCGAGATTTGAATTCTGGATGGAATTGGACGCCGACAAAGAAAGGGTGATTTTTTAGTTCAACAATTTCAACCAAATCCCGTTCAGGATTAATTCCAGCAACAATTAATCCCCTATCTTCTAAGACGTGTCGGTAGTCGTTGTTGAATTCATAACGATGGCGGTGGCGTTCAGAAATATTTATTTTCCCATAAGCTTTTTGGCTCTTGGTTTGAGGAATCAAACGGCAGGGATAAGCACCCAGTCTCATTGTTCCGCCATACCTTTTTTCCTTGAGATTACTTTTTTGTTCGGGCATCACGTCAATTACCGGACAAGGAGTATCTGACATAATTTCAGTGGTATGAGCTTTTTTCATACCACAAACATTTCTAGCAAACTCAATTACAGCCATTTGCATTCCATAACAGAGCCCAAGGTATGGAATTTTATTTTCGCGGGCGAACCGAATTGCTTTTAATTTACCTTCTATTCCTCTTGTACCGTAACCACCGGGGACAATTATTCCCTGAAGATTTTTAAGTTCTTTTACTTTGGCGGGATTTTTTTCGTACTCTTCTGAATTAAGCCAAAGAATCTTTGGCTTTCGTCTGTGGTACCAGCTGGCATGTTTAATCGCTTCAATTACCGATATATAAGAATCGGCCAGTGTAAACTTACCGGTGCCGAAGTATTTTCCGACAATACCAATAACTACCTCTTTTTTTGCTGTTTGTATAACATTTACTAACTTTTTCCAACTCCTTAGTGTCTGCAAGTCTTGTTTTTGTCGTGTTTTAGTTCTTGTTCTTAAATTAAATTTACTAAGAATTTTTTGTCCTAAATTATCTTTTTCAAAATTAAGAGGTATTTCATAAAGAGATTCAATATCTGGAGCGGAGATCACATCTTCCTTAGCTATGTTACAAAAAATAGAGATTTTTCTTTTGCGAGGTTCATCAAGGGGGACATTACTTCTGGCAAGAATAAGGTCGGGCTGGATTCCGGATGAGTTTAGGGTTCTGACTGCGTATTGGGTTGGTTTTGTTTTCATTTCTCCAATCATTTTGGGGATGGGCAAGTAACTGACTAAAATAAAAAGCACATCTTTAGGGTGCTTTAAATGCATCATTCTAGCTGCTTCTAGAAATAGGAGGTTTTGGTATTCTCCTACTGTGCCGCCGATTTCTACCATAACAAAATCTGCTTTAGATATTTTTCCTGCTCTTTGGATTCTTCTTATTACCTCTTCCGGAATATGGGGAACCACTTCTACGCACCGGCCACCGTATTTTAGATTTCGCTCCCTTTCAATAACTGTTTGATAAACAAGTCCGGTGGTCATATAGTTATCTTTCAGGAGAACCTTATCTAAAAATCTTTCATAATTACCCAAATCTTGGTCGCACTCCATTCCGTCGTCGGTAACAAAAACTTCTCCATGCTCTACTGGATTCATAGTTCCGGCGTCAACGTTGATGTAAGGGTCTATTTTAATGGCGGTGACCTCGAAACCTTTAGATTCAAGGATTCTGCCAATAGAAGCAGTAGCTACACCCTTTCCAATACCAGACATCACTCCTCCCATAACAAAAATGTACTTAGACATAATTATTTGGATTTTAGACTTGATTTGATCCTTGGTTTTTTAACTTTTGATTGTCTGCCGGCAGGCTGGGGCCTTTTTATTTGTGCTTTCTTGGTTTCTCTGCTTATAATTACCTTTATTTTTTCTTTTATGTCGTGGCCTAAGTCGATCGTTATGTCATATTCCCCTATTTCCTTTATCGGCTCTTTAAAAGCTATTTGGTCTTTTTTAATCTCAAGGCCTTCTTTTTGAAGCAGTTTTATTATCCGCAAAGGAGTTATTGAGCCAAAAAGCTTACCGCTTTTCCTCGCTTTAGGAGAAATTTTTAGTTTAAACCCGGCTAATTTTTTAGCCAACTCTTTTAACTTTTTGAGTTCAGCTTGAACTTTCTTGGTCTCTATCTCAAGCCTTCTCTTTAGCTCAAGGAGTTTTTTTTCTGTAGCAAAAACTACCAGACCGCGAGGAATTAAAAAGTTACGGGCATAACCGTTTGCTACCTCTTTAACGTCTCCCGTTTTGCCTAATTTTTTTACTTCTTTTAGTAGAATAACTCTCATAAGATTATTTTAATATTTTTATTGCTTCCTCCAATTGGGGGTCGCGATTATTATTAAAGTCTTCTTCAGTAAATTCGATTTTGATATCCGGTTCAAGTCCTTCATCCATAATAGAAGTTCCTTTAGGAGTTAACCATTTAGCCACAGTTATTTTGAGGCTAGAGCCCCCCTTTAGTTTTTCTAACTGCTGGACCGAACCTTTACCGAAAGACTTTTCCCCGATAAGTTTTACTGCTTTATTGTCTCTTAAAGCGCCGGCTAAGATCTCTGAGCCGGAAGCAGAACCTTGGTTTATTAGAATCACCAGCGGAAAGTCTTTTAGTCTGCCGTTGCCATGAGCGCGATATTCTTTTCTATCCTCATTGCCGAAATCTTCAATAACAACAATTTCACCCTTCTCTAAAAACCAACCGGCTATATCTACCGCTCTTTCAAGATATCCTCCAGGATTATTTCTTAAGTCTAAAATAATCCCCCTTGTATTAGAGGCTAAAACCTCAACGGCTATTTTGGTAAATTCTCGAGAAACATCTTCGGAAAAGTGAAAGATGTCTATATAAGCAATATCTTCTTCTTTTAATTTCCACCTTACTTCCGGAACATCAATTATTCCTCTTATTATCTCAATTTCTTTAGTCTCCCCTACTCTGACGATAGTTAAGACCACCTTAGTTCCCTTTGGCCCGCGAATTAAATCAACAGCTTCCTTTATGGTAAGCTCAGCGGTTAGGGTGTCGTCTACTTTTATAATTTTGTCTCCCGCTTTAATCCCTGCCCTTTTTGCTGGGGTTCCTTCGAGTGGAGCAATTACTGTTAACACTCCATTCTTTATATCAATTTCGGCACCAATTCCTTCAAAGCTTCCCTTAATGTCTTCTAAAAATCGGTGAGAATCTTCTGGGTTCATAAAAATAGAATAGGGGTCGTCTAGGGATTCAACCATACCAGTAATTGCTCCATAAATCATTCCTTGGTGGTTGAGTTCAAGCCGGCCAGCGTATTTTTCTTCAATTAAATTCCAAGTATCCCAAAAAAGACTAAAGTCTAGGTTTTGGGGCTTACCTAATTCTTTATTTATTAATCTTCCTATCAATTCTAGCGAGGGAATGCTTTCCCGACCAATAAAAAATCCTACTCCGAGGGAGGCAATAAGCGCAAGAACAATAGAGATAGTAACTATAAATTTTTTAAGCATTCAACTTATTCCTTTTTAATCCGTATTTTTGAAAATATTTTATAGCACTGTGAATATGAATGCGGGTAGCCTTATCAAAGACTCCCAAGAGGCCTCTATGAGCGGCGCTTGATCTTTGGTGGTAATGGTACATTTTGGCGTAAGGGAAATAAACCACCTTGAAACCAGCTTGCCAAAAACGCCTGCACCAATCAACATCCTCAAAATAAAGAAAAAATCTTTCGTCCATTAACCCAACCTTATCTAAAGCAGCCCTACTTACCATAAGTGCTGCTCCTAGCAACCAACTTACCTCTTTTTTAGATTTATGGTTCCAATCTTTCATTAAATAATGAACTACTTTCTTCTTTGCCCAAGGAAAGCGACCTAAAAAAGTACGGCGATATAAAATTATTTCAGGAGTAACAAATCGATAACAGGAATCCTGAGTTGTTCCGTCAAAGTTAATTAATTGTGGTCCAAGTATTCCTACTTTAGGATAGCTATTCATAAATTCGACCATTTTTTTAATTGAATCCTTGGTAACTATTATGTCCGGATTAAGAATAAGAACTGGGTCTCCCTTTGCAATCTTAACTCCAGCATTAACTGCTTTGGCATAACCCACATTTTCTTTAAACGGGAGAAAAATAACTTCCGGGAAATCAAATCGGATTAGCTCTTCACTTTCTTCTTGGGTGGCGCTGTCTACAACAACGATTTCATAAGGGATATTAAGAAGTGATTCTTGAATAGATTTAATACAAAGCTTAAGGAGAGCCGGAGTTTTATAGTTGACGATAATAATTGATAACATTTAATCAAAGATATTTTTACACACTTCTTGGACTTTATCAAAGTTCCCTCCCACTGGAAGCAACACGTAAGCGCTATTTATCTTTGTGGCATACAAAAGACCTTCTGTGGAGACATCAAAAACCTTTCTTTTGATGTGTGTAAAATCTATCTGTTTACTCAAATCAATTAACTCTCTGATCTCAGTAATGTCCATATCTGTTTTGATATTTCTTTTTAGAACATTAAGAATCTCAAAGATTTTTTTGGGGTTGGCGAGAATTTTAAGCCCTAAAACCTTTTCCTTGATGGCTAAAAATACTTGTTGTTGGCGACGCATTCTGTCGAAATCAGAGCTGGAAAAACGAGATCTTACGTAAAATAAAGCTTGCTCCCCGTTAAGGGTGCTTTGGCCGGCGGGAACAATAAAAGGACGGCAGTTTTCGTCATTTTCATCACACCACCACTGCTTATCTTCCACAAATGGTCTGTCGCGCCAGATAGTAAGTCCTCCTAAAATATTGACTAATTCTTCAAAAGCATTTAAATCAGCGGAGATAGTGTGGTCAATATAAAGGTCGGTAACATCAGAAACAACTTCTTTGCTCAATATTAATCCTCCCCCACCCCGATTTTCCTGCTCTCCTAAGACATAGGCATTATTTATTTTCTTTTTACCGTACGAAGAAATTTTTATGTAAAGGTCGCGAGGAATAGAAATAAGTGCTGTTTGATTGCTTGACTTTTTGATGCTCAAAATCATAATAGTATCGGAAAGGAGATCGCCGTGTCCGTTATCTCTTGAACCACGAGTTCCCAGGAGTAAGACATTAATTCTATCTGGGTCTTTTTGTGGCTGGAGAGGTTTGTTCCCCGAGAGAGGAAGAAGAAAAGCAAGGGGGGAATTCTTGAAGGGTAAAATACTAAGGATACTTCTCCAAAAAGAGTTTTCAGAGATAGAGATTTCAGAAAAAGCTGAACTTATCTTATAGGAAAAATAACCGAAAGTTCCAAAAATCAGTACTAAAATTAAAAAGCTTATCAAAAACCACCTTCTTCTCCAGAAAGGAGGCCGTTTGGAAACTTTTTTCTCTATTCTTTGAATATCGGTCAAAACTCTCTTTATCTCAGAATTTTCTTGATGTGGATAATAGACCATAATTCTAATAGTAATCCTACCACTTTTTTAATTTGAAAACAAGAGAGTTCTTTTGACCCTCAGTTTTTTGTTATGATTTTAATTTAATTACTTACAGCGTAGTAATTGGCCTTGATTGTGTAATATAGAACCTATTTTTATCAAGAGCCCATTCAATATCTTGCGGGTTTTTATAGTGTGCTTCTATTTGCTGGCAAAGTTTAGCTAATTTAATAATTTGATTCTTAGAAAGCTTTTGTTTAGATCTAATGGGATTCACGTTAATGTCCAAAATTTTAAAATTTCTTTCGTCAACTACATAGCTGTCAGGGGTAACTTTACCCAAAACCAATGCCTCTCCCAATCCCCGAACTGCCTCGATTATCATCTGGTTTTTGTCTTTGGTTATTGGGTGGGTGGTAAAGCAAACTCCAGAAACTTCGGACTGAATCATTTTTTGAATGACGACGGCTACTGAAACTTTCTTGCGCCGCAGCCCTCTTTTTACTCGATAAAAAAGAGCCCTCGGGCTATATAAAGAAGCCCAGCATTTTTTAATATTTTCAATAAGGTTCTTTTCGATTGTATTTAAATAAGTTTCCAATTGTCCGGCCCAAGCATCAATTTTAGAATCTTCAGCCGTGGCTGAAGAGCGAACCGCTACGTATTTTGCCCCCAATTTTTTAAGGGCGTTGAAAATTTCTTTTTCAAGACCACTAGGCATTTTGGCTTTCAAAATTAAAGCTCTAATAATTTCTGAATTCTCTTCCACCAGCTCAATATCATTAATGTTGATTCTTTTCCACATCGCTTCAATTTCCACATTAATATCGGTTTCAGCCAAAAACCTCTCAAAAGCCGAAGCCGAAAGCACAAACCCCTCTGGCACTGGCATCCCAATCTTTATCAACTCCCCCAAATTCGCTCCTTTGCCACCAGCGACGGGAACATCTTTTTTATTAAGTTGGTTTAAATTTTTAATAAATTTCATTTTTATTTTTTATGTTTTATTTTCCTCACTATCCCCACACTAGCCGGAATTCCTTTTAAAATAATCTTTTGTTTAGGCATGGTTTTATGCTTTAATAATATCTTTTAGAAGCTTTATTGTAAAGTAAAAAAGGGTAGCCTTAGCTACCCCCAGAAGGACTCTTAAGAACCCTTTAGTTTTTCTTCGAAGGTCTCAATCGTTACCTTGATTTCACTTCCACACTTGCCACAGAATTTAATATTCTCACTGACTTTACCTTGACAGACAGAGCAAATTTTTTTCTGAAGCTTTATTATCCTTACTTCTGCTGGGACAAAAATCCATTTCCCTTTTGCGAATGTTCCACAATTTGTGCAGTGATTCGTGGGAGTGACTGTTGGATAGCCACAATCTGGACATCTATAGTTATCATAACTTGCCATTCTGTACCTCCTTTAGCTTTATTTTTTTATTCTTATTATAACAATAGCATGTTTATATATTTATGTCAATAGCTTGAGGTAATGAACAAATACTAATAAAAAAAGAGTGCGCAAGCACTCCTTTCCTTTAAATATGTAAATAATGGTTATTTTTTTACAACACCGTAAATAGCGGTTTTCTTTTTATTTCTTTTTGCCCACCAGATATCGCCGTATGACCAATGCCAATATTCTTTTGGGTAATTAGATAAACCTGCTTTTTGTAATGCATTAAACATAATTTGTCTGTTTTTCTGG
>SDBT01003908.1_pt1 | contig 25570 bp, 35 predicted proteins | sample 2277101 | NCBI WGS metagenome assembly SDBT01 (sample SAMN10404973, study PRJNA504765) | marine sediment metagenome | isolation source: marine sediment core GS10_PC15, 103 cmbsf | place: Arctic Ocean: Southern Knipovich Ridge | collected 2010 | reverse complement strand
TCACGATTCTATTCCAGGTGCAAGGGGTCACATTGAGCTAGTGGTTACAAAAGTAGTTGAGTCAAGGAGCCTACCGTAAGGGCGGAGTTTGGAGTAAAGGTAACATTAACTAAAAAAAGCACGGTTCCGAAACTCAGGAGTCAAGCTAATAGTGTTGCTATTCGCGTTTTAAATGAGACACTTCAAAATGTTGGACTGGCAACCGCAAAGGGCCTTGCGCCGGGTTCGATTCCATCACAAATTTTTGTAATTCCTGCAAGGGTAGAACAAGGGAGTAAGTTAGTAGGTGGGCTTGGGGTGCCCTCGAAGTATGCATCTGTTGAAGTTGGGGCAAGGCCTCATTTGATAGAACCAGTTAATGCTCAAGTTTTGTTACTTGAAGATGGTCGATTTGCGGCATTTGTAAACCATCCTGGACAAGCGGGGCAACATTTCTTATTTGAAGGTTTGACAGCAGTACAGCAAATAGTTGGAGGTAAGATTATTAATGGTATCTCCGGTACTCGTTCAAGCAGCCGTCGTCGCTAAACTTTTAGCTGACACGACACTTACAGCAGTAACTACAGACATACGAGAAGGTAATTGGCAGGGAGCCTATTTTACTGTTCCGGGTGTACGAGTGAAATTAATGACACAAACACCCATCACCAATGGTCAGTGTCATACACAATTGAGTGACTTGGTGTTTGAAATATTTGGATTCTCAGAAAATCCGTCGTCTCAACAATGTCAAAATGTTTTATTCTTGGCACATCAAGCTTTGTTTGGACAGTTACTAACCGACGTTACGTGGAGATCGGTACGACTGGATTCAATAGATGGTCCAGAAGGACCTGTTCGTGTATCACCTAGAGTATGGAGGGCGCGTGCAGCTTTAAGTGCGATGCTCTATGAGATCAACTGAGTTAAAGTATGGAAGAAACTATTCAGGTAAAGATCAAAAGTAATCTCTCTTGGAACTATGTCTACTTTAGTAATAAGACTGGTAAGACTTATAGATTTAGTCCCAGTCAAGTCCTAAATGTAGACGCAACCGATAGTCCGTCATTGTTAGCCATATTCACTCCTCGGCGTGAGGGATGCTGTGGCTCACGGGTTAAGGACGACTACTACTTCTTTCAGGAGGTAACATAAAATGCCATTAATTACTGGCGAACCAGAAGGTAACATACTTGCTCAAGATACCCTCTTTATTGAGGGAGCGCCCAATATATGGGTTCAGTCGTTAGTCAATAATGCAAGTCCTCTTAACAACCCCGACGGAGACGATTTTTTTTGGGGAATGAGTGGAACGACTGCTGATCCTGCAATTTCGTTGGGATGTATTACTGACGTATCACTCGCGGATAATCTCACAATCAATGATGTTCAGTGCGATACTGATGGTGTTAAAGACACCATCATGCGTCGTAACTACGTTGAGTTCGTGTTTCAACTTCAAACTTTATTCCCACTGACTACGCTGCGCGACATACTGCATACAGGTGCAGTAACATCGAGTGGAGGAGTTGAGAAAGTAGGAATTGGTGATATTAATCAGCAGCGATTCCTGCGATTGTATGCAGCACTTGTGTATGATCCTGACACTGGGGATTACTTGAATTTCACACTGCACAAGTGTAAGTTTGTCGACGCTTGGACGATAGCAATGCGTTATGGAGAACCTTGGCAGATTCAAGGTCTTCGAGTGCGAGCGTTTGCGGAAACTACTGCTGACAACAGCAGTAGTGCAATCCCTGCAGCACAGAAGTTTGCAACAATCATTCGTGCAGACCCAAGTCTGATTTCATGAGCGTGCTGTTTAATTCCCAAGATGAGTCTGTTACAGTCTTGGTTGGTGAGCACGAGTATTTTATTTCTCGTGCTCGCCTTGGAATGTATCTGGAACTAGAACAACACTGGCTATCTAAAGACGTTGAGGGGTATTTGCGTGTGGTAGGGATTGTGGTTGCTCCAGACAATTCTGGCATTGAACTGCTTGTCGCATTTACTAAGATAGTTTTATTAAACAAGATACCTGAAGGAATACCCATAATTGACGTTAGATCACGTCCGGTTAAAACAACTGATATTCCGTGGCAGTATGAAGGTAGAAAAGCATTTTCCTACATTCATTTAGTAGCAAGCACTTATGGATGGAGTCGTGAGGAAATATTAAACTTAAGAATAGAAGAGTTTTTTGCCTTAGCACAAGAGATTCTTACAGACGCTCAACTCAACTCTGAGGAACTGCATCGTCTTTCAAAAATGTCGTACAAATATGATAAGACTGCAAAGACACTAACACTAATAAAACTGGAGAGGCCAGTATGGATGACTCCAAATCCGGTTCCACTCAAAATGAAGCCAGTACCCAAACAATTACTTCCGGTAGGCAATGTAGTTTAGAAGAGTGCTTAGAGCTTCTTGAAATGCTTTCACCTCATAGAGACATGTTGATAAAAACTCGTGACGAAACGTTTGCTATGCAAGTTACAAGTTTACTACAAGCGATTTCAGAGCGCGACATTAATGAATTATCAAAGTTCATTGACATACTTAGTAACAATACAGTGACTGTGCTTAACGGATATGACGCAGCGGCCAAATTTTCCCAATTGTGGATGGAGCAAAAAGGGCCAGTCTTAGTAGAAACTGGGTTGCTTTCAGGCTTGTTATGAATCCTCCTCTGAGCGTTGTTGGCGCAAAAATAGAAATTGAAGGCGTAAATGAGTTCGTTCAAGATGTTGAACGCGCTGTAAAACAAGCTAACGTAAAAATTTCTGAGCTTGGAGCTACTCCTACCAAATTAGAAACAACTCGTAGAAATGCGTTAAATCGAATTGCAAGAACTGTTGCTGAATTTAGTAGGCAGTCTGGACAGTCAATTAGTCAAAGCATTTCGCTCTTACGTAATCTTGGAGTTGTTGTTGACAATGATATTGATAAAGTTGAAAAGTTAGCTAGGACATTTGCGAACGTTCAGCAGCAAGCACTTATTCAACCTCCAACCGCTCCTACTACTGAAGGTGGTGAAGGTCTTAACTTAGGAGAGGCAGCATTTCAATTGAATCAAGTTGCAGGTGCATTAAGTGCTATTGGTGCAGGAGTTAAAAAAGCATTTGATTTTGCTACTGAGGGTGCTCAGCTTGAACGTCTGCGAGCATCCTTTGAACAGCTTGGTAATACTGAGGAAGACCTAGAGCGTCTACGACGTGCGTCTCTAGGTACTATCTCAGATCGTAACCTTTTACTTTCAGTGAACAGGGCGCAATTGCTTGGAGTTTCAAGTGAAAGTGAAAAGTTAGCACAGATACTTCAAGTTGCTGCTGTTCGTGGTAGAGCACTTGGACTTACAACTGCACAAGCATTCGATCAAATAATCGTCGGTCTCGGTAGACTTTCACCACTTATTTTGGATAATCTTGGAATAATTATTGAAGCTGATGAGACATATTCTACGTTCGCAGCTTCAATAGGAAAGGTTGCAAGTAAGTTAACTGAAGCCGAAAAGCGAATTGCACTTACTAATAAAGTAATTGAGCAAAGTGCTGCCCTTGGTTCTGCGGTTGTAGACAGTGCTACTAAACTTGAACGGTTTGAAACTGCGGTTACTAATTTTGGTGACAGCTTAAAAGTAGTTGGTGCTGAAGCTGGAGTAGGGTTTTTAGATTTTCTTAGTAACATGGGACAAGCATTAAGTGGACAAGAACCAGATGTAGATCGCTTTGTTAGACTTCTTAGACAGATGGAAGAAGGTGGACTTAGGGGCGCTCAGGCGTTTTTGGAATTAGAACAAGCAGGGCAAGTTAATCGTAGAGAGATTGAAAATGGAACTATTGCTGTTGACGGACTTGTCGAGAGTCTTGCTGCACTTGAACAAATAATGGGAACTCTTACTCGTGAGGGTTTCTTAGTTGAACAAATGGACTTACTCGAACGTCGTGCAGCAGCAGGTGATGAAGAAGCTAGACGTAGACTTCGAGAGATGCGAGAGGCACAGGCTGCTCCTCCCATTGAAGCTCAAGCTGAATTTTTTGATGATGTAACTGAACAACGACGAAACCTCTCGGACAAACTTGCAGACATAGAGGAGCGAAGGGGGGAGCGTGTGCAAGCGTCTGAAGAAAAGCGCCTGGCAGATATTGAACGCGCACACGCCCACTTTGCAGACAAAATTGTTGACATTGAAGAGGACGCTGCACGCCGAATTGAAGATGCACATCTCAAGGCAACTCGCAAGAGAGAAGATGCTCAAAGGGACCTCTCAAACGACATAGCCGAATCTGTACGCCATTTAGAATCCGATCTGGCACAAATAGACGTTAAGTTGTCAGAAGAGCGGCAGAAGGACGCTGAGAGGTCCAAGGCACGTAGGGAGCAGTTAGAGCGTGATCATGTACGGGCACTGCGCGACATACAACAGCAATTTGCCTTTGATGTGCAGGATGCAGTGTCTGAGAGAGACGCGCGTGCTGTGCTAGACCTGATGCGCCAGCGGGATTTTGATATTCGTGGTGAGAACGAGTCCTTCCAAGATCGACTTACAACTGAGGATGTCAATGCATCAACTCGTGAAGCGGAACGGGAAAGACAAGCTCAGCGCGATCGTGAACAGTTAGTCGAGGATCAACGCCGTCAAGTTGAGGAGTTAAAACGAGCACAAGCAGAAAAGCTTGCTGCTATCGAACAAGCACTTGCAGATGAACTTGTAAAGATTGCCACTAATGAAGCACGTAAGAAAGAAGACGCTGCGGACGCTCGTGAAGATGACCTTGAAAAAGTTGAAGGGGCTAATGAAGACCGCCTAGAGACTATTCAAGATGGTTTTGAAAAACAGCAACGGGCCGCTCAAGAAGCTTTTGAGAAAAGATTGCGTGCTTTAGTAAGGGCATTTGTTCAAGAAAACGAGCTTACTGCACAGTCAATGCAGATAATGTTTGATATTATAAACAGTTTCATTGGAGAGGGCGGGGTAACTACTTTATTGTTTAGACAGTTTGAAGATGAAATTGCCAACCTAGCTAATATTACTGACGAGTTTCAAAACAATTTACCCCTCTCTTTAGGTACGCCCCAGTCTACTACAGGTCCAGCAGGTATTCCAAGAACCGGAAGAGCATCAAATGTTACTGCCCCGCTGCGGGAAACCCCCGAGCTTGAAGGACCAAGGACATTTGGTGATGTAACTCAAGTAGTAGTTCCTTCAGCGGAAAGCGACATTAACATTATGCTTACGTCTGAGGGAGATTTTGCAGAGGAAATAGCTGATGATGTAGTAGATCGCATTGCAGAGGTTATTGAAAGGAGTATACAAACCTAATGCCTTACAGACTTAATGGAGTTGATTTGATAACCCCTCCTCTTGATGGTCATTGGGTTGACCAAGAGGTTTTAGGCGTGGATGGTAATAACCGTCGTATTTATCCTGCGACTAGAATGTTCGAGATGGTATGGTCTATGTTAAGTCCTGAAACATTCAATCAAATATTTGATCAGTGGTTAGCGTTGGATACTACAGGATCAATAGTTTCCGAACTACCTGAACTTGGAGTTGACCCGTTTGTGTTTCGAGCGTACACCGGAACTATTGTTGATCAGCCTATAATGGGAGAGTTCTTTCAAGGTTTTTATAAGAAAGTAACGATGCTAATACGCAATGTCCGTACCTAGTGCAGCCGAGCAACTTTTGCTTGGCACGCGTCCCCAACAAACAGAAATACACTTTGATATTTTCAATCCTGCAACGGTACTGTCTGCCTCGGTCAATGATTCCGATGCTGCACAGGGAAATCGTGTTATAACCTATGACAACGCCACGGGCGATTTCAATGATGTTAAGCCTGGAATGACCTTGTATGTTGACAATGAATTTATTCGTGTGATTAGTGCAACGTCAACTACTATAACGGTTGCGGAAAATGATTATATAGTATGGACTGATGACCTTGAATTTGTTGTGCGGACATTCTTTCTTCCATGGGGTGTGCTTCCTAGAATCACAATAGACAGCAATGATATTGTAACATTTTTTAAAGATTTCAATATTGAATATGTTGATCAAAATTCAGTGCTTGATCCAATAGTTCATATGGGGCCAAACGCTGCTGAACTATTGGATCAAGACACTGGCGACGTCGATATTTTTTATACTTCAGTTGGGAGTAGTGATCCAAACGGTTCTGGGCTTTCTACTTTTTCGTGGAACTTTGAAGGAGCACAAATAACAGGATCGTCAGCGGTTAATCCTGGTAATGTCACGTATGATACTCCTGGCGACTTCATTACAACTCTTACTGTAACCAATGACGCTGGTAAAACGTTTACATCCCATCGCCACATTATAATTAGAAATGCGTCTCGATCTCAATGGGGAATTAATAGTCTTGAGGGTAATAGAGGTAGTGGAAGTTGGCAAGCAAGTCTTTGGGTTCGCAACGATATTTCAGATGTAGTTGACGGCGCACTAGTCATATTACATACAACAGATTTTTATGGTACTACAAAACAGTCAATTGGAGGTAATGCTACAAATAGAAGCAACACTCTATTTGTAGGATACATTTATGGAGAGTCAATTAGATACGATGCTACTGACAATATAGTTACGTTCACAGTATTTGGTCTTGGTGCGTATCTTAATAATCTCGAAACTATGTCCGCCACGTTGGAAGACAAAGCAACTGCAACAACGTGGAATGAGATGACTTCCTTAGATATTGACCGCGCACTTTTTGGATTCATACGCTGGCAAACAAATATAATGGAAGTTGCTGATGTAACGTATACTGGTAACACATTTCCTGTACAGTTTATTGACTTTGCGCGCGGTCCTATACTTGCATCCTTACGGAACTTGGTTACATCTGCAATTAAGGGACTTGTAAATAGTGATGCACAGGGGGCTTTGTTTATTGAAGAGGACATACAAACTGTTGCGATTGCCAGTCGTAATATTCCGACTACAATGGAGCTATCCCGCCAATTCTGGATGAACGAACCAGAGATACAACACCGCAGGCGGCGTGTGCAATCGTTTTTGGAGCTTGGTGGTATTCTTTATTCAGGAGCTACAGGTACATTTGCAGCAATGTTGTCAGGTGCTCCTGGCATAACTCCGAGCTATTTCGGGTCCGCAAGTAGAGAACACGGACTTATCATTGGAGCTACAGGACAACCATTCTTAAATGCACTCACTGGAAACGTTTTTGCCCTGCGTAATAATCCTTTTCCAGAAGTTACCTTTGAGATGGCAGGAAATATCAGAGTATTTGACATAGCTCCTCAGGAATTTACGCAAGCTACTCTTTCAGCAGATGAAACTTTTTCAAACGTAGTATGGAATCCTCAAAGACTGATACCCCTACGAGTCGAATATACATATAATCCAAAAACATTTAGTTTGTTGCCTGTAGTTTCATTTGAAGGTGAAACTGACGGTCCTCCCGGTGAAACAATTATTATTCCTGCGACCCCGCCATGGGACCCTCCTGAATTACCTCAGATTCCTGTTCAACCAATACCCGTACCAATTCCTCCAGTTGCAGGAAACGCTTCACACGTATTTTTCATGACTGATAATGATGAGATTGTTTTGTCAGGAGATATATTTAGTACACTTACCAGTCAGCCTACGTGGAGCGCGTTAGGAATTGGAAGCGGGTTGCCTAGCAATCTTGATGCCCTTTGGGATGCTGGTGGAGGTAATAGAGGATGGATTGCAGTTATTTGGGATACCTCACGGGCATATGTGATTGGACGTGTAAGCACAGCCAGTCCAACCGATAAACCTTGGGCCATCTGGCAAACAACAAATATCTTGGATTCAAGCCCAGTATGGGTCGAACTCTTGCGAGGTGGGGACACTGTGCTAGGTAGTACAGTATTTATTGATCCTGGCAATGGTTCGCCTTTCTCCAGGCTGCACAGACAAGGCAATAGTGTATACGTGTTGATTCGATTAGCATCAGGAGGAGAATCTCACACAAGACATGATGGTGCGGTCTTTACAGATACTGCCATTTCTATTGCTCAGAACGTTCAGACCGAAGTTGCAACCGAGGCAGCCTATACAGATGAGTCAGCAGGAAACACTAGGGTTTTTAATCCAATAGGTACTGTACTGGCTTCTTTTCTAAATAATGCAGCAGTCAATCGCACTATTTGGAGAAATTATGCCGGAGGTAGCTACTTTACATTTAGAAGTACACCGACTGGTAACTTTTTGCACAACGCAAATACTGATAGTGATACAGTTCAATTTAGTGGTTTCGATACGTCTGTAAACATTTTTACAGAGATAAGAGGAGCACTTAACGGCTTAAGCTTATGTTTCGTGGGAGGAGATGATCAAGCTTGGGTTTCTGCTAATGGTTCCACATTTACAACAGGGACATTAGTTTGGGAAGCGGGACAAATTGATTTCTTAGACGTTGGCGGGGGAGATCAGCTTGCATGGTTGCCATTTTCAGTTGCTAACTCACAAGAAATGTTTAGACTTGCGGACGATATTTTTGGAACACACGCATTCTTTAACAAGACTGGAAACTACTGGACTGACATTGATACATCTGGAGGAGCGTTTTTGGCGACGCAATTGCAGGTAACATACGAATGACTAAAAAAGTAGATCGAAGACTTAGTTCCGCAATTAGTAGTGCCATTGGCACACGCGCCCGAAAGGTTGAACGTATTCCAGGATTTTTGGGAGCATTTGTTGACGGAGAGAAGACAGTGCGTGTGCCAGGTCGGGAAGATTTTGTCTTTGTTAGATTACGAATGGATAGGTCTGAAACTATTCAAGCGTTTAATGATCAGGTTGGAGATCAGTTTGGTATCCCTGTAACTGTAATTAGAGATGAGTCTGCCCCAAGATTCTATAGGGTAATATCACGAGAAATTGATACTTTCCAAGATTGGGGTTCTCCGTACTTAGTCAATCATGCAGAGCAACATATGTTTGCAGGCGGTACGGGTACTGTAGCAAGTGATGTTGTTTGGGTTTACAGAAGGGCGTTTGTTCCTTTAGGAGTTAGTCCTAATGGTACGATGACTGCTAACGTAGCGTCTGATTATTACATTTGGGATAACATTGTTAAGCATTTTGGTCCTACTGGCACGGTTGACTTTTCAAGTGTCAGAGATTCGTTAGGCGTTTTTGAAGCAAGGTTTGTTACTGTATTTTTGAATGGAGATACAAGCGAATTAAATTATCTCACTGGAGAGATTTTCGATAATACTGTAGTAGTAACCGATCCAACTGAGTTTATTTCAGTCCCAGGTTCAAACGAAGGCATCCCTTTAGCAGCAATTTATTTATTTAATAGTATGACTCAAGTGTTGTGGAAAGACATATTCGATATACGTCAAATAATTCAAAGTGTTGGAGGTAGTGGTGGTGGGAGTGGAGTGAACTGGGCTAATGTAATAATAGTAGCAGTTAGCGGGGGTGATCACACCACGATAACAGCGGCCTTAGCAGAAGCAAGTGCTGGTGACGTTATACTAGTAATGCCTGGAACGTATGTTGAGTCAATAACTTTAGTTGCTGGTGTTACGGTTGTAGGAATAGCCAATTCAACAGGACCAGTTATCATTGCTCCCGCTGCTGGAACTGTTGTAACTATACCTTCAGGTGCGGGTACATATCGCCTACACAATTGCACACTCACTCCTCCTTCATCTACTGCAACTGTAACTGACAATATGGGCGCTGCTGGGTTGGCTACGTTATATCGTGTTAATATTGGAAGTTCAGGGGGAGGAGATTCTATTGATAGCTCTGGAGGTAATGCAAGTGCGACTCTCACTATAGAAGAGTGTAGACTTACTGGGGACTTCCTTCAGTTTAGCATTTGTGATTTCATCGATTCAATATCATCATCAGAAATCTCTCCAGTTGCGAGTGCTGGTGATCTTACTATATATGGAGGAGAAGTATTAAGTGGTATAACTCATGTATCTGGCCAGACAGTTGCGTATTTGAACACTCCATTTATTGGTGGAACGGTTTCAGGCAGTGCAACCGAATTTGGTTCGTATATGGCCGGTACAAACGAGCTTAGAGTTATTAACAACCTCATAGTAGGTAACGATATAGATATTACTGATGGTGCATTGTTAGTGGCAGGCACAGAGCGTATTAACAACTCAGGAGGGGCATTATTCACGTCGATTATTGATACGGCTCTGACCACAGGGCGCGTAATCTTTGCAACTACGAACGGCGAATTAACCGATGACGCAGACTTCACGTTCGACGGTAGCCAACTTGCACTTGCTGTACAGGGATCAAGTGGAGGGGTTTTACTCGGTGGTGACGCTCAGTTATATCGTAACGCCGCTAATGAACTGAGGACACCTGACACATTGGTCGTGGATGGTAATCTGGGCATTGGCCTTGTTTCACCTACTGCGGATGTCCATATACAGCGGAGCGGTTCATTAGCCTCCGTTGACGTTGAAAGGTACGGAGGCGCTCCGTCCTTTGTGTTTAAGGCGGCGGGGGGCACACTCGCAACCCCTACTGCTGTTTCTGCTAACGGAAACCTGGGGCGCTTTAACGCCTTCGGACACGATGCGACTGATTTTGATGCAAGCTCCAACGTGGCCGTGTTCTTCAAGGCAAGTGAGAACTTCTCAGTCGGCAATCACGGCACATACATGACATTTGAGGTAACGCCAGACGGATCGACGACGCGTGCTGAAAAAATGCGACTAACCAACGATGGGCGTCTGGGTGTCTTGTCAAACGCTCCGGCAGGGCAAACGCATATTGACCAGTCCAGTGCGACAGGTGCGATACCAGTTCTCTTCCTTGACCAAGCTGATTTAAGTGAGGAGATGATTCAATTCGCTACGACCATCGGTACGGGAAATCCTATAGAAGCTGTTGGTGCAAAAACACTGACAACAACGCATTTTATCAAAGTAACGCTTCCAGGCAGTTTGACCAGATATATTCCGGTTGGAACGATTGCTTAATTTTAGCCGTCAAACATCAGTTCGTCAGTCATATCTTCTGGGTGTTTTCCAATAGCTTCATAGAAGTCTAATAAAAATCCCGCAAGTGCAGGATTGATACCATTGACTTTAAACTCTGGATTGCTTAGTCGTTTATAAATCAATTCCGCTTGTGCATCAGATAATATAAACGGGCCTTCATAATTTGTATCTAGTTCAAGTACACGAGATGCTAACCCCAGCCATGGCGCTATCGTTATTATTGAAAGTCCTTCTGTAGGCGACCAATTAAAGATTAGTTCAAGCCATTTTTTATCGTTAATCGAGTTCTCTAAATTACTAAATAATTGTACAAATTGTTTGCCAGCAGTTTCTTCCGTTAAATTAAGTATTTTGGAAACCATTTCAATATCGATTTCTACAGTGTTATAGGATATTCGACGCCGCAACTCTAAAGTAACTGTCATAATGTATTCTCCTTAAGTAATTTACGTAGCTCGAAAACTGTTTTATCACGTTCCTCTTTAGTAAACTCTGTAGCATACTCAAGTACAAGCCTTAACTTATCTTCCGCTTCATAATCATTGACTACAACTAATAGCTTTTTACATGCTGCCTTAAGGCCATTACGATTAGTAATGATAACTTTATAAATGCTTTTATGAGGTTTTGTAGTTCCTCCAATCATTCTAGCAACATAGTCACAAATCACTACATCTGATAAGTAAACTACGATAGATATATATCCTAATTTACTTATATAAATATGTCCCTTTTCAAGGAATATAGTTCCTAACCTAGTCAAAAGTAACCTCCTTCATTGATCCCCATTTAGGACCCGCTTCGGCGTCTGCTACCCATGCTACTTCTGGGAACCACTTACGTCCAATACTTTCCATTACATCTATTAAGTACATAGCACAGTTATTCATTTGATATTCTGGCACTTCCACAATGATTGAATCATGAACTAACAAAAGTAGATCAGCTTCGAAGTTAGGCAGTCTGGGGTGCGCTTCAATAATTGTTAACGATGTAAGATCAGACGCTGTGCCTTGAATCGGTGCATTGAACGATGCTTTCTTAGCGTCGTCTTGGTTGTTGTAGGTAATTAAAGGTATGCGTCTGCGTCTGCCAGTTCTATATTCGACATATCCATGCTTGTGCATGTGCTTAACTTGCGCGGTTTTCCATTCTGCTAGTTTAGGCATCAACGTATTGTAATCTGTTATGAATTTCCTTGCAACCTTCAAAGGTAATCCTGCCTCTTTAGCAAATGAAAATTCACTACCGCCATATAAATATGCAAAATTAAAACTCTTACATAGAGTACGATCTTCCTTTGTAAAACTCTCTCCGAACATGGCAGTAGCCACTTCTGTATGCAAGTCACGACCATCAGCGTATACCTTAAGCAGCCACGGATCGTTACTGAGTGCAGCAGCTACTCTCATTTCTGCCTGTGAATAGTCAACGCTCAATATTGTCATACCTGGTCTGGCTATAAAGGCATCTTTTATAACTTTCCCCCACCGACTGATAGGATCATCTGGGTTTCCTGGTCTAGGAATGGTCTGTAATGGTGGATTCGTTACAGACACACGGCCACTTTCAGTACCATGTATTTTTACATCACAATGAACAACTCCCATATCATCCATACTGTTGAGAAGATTTTCAACATACGAACGACGCATTTTGTGTATACGTCTATAAAGTTTTAATAATTTGATGCTAGGATGTTTACCTGCGTGTGCTTCTAAGAACTCCTTACCCGTTGTATTTGGCTTTGCATTCCTAGGACGAAGTAACGGTAAGCCAATGTCTTCGTAATAAAACTTAGATAATTGTTTTGGGGATCGTATGTTGGCGACTTTGTTTTCTGTAAGAGCGTAAAATTTTTGTTCTATTTCCTGCAACTGAATATCCATATGAATACCTTGCTCTTCAAGATAATCAGCGTTTACTTGCCAACCTAGTAATTCCATTTCTGTTAATATTTCTTGTAGGGGCATGTGTATTGACATGAAAGGATTATTGAAAGTATTCTCATCATGAAGTATACCGTTAAATTTGTAATAGAGGTGCAGTGTGCAAATAGCATCCCATGCGGCATATTGACAAAGCACGTCCCATGGAATATCACTGTATAGGGACTTACGAGACTTAAGATATTTGTGGATACCTATTTCGTAATCAGGTACGTTTATAAACTTTGCTGATAATCCTTTCAAATCGTGTGTTCCTGGACGTTCGTCTATCACAGCGTGTGCCAGCATCGTGTCAAAAGTACATCGTGCAAAGTCCCATTGAAAATGATGTCTTAAAAATTTAACGTCAAACTTTGCATTGTGACCTACTAATACCGACCAACGACTCCAGAACTTTTTCCAGCGTGGATCGGATTTGGTTGAATAAAGAACGTTGTTATCAATACCAGGATGATTACCTGGTACGATGTAAGCATGAGTGGGATTGGCATCCGAGGACAAAACCATTAATAGTATTTTGTGTCCTAAGTCAAGATGTGCAGTTTCAAGATCAAATGCAAGCACACTTCCTTTAATCTTATCAAGTTGATCTAGGTTGGTTATAATGGTATAAGTTGGAGTTGGAGGAGGTATTAATTTGCCGATGGGTCCCAATGCTTGAGTTACGAATTTAGTTATATCATCGAACATATTACGAGCATTATCAGTTGCTCTAAGTATTGCAGCAGGATGAACCGTACTTAACGCCATACGGAACTTATAGTCGGGAGTTTGCATCCATCGACCGTGGATGGTTGTCCTAGAAATGCCTTGTTTTTCTTCACCCATAACTGCATCACGCGCAATCTTTCCTAGTATAAGCATTGGGGCATTACCCATTTCACGTAATTCGTGAACTAATCTAAGCTTACAGCAAGCTACAGCATCAGTCATTTGCTGTGCTTTGACTTTCGTGTTGCTTGAAGGTTGGCACAGTACAGCATTAGTAACATTACACTGATCACGAGTGACTCCTAACTGTTTAAGAGTTGCCCAAAGTAACTTTCCACTTGGACCTACAAATGCTTTCCCTTGACGGCCTTCCATCTCACCCGCCGACTCTCCAACCAATGTATACTTGGCGTCAGAATTAATTGGGTCTGATCCTGCAAAGGGTCGATTTATTAAAGGACATTCATTACAGCTAGCGTAAGGAGCTTTTTGCATTAAACTTCTCCATTATGATACCATCTAAATTAAGACTCAATGCATCGGCAACTTTAAACGCCATGAATACCACATCTGCAAGTTCGTCACCTATATCTACTTCGCGCTCGTTATTACGAATGAGTGAAGTATTTCCTCTGAGACGGGCGTCACACACCTCTCCTACTTCAGAACATAGGAACAAGATGGAATCATCTACACTTGCATGTTCGATCCACCCTTTATTTATTGAGTAGCGTTGAAACATTTGTCTATAGTTCATGAGTTTCTCCTGTGCGTAAATTGAACGTTCTGTTTCTATCCCAACATTCTACCTGGGCAACGGCAACTGCGATAACGTGTATTAATTCTTCTCGGTAATTATCCACGTCGCGTTCGAGAGCAGCATGGCACACCTCCCCTACTTCCTCAGTCAAAATTGCAATCCACGTATAAGGTAAGTGGTTTTGTTCTCCCCACTTTGCCATCTGTAAGTTTACTTGACTACTAATCTCTTCAATAACTCGCGCATTCATTACGTAAGCTCCCAAGTCATGCAGCTATACATCCGAGTCGTCTAATCTGTCCCCTGCACCTCTACCATGTAACCATAATAAAAGCGCGATCACGAACATTATAGGTAGTATTAGCTCTTCCATATTATCTAACCTCCACTTTAACCTGAGTATTGCTGCGAAACAACTTGTATCGCGCACCATTAGTGGTATATGCATTGTGCCTTGTAAGCTTAAGTGCGCTGGTAGCTTTACACCAGCGTTGGTTATCGTAATAAAACAAGTCGTATTTTCTAACGTTTCCGAATGTAGTATTACTAAAAGTCATTAGTCTTATTCCTTTCTTTCATAGAATTGGATGCTACTATAACTTCCATATAACACTCCATGGTTCACGGCAAGAGCGTGTGCCATGTCTTGTCGGATGCGAAAGTTAGTTAATCCATTATCTGTACTAGGGGCGTGGTCAAAAATGACAGTCATTCTATCGTTACCATATAAGTCCTCACTTTTAATGATTTCTACCTTTAGTCCATGACGAATAGCATAATCACTTATTTGTGTTAGTGTTGGAATACCTTCACCCATTATGAACCTTTTTGTAATGCATGTAATTGTGGAAGGATTCGATAGAATGCCAAGTCAGGGTCTCTAACAACTCTATCTTGCAACCACGCCATTCTATCAAGAATGTCATCTCGTGAAGAAGTATTATTAAGTTCCGTTCCAACTGACAAAAAGAAAGGAATGTCAACTAAGTTAATTGATTGAGTTGCATACTTGATCCATTCTAAATCGTTGTCGTCAAATACTACATACTTAATAGATGAAGCTAATTTAAACGTGCTACGCATCTTGATTGCACTACGAATAGGTAAATATGCAAACTCACTTTGCATTCCACTGCTTGGGGGTTTAGGAGATACCACCATCATGGTTAAATTTGGATGCATTACCCATTCATCAAATTTACTACCTTGTGTTTCCATTGCAATGAACGCACCTCCTTTGCCGAGAGCGTCAAATAAGTCATCATCGACAAACAAAGCAGGATTTCCGCCAGTCAATGTTATCCAAGGTGCGCTACACGTATAGAAGTCGTCTTCTGGTCCACCTAACAAAAGGACCTTCTCTAAGATTTCCTGTGCAGTCATCTTATAAAGTTCCCATCCAAAGTATTTTGGATCAACTGCATGTTTAGCATCACACCAACTACAATCAAAATCACAGCCTGCGAATGTTATAAATGATGTTTGGGACCCAACTAAAGGACCATCATCTTGAAATGCTGGTCCATGAATTTTGCTAATTGGATATGTTTTATCAGACATTTACCACCCTATGTCAGCGATAGTATTTCTTAAGATATGATATAGTTCGTCGGATATTTTAAATCGTTCTCGATTGATCTGAAGACTTTTCCAAATATTGCCATCGTTATGCCGCAGCAATGCTGCTTTCCAGTCACAAATCATTTCAACAATATCTAATAACGACATTCCTTCAATGCCAACCGGCCAGTGTTCAGGATGGTGAGAGTTGTATGTATAATGATGATCAAGTGCAACTCCCATTTCCTTGAGATATTGTTTGTATTTCTCACTTCCATAGGACACATCTTTAAGCAGAGGAGTGTACTTGTCAAACAACTCTTTCTCAGGTATTTCAAGTTTACTTTTATCGTGGTTTGCGCCACGTTCCACCAACCTTTCAATTACATCATGCAGAAACTTATTAACATCTAAAATATGTTGAATTGTATCTTCTGTTGAGTCATACATTTTGCACACGCTCCTTTGCTGCCCTACAATACTCTTCATCAATATCAATACCTATGTAACTGCGCTTCAATTGCTTTGCGGCTACAGCAGTTGTACCGGAACCTATAAGAGGATCAAGTACAATATCCCCTTCTCTAGTAAACAACTTTATAAACCAAGTAGGCAAGCCAATTGGAAAGGCGGCGCTGTGACTTTTGTTTGAACTTTCAGTTGCCATATGGATAACATTGTTTGGATATACTTTATCACGATCAACCCAATTAGAAACATTTTTACCAAATCCACTTCCAACTTTTGACTCATCTCTACTTTGATCAGTGTCACTTAATTTAGATAAGCGTTTTTTAGACCAATCTCCGACTGGAACCATTACTTCATCTTGATACATGTTAAATCTTTTTTTCTTATTAAACTGAAGCAATCTTTCCCAAGAATCTCTAAACCTATTAGGCCATTTACCGGGATAAGAGTTTTTCTTGTGCCACATAAATTCCTCAGTCCATAACCATCCTTGCTCTCGCATTTTAAGTATCAATCTAATAACGTAAGTATTTCTCTCACCATCAACAACCCTTTCTTTTATATTAAGAATAAAAGTTCCGGTGGGTTTGAGTACGTGAAATAATTGTTTAGTTTTTGGCAAGAACCAATCCACATACTCATTAGGTTTTATACCTCCATATGTTTGTTGCCGTTGATCTGCGTAAGGAGGCGATGTAATTATCAAGTCAACGGATTCGCTAGGTAATTGCTGTAATACTGATTCGCAGTCGCCGTGTATTATTTTATTAGCTAGAAGCATCTTTCACACGCTCCTTTAATCGTTTGAGTTCCTTTTCTACTTCTTGTAAGTGAGCAAGTATCCACTTCAGGTTGACCATCTCAGTCTCAAGGAACAAATGCTGAATAGTAATCAGCTTGATATACTCTTCTACTAATTCTCGTACTGGCACAATCGCATCCACTAGCAATATATTAATAATTTCTCTATCGTAAATGGATGGTACAACTAAACGTCCATTATGATCTGACAAGTTTAACTCCTGTAGGAGGATACCATCGCTTGTACTGTTTTGACTTTCGTAGGTTAACATCCATATACGACTTCGTAACTGGATTGTACAAATGTGCAGTTTCTCCTGAAACCATTAGCACATGCCAATGCGTTTGTTTGTTACGTTTATGCACGAATATTTGTCCTTGTTTCATAGTTTTAATGCTCGTTTTGGTCAATGAGTAGGATCATTCACACACCTCGGCTGCATAAAACTCCTCTGCTTCAAACTCCGCCATGATTACATTTGCAGCAGCAAGCGCCATACGTGTAGCCGTGTTATCATTTATATATCCTGGCAATGTATGGTTATCATTTGAAGTTTGCTCATCTAAAAATTCAACCATTGTCTTGAGCAATGCAGCATTTAGCCTAAGTTCAATTTGCGTCATGACTTCACCCCCACCAGAAAGTTATTAAGCGCCACTAGTTTATCCCTCACAATCTTTACTCTTCCAACTCTCTTGAGATCGAAGTCAAGATCAGGGTTGACTTTGCATATATCCGGTGCTGTATGCATCTTGTCGGCATATCGTTTGATAGCTCCCTCTATCTTCTTCTCTGGTGTGGTATGAGGATCGTGATCTTCCCACAGTAGAAAGCCCCCTATACCCTCTGTTTTAATATCAATCGGCGCTGTTGTCATCTGATTTGTCCTTTCCATAATCTGGATGTATCGGTATTTCAATCGACTGGTCAACATTGGTGTTATGATTGTATATACTGTCAAATATCTTATCGATAATCTGCCTGACTTCGTTTGTGCTATAGAGATGAGTTAGTTCAATACTAAGTTTTCGCACTTGCCCTGGAAGTGTAGTATCAACTTCTACTGATATATTTACACTAATATTTGACATATGATTACCTCCTGATTAGGGTGTAGCGTCATGCACCAACGCAGTCTGTTAGATTTGACGCTACACCCACCTGAGACGGTTAGTGGTTGGATGCCAGGCTGCCCATACCCCACTCATTACCGCTGGCTTGACCGCTCAGGCTGATGGCTAAACCATTCCGACTCAATGGCTATATACTACTGCCTTCCTCATCATGATGCTTAACCATCATTCACGACTTACCACAGGCTACAAAGTTTGCCCAATGTAAGCAAGTTGTAAGCCGCTGAGTAGTGAGATGGTATTGTTACTTTTGATTAGTAGCCTCACCAGGGCCAATACCATTCCACTCAGCGACCCACAACCCGTAAACTAATCCTCGACCAGTGTACTAATCATTGTGTTGATTTCATCTATCAGTATCCTAAGATCAATTTTAGTTTCACTGACAGGCTTCGTAGTATCGTTGAATACTTCACGAATTGCATCAAGTGCTTTTTCATACAAGTCTTCTGACATCGCAATGACTCCTTAAAATTCTACAGTTAATGTGTTCGGCGGGTCCAGTTTTGCAGGTACATCCAAGTTAGACGCTACACATGCATCTAAAGATATTCCATACATAAACTTCTTATTACGTAATTCCGGCTTAATGATATATTGACCTTTGTTGTCTCCATCCTCATTAAGAATCCTCTCCTTTAATTGTGTATCAAGAGACGACTTGTCTAATATTCCTGATCTCACTTTTACTTTCTTTTCTTTCCACCACACATAGGTACTACTAAGTTGGAACCATAACACGTTCTTAAGATGATCATACTCTCGAATAAAGTTTCTATCCTTCATTTGAAAACCGTTTACAATAGCTTCCACAAATTCGTCAACTAACAAAGGACTTCTACCCCTCTTAGATGACCACACACTTTCAAGAGATGTTTCGAGTACCGTGCGAAGATCAGGACGCTCTATACTAGTATAGTCACAAAATATGAGTATACCAGTTGCAACAACTGTATAGTTCTTTCTTGGTCTATTGTCTACTTTATCAGGAAAGACTTGATGAACTAAGTCTTGTGCTTCTGTTAGTATTGGTTTAAAGTCAATGTTTAATGTATGCTGTATAAATCCTAATGCAAAGTCGTTTAAAGATTTCTTTTCCAACTCCCCAAAAGCACGCCATGATGCAGTGTGCTCTTCAATAGTTTTAGGAGATAGTAAAACTGAAATCATTCTTTGCATTACAGCCGAATCACTTGGTTTATCCTCTCCATCAACACTTACAGGCGAAGTGAGCTTATAGGATACAGTTTCTAGCGAAGGAGTACCCCTGGCATCCGAACCACCATCATATAACATTCGTAAGTATCTCATAAACTTTTGACCATCGCTTGATCTGTATTCCTGAAACGCTAACGGCACTGCATTAGTAGAGCCTAATAACGTCCTCAATACATGTGGAGTAGTTACACAATCATAATTAATAGGCTCTACATACCCCATTAATTGCTGCATGATTCCAGTAATACTTGTTTTACCACTCCCTCTCGTTCCAGTCAGACTCAAGATTGGAAATCTTAAAAATCTTTTTTCAAATAAAGGCTTTAACGCACACGCTGCATACCATCCAATGATAGGCCATATTACTTCTGGTTTATTAATCTCTGTAAGCCAGTGTATCCAATCAACTTTATCACCATTACCACTATAATGAATAATTGGCCTTTCTGATGTTCTGGGAGTATATAGCATAGGACTTTCTTTACCTACAAAAACATTTTCACCATCAAGGGTTTGATCAGTTCCCACAAAAAGTCCATCATGATACCCTAATACATAAGTTGCTTTTGTCTTTAACACGTCATCCTCCTTCATTTGTTTTGCTAAATAAACTTGTAATGCACGCAAATCATTGTCACTTCCAGACCAAGACCAATCGAACGAATATAACAACTTATCAAACTCCTTTCTACTATTGAATGCTCTGCGTGGAATAAGTAGAGTACCTACTTCCTTATCTGACATCATGACGTTGCATTTAATTGCCGCCTCCGTTCCACCCTTTATACTTTCCAATCCCACTAATAACTGAGTAGGCTCCAATGTAAAAGTAGAAATTGGTCTTGAACCTCTTGCTCCTGTCATTAAGTACCCTTCACTCGTTTCTTTTATTCCACTAGGCAGTGATGCTACCTGTGCAGGCTTGCCTGCCCCACGAGTAGGAGGTTTTTTATAAGACCTCTCGTAAGTACGACGCAGGTATGCTTCACCGTTTGAATGCTCTCGGAACTTAACGCCTACTGCGGTTACTTTATATAAGTTGTGTATAAAATCAAACGTCGCTCCTAGAGATATTAAATCAGAAATAACAGACCAATCTAACTCACTTCTACTTTTATACCCTCTCTTATCTCCTGTTCTTATTTTGTGTCGAAGCTTACTCGACATCTTAGCAAGTAAGTTAAACACTTCTAATGAATAAACGTTTCCAGATGCAGCAACAACTTCAGAAACCTTTTGACGCCGTGTATTGAATGTACCTGGCAATCTAAGAAATCGATTTATATTCCAACATCCTTTATCCCCACCCACGTCTTCAGTCAACACTTTATTAGTAGACTCAATAAGAGACATAGAATTTATATATTCATTAAGATACCAATAATAATGATACCCCCCTCCACTACTAACTATAAAGGATGCAGGGATAGTTGCTAACGGTTTTTTGTCTACATTGTCAATATCGACCCAAAGTACCCTAGTTCCAAATACATCAGTTTTTAAATCTCCTTTGTTCTTTCGTACAGCAGGCGCGACGTAAACATCTTGATTCGTAGGTAACGTTGGAATATCATTGAGGGATTGTAGATAAAGGTGTGTTCCTGTATCAAGAGTTCCAACGCATACTGAGATGTAAGTATCATCAGGCTTGTCTTTAAATATCTCTCCAAGATTCATTAGCTCCCCAAGCAAAACTTACTTGTCTGTGCTACAATTCCCGCCAGGCAAAATATATTACAACCAGATGGTGCTCCATACTCGTAAATATGAACACTGATTTGTTGCCACTCCGCTTCACTAAGTCCAATTGAATGTACAACGTCCGAAGTGATTAGAATATCTGATGCGCTACTGTAAGAATAAAAAATTCCTGGTATACAAAAACCATCTTGTTCTTCCCATGTAGCCCACACCCCGTCTTCAATTACACCATTTAATGTTCGACGTATACCCGTACCATCAAAACATAAAAGATACTCATCAAAATCAGGATCAGTTCCCATGAGTCTACTACCAAAGCGATTGTCGTATCCCTCATATCCCGAAGTAAAAATGTCTGCCATTGACTTACCTTTACCTTGGGGTTCATTAGTTGGAATGGGAGTAACTGAAGCCGTCGTCGTTGGAATAGGCGTTCGAGTTATAATAGTAGGCAGTGGAGTAAGTGTTAGCGTTGGTTTATTAGACTCCGCAAGTGCTTGTCCAAAGAACGAATTAAAGATCATAAACACGCCGGCGACAAGTGCCATTAAAATAGAGATCGTTTGAATCACAAACACAATATTTGCTCGCCCGTTAAGCCACTCCCGTATATATTGTAGTGTAGAAAGTTCTGGCAACGGAGCTTCATCTTCCACAATAGTTTCAAAACGCTTTGCCCTTCTTAGTAGTAGTGGATCGTCGTCGAACATATTATGACTCCTGTTTTTTAAACACAACACTTACAAAGTATTTGTCTACATCAATTCCAGAACGTTTTGAATAATGCTCTACCATCTCATCTAAAAATCCCTCAAGATCATCATTGTCGTCTTTAAACATTACAACCATACGTGTATCACTACGATCAAGCGATGCAATATCAAAGTGATACTTTGATGCATATTGTCTTACTTCAAGCTCTGGCGGTATTGCCATTTAGTTCGTCTCCCCAAGAGTCCCATCCATCAATTTTTTCTCTAGCAAATAATTCTATACGGGGAAGATCACCTGCTAATTGAATGATTGAGTTTCTAACCGCATCAGGCTTTCTGGAATGTTTAATATTTACTTCTCTTATGTTTTGACGTACTGAGTGAGAGACTACTCTAGGACTACCTTTAGTAGCAACCAAACAATGTTCTTGCTGCTGTCTGGTGTAGTGTCCCATTCCAAAAAAATCTTTTCCATGCACAGTTTTTTTAATCCAACTAAATGCAGTCATTGTCTTGAGTTTGAATCCCCAAGCGTCAACAACTTCAATAGCTTTTTCAGGCATAGCCGCAATCCACCACATGAAAAGAAAACCTTCAGGACTACTTATAATATCTACAGGTATGTTGCAAAGCTCATCAACTGACATTACATTATACTTAGCACTAGCACCAGAAGTCATCGATCCTCCTGTGATTTTCCTTTGAAAAGACCACGGGGGATCAGCGTAAACAATTTGGTATTTCATAATGGGTAGTTCAATCATTATAACTCCGGTCTGCAAATGACAATGACTTCAGTTTCCCAAGTTATCTTATTCTTAGGCCATCTATTTAATGTATCTTGAATAAACATTTGATCAGACCCATAGTCTTGAGAGTCAGGCCACATGCCCTTAAAATCTTCTAAGTTAGGAAGACATAGCATTGGCGTACCTACGTTTCCTACAGCAGGCACCCGCCTTTGCCACAAAACTTGTCGATCATATTGAAAGTCTAACATTCTAAATATATGCACTGTGGCTTGCTGCATTGATGTCTCACTCTTAATAGCAGCAAGTATATATTTAAAGGCGTCAGGAATATATATATCGTCGTCGTCAATGAACATTAACCAACTGCCTCGCGCCTTTTTCATTCCCACATTACGCTGGCTGTTACCCCAGTTGTTGGTTTTTTTACTCCTAAAGAATCGAATATCAAAGGGAACGTCTTCTCGAACATCATTGCAAATCTTTTCAGCAGCATGCTGTATGCCATCACCTACTACAATAACCTCATGACCGCGATGCATCCTAATACTTCGCAAGGTGCGTTCAAGAGTTTTGCGTCCTTTAGTAGGAATAATTATACTAAGCACATGTAGCCTCATAAGACTAAGCTAGGAGGCAGCGAATGGAGACACCGCCTCCTAGCTTAGTTCAGGTTAGAACGTTGTTTCGCCCGTGGGTGCTACGATGCCATACTGCTTAACACGAGAAAACTCTTGGTCGGCATAGGCTGTGCCGTCTTGACCCTTTTCGGTCAAGACCAAACACCACGCCTCTGTGTCAAGTAGGCTTTCCAACATCTCACTATCGATGTGAAGTGGGCCGTCTTGTTCACCGCCAAGAAATGCTTTCAGGGCATTACGTGTGCCAAAAAGCGATGCTTCTGGCTCCAGCATCCAAGTGTCATTGAACGAGCGACCTTCAAAATCAGCATTACCTCCAACAACACGAAGTGTAATGATAAGCATCCGGTTTTCGTTAGAACTACGCTTCAATCCAATCTTGTTAATACGAAGCAATAGTTCTCCAGCAGGTACTTTTGAAATCTTGGTAAAATCGACATCGAGATCATCGAGCTCGGTCATATCGACGTTAATACGTTGTTCAGACATTGTGTACTCCTTTGGTTGGGTTAGAATACATAGCTCCATTTAGTTTCACGCAGAATCATCTGCGATAACGTCGTCTTGTACCTCAAAAATATAATACCCATTATCAACTGAAATCAATTTCCAATTATTCTTCACAAGCATTCTGTTTAGCCATCGTTCAAGTTCCCCAGGAGAACTTGGAACAATATAAAAAACTTTATACATTACTCCTCCGTGATAACTTCAACATATCCTTGCTCTACAAGTTCTGTCAAGGCATCATTGCATGTACAACAAATCTTAAATTGTTGACCATTATCATTTATACGACTTATAGTATAAAATTGGCCTTCAAGTGGCTCACTACACGCATCACAAAATGATTGTTCCATTACTCCTCCACGATAACATCAAGTAACTGTGATATTGTAGGACTAGGCATGGACGGCGGAATGCCTCCGTACTGCTCCTTAGCTTTAAACTTTCCTACTTCATCAAAGTATAATACATTATAAGCGTCTTTTGGTCGGCTATCTTTTGGAATTTTACTTGCTCGCATTAGACGTCCAAAGGCAAGCGCAAAGGAAGGAACTTCTGAACGAGACTGACCTTGAAACATTGGACCAAACACTGGACGTCCTGACATGCTTTCATGATGCACGCTCTCCAGTGCTGTAACCGCAACGTGCAAAGGCAGTTTATAAAAGAGAGATATGATATGAACCATGCTGCGAAGCACACTCCCCCACTGTTGTATCTCCATCTGTCCAAGAGATGCACCTGGTAGCTTTTTGTGAGTTCCAAGTATCTCATTCATTAGTATACGTTGTACTTCCGTGAAGCCATCAATGACTAGCATCTTGAAAGGTTCAGCAGGCAGCAAGTTAAACCTGGCTAACTCAGATGTAAACTTATGATCTTCCTGCTGACCTTTAGACAACCAATCATAGATTATGCTAAAATCTGCAATTGATTCAAGGTGAAGTATGCTTGGTAATTTTTCGTTGCGCCGAATACTTTCTGGATTCCCCCCTGCATCAAGCCATAACACAGGTGAAGACCTCGCGTCGAATGCCGAAGTCCCTAGGAATGTAGTTTTTCCAGCCCCTGGGTCTCCATAAACAAACAGACGTAGTTTGGTTGCATTACTCTCGTATGGTTTCATGATCTTACCTCTATTATCAATATAGGTTTCGCATATAGACCAACTATATCAGACAGGCGCTTTATAAGTAACTCATATTCTTTCCAAATATCTTCACTTACAAAAATAGTTTGTTTAGAAACATTAATCTTAGCAATAGTATCCCAAACACGAAACCCCTTATATCTTTTAAGTGCGAAGCTCCTAAATATTGTCCTTTCGATTTTAAGTTCGGAAGTTCTTACTGCATCCTTAAGATGTGTTTCAAGTATGGTTAAATGTTTTGTGAACACTACTTTCATTTTAGTAGGTTCTCTCTGCGAGTTTAGTATAGTATACTTCAATATCTATTACTGGAGGGTCTTGATGAAAATGTTTTTCAATTTTTTCAGCAAGTTCAGTAACAATCTCTTCATACCTGTTCCAATAGTATTTGCTTATTCGTAAAGTTTCATAACCTTCATGTATATCTATCCATGCTATCTGCTGCCAAAAGAATAACATACGACGCTCTTGAAGTATGAATGTTCGGAACGAAGTCTGTTCTATCCTAAGATCGTTATAATG
>SDBT01003907.1_pt1 | contig 25570 bp, 29 predicted proteins | sample 2277101 | NCBI WGS metagenome assembly SDBT01 (sample SAMN10404973, study PRJNA504765) | marine sediment metagenome | isolation source: marine sediment core GS10_PC15, 103 cmbsf | place: Arctic Ocean: Southern Knipovich Ridge | collected 2010 | reverse complement strand
GTCGTAAATGTATCTGCATCATTGATTGTTACACTCGCTACAGGTGTCCATGAAACAGTAAAATCAAATCCACTAAGAATATCCGCTCCCTCAGTCACCGCAGCAAACCCGCCGTCCGTGACCTGATCGGAGCCGGTCTGCTTTATACCGTGGGACTGCATAAAACCAGACCATCCGCCCGTAAAAAGAACGCAAAGCAATAAAACAAAACCGATTATATATTTATTTTTCTTCATTGTTTAGCTCCCTAATCTGCCGCGCCACCATCGACCCAAATTCCCTCGGTCCCGCCGACATACCATTTATTAGCTTCAAGACAGGTGACCGTGGCCCTGTTTCCAGCCCCGCCAGCAGAATCAAGCTCGTTGTCTGCGGTCAAGGTCGCGCCATATAAAACAAACGCATCGGCCGAGTCCGTGACAACGACTTCTATCTTTTCGGCATCCCGCGCCTGTATGACATACCATGCGCCGGTAACAGAATCACAGGCATCGGGCAGGGTCACTTCGTCGGCAGTGGTCATAAGCAGGATCTTACCATACTGTGCCGTGGTTAAAGTAGTGGCACCTACAGCATTTATAACGCCCATTGCCCCGCTGATTGCAGCAGAAGAGTCAACCGCACCCGTCAGCGTCCCGCCTGCCAATAGTAAATAATTTTCCAAAATAGATGCGTCAACGGGTAAAACCACATGATGAGCAGGGTCATCAAAATAAACATTTACCTCCGCAAACGCCGGACCTGAACCGGAATCGGCAATAACTCTCAAATATAATCTTTTTGTATCCGGAACCGTAACCGCAGAATTTACATGGATATGAAGCTCATATGATGTTTGAACTGCGGTTAAAACAGACGTAAGATCCGAGTCAGCACCAATTTGGACAAAGTTGCTTGACCCGTCAGAATCCACGTATCCCAATTGAAATTTAAGTTGAGTATCTTTTTTGCCAGCCGTGGTAGTGACCTTAGCCGCAACGTGGGCAATGATAAGCACACCTTCTTTAACCGTAAACGGTGCAGGCGTATCGGTCTCAGACGCAACAAAAAATATGGTAGTTAAGGTCTTTGGATCGGCGTCCGGCGTCTCGGTCAAAACATCTTCCGAATCAGTCAAGAATAAATCAAGGGTAGTATTTCCCAGGTAATAGTTAAATGCTACGCCGACATGATCAAGCAGGGTATCAAGATTCACGGCATCTTTTGGGTTGAGAGCGTCACCTAAATTTATGATCTTATACCCACCAGCATCCATGTTGCCTTCAAGGATTACGGTCCCCCAATCAATATTGTTCGGTGCTGGATCGTGGCCAAAAGATACCCCGGCAATTAAAACGAGTGCAACAACGAGCCACCATTTTTTTAAATATTTTTTCATGATATCACCTACTTTCCGAACGTGAGTTCAATTATATATTGAGCACTAATGGTAGCCTGGTTTGACACTTTCAATGTTAGTACGCCATCAACCAAAGGCCAATAGTTTTGATGCTCATCTGAGCGCGGAAGATGCCTGTTGGGGACCACGCTTTTAGCCAAGGTAGCGTGTATCAACGTAAGCCCTGCCCACGCAGTCGTGCTGCCATCTTCTGACCCTAAAAGATCGAGACTATCATCATCTAAAATAAAAACATCCGCGGCATCGGGAGCGGTTCCCCCGCTTACCGGATAGGCCTTAACCTGTTTTAAACGCAGGCCCCTTATTGTTCCGTTAATCTGACCTCCGCTCGTGCCGAAATCAACCGTGTCTGTATTGGGTATCGATCCATTAGACGAATCGCCCGTACAGGTAAAGGTAAGGACATAGTCTTTTCCGTACCTTGCGATTGACTGCGTTGCCGTCCCGGCGGCTATAGCATATCCAGTTACCGCCAACATTAAAAAAACCACAAACAAGCCTAAAACTATTTTTTTCATTGTTATACCTCCGTAAATTATTGACTCCAAGTTTTTATTCTGGACTCACAGGCATCGCTACCTTATTTGGGTTGGAAATGTCTCTTAAAGTTTCCGGCAGATTCCTTAAAGCCTGCCGGTAATTCTTTAAAGCAGTTTTCTCTTTGTCGTTTAATTTTTCATAATTATCAGATAACATACGAATGTCGGATTTAGTTAATAATCGATTCCTTTCAGGTCGTATATGCTGATCAATATATTCTGCCACTATGAACTTTTTGAAAAACAGGCTGCGGTTGCCATTAATATCAATATGATCCTGAACAAGATAATTACCTTCCAACGCCTCGCTATCAATTTTTGCCTGCCGTGTTTTTACAGTATATTTAACTTTTTTCATTCCTATCCCCTTTATAAAGCATCCTTGATTTGCGCCGTTGACAATGTATTATCGACATAGTAACCAAAATCTTTAAAATAACTAGTAATAGTGCCGTTATCCCAAACATAAAGTTGTAACAAATCATCCTTAGCAAATACTAAATCTTCCGTATGTTGCACATAAGAAGTAGTTGAGGTTCTGGTCGTACCGACAGCACCGCCGTTTTTATAAATCCTACCATAAGCCTCATTACCAGAAGTATCCTCTTTCATTGTAAATGTAGTTCTTATAGTACCTCCCCGAGGAACCATAATTTCGGCAATTTTGGCAGGCGTACCCGTTCTATCTCCTGAATCTTCTCCCGTATCAATTATCTCTGCATAATCAGAACTGGCAGCATAATCTTCAATCTCATCCCTGCTTATAGAACCCACCGCAACTCCTTGAACAGGCTTCGAATTAACATCATCGTGATCATGCCCATCCGAATTATTCTTAATATCATAAAATATTTCAAAATCATCCCCGGACCGAACACCAGCAGAAAAAAGGTTGTCTCCGGTACAGATTATCGTTTGGGCAGCCGTATCATCAATTGTAAAAAAATCTCCCCTCGCAAGGCCCGAAGTAATTACAAGGGTTCTGCCATTGTGTTCATCAACATCCTGGGCAGCACCGGCATGGGTCAAAACACCGGTATTGTCATTGGGTGGATTAATTGAGGCTGTGCTGGTAAACCCGTCCGAAAAACACAGCTTATAAAGCATTTCAATAGCTTCTCGGATGGCCGGATAGGTTGTCTCATTATCAGGACTGTCGGCGTCAGTTTCGGTTTCAATCGCAAACCTTAAATTTGATAATGCTCTAAATATTACAGCAGCCATAATGTTCCTCTATGGTGATATTAAATGGGCATCGTCATCAGCCGCGCCCAATTTATCGTTTGTGTCGGCTATAAATCCGAACTTTTTTTGCTCGTCGGTACAATTATCATATGATGAAAATGCTGCTATCCAGCCCACGGTCGGCTCAACGCCCAGGTCGTCTATGGTTATGGTCGTTCCCGACACATCAGTTATTGCTTTGTTTGAAACCTGTACTCTCATTCCGGCGTCATAAAGATCAACTACCGGATTAGTAAGGTTCGCGTATTTAGCGGCATCGGCGGCAGATACGGTAAACGATGTTTGACTGATAGTAGTGATGGTTAATATAGCCTTGTCAGACCCCCCCGCAGCGTCTATGGATCGTGCAACCCTGTAGGCGCTAACATCACTTGAATTGTCTTTAATAACCACCATTAACGCTTGTCCGGAAGCCCACCCCCCACGGTCAAAGACAGCCTGCAAAATTGTTTTTAATTCAGGGGTATCAAAGTCTCCGAAGGTAGTCCATGCACCCGGAACCCATGCAATTGCACCCGTTAAAGATAGCCCGTCAAATCCAGCTGCATTTGTCGGTGCAGTTGCATCATCTTCATCGTTAAAATATATATTTAAATTACACGTAGTTCCGGAAAGATTAGAGCCTGATGTTAATTGTAATATTGCTGAAACAACAGTAACGCTACCTTTTGTTATTGAGGGAAGTCTAATAAATAAACTATTTTCATCAACGCTGTCACGGCCAATTTGCATACCGTCTGAAGCTGTGTTAAAAACTGCCGGGAGTCTTCTATATCCATCATCGCCGGAAACCGCCGGAGAAAATTCTTGGGGAGTGCCTGAAAGTTGGGCTGTAACCGTCATAGTAGGACTGATTTGTTGATAAATAGACTTGGCAAACCCGGCATCCAATAGTTCGAATTTAACTTTGCCATCGCGCCAGTTAACTCCCTTTTGGATAACTTCCATGCGCTCGTTAGTATAGCCCCTTGACCCTGCTACAATGTCGGGCATTTTTGAATGAGTGAATGGAACCACATCGCCAAACTCAGACAGCCATTGATAAAACAAAGTATTGAATCTGAATTTTATGGGCGAATTGGCATATCTTTGAAAAATAGATTTTGCCCGTCTTGAAACAACATCAGCGGCATACATATTCAAAGACACGCCCGAAACCGATGAATGAATCCCCTTGCTTTCTATCGTGATCGCTTTTTTGGCCTGGCCCCTATTTGTCAAAGATGTGCTGTCCTGGTTATAAGTTTTTGTTTGAAAATCACTCCCATCGTGATCATAATCAAAAAAAACCTCATTAACCATTTCGGGAAGATTAAAATCTTGTTCCGGCAATCCTTCGATTATGTCCTCATCAAATGTTTGAACCTGAGTAGTCGCAGCAAGTGGCGGTTTGTATGGCTTGACCGTAAACTTGCCATCAGCGGTAACGGCAGGCGTTAAATTAAGCGGCTTGAAAAATTCTCTTTCAAAAAATGTATTAGCTCTTTCTTTGTCTGTTATAGTGATGTGCAGATAATGAGAATTTCCGGGGTAATAATTATCCCTGATATCTTCCATGCCGGTTATATCAATCTCAGTGCTGTCCATATTCAAACCGTTGACCAGGGCCAAGAAATCATAATCGCCATTCGTGCCGGCACTCCCGGAAGCTGTTAAAATAGATAATAAAACATTGATAGCATTGCCCTGTAAAACCACGCTCGAATCATCCGCGCCCCTGAATAATATTTTCTGAAACTTCTTCATGGGATCGGCGGCATTGAAAATATACGTAACACCGTCATTGCCCAAAACAAGTTTATTAACTTTCAAATTCGTTCCGATAGTAAGCATGTCCGCTTCATCCATGCCCAGGTACCCGGCCTTGACCGTGACCTTTCTACCCTGAAAATAAGCCGCTGTATCCGTAGCTAAAAGGGCGGTTATTTCATCGTCTACATCGAGCAGCTCAAACCTGATCCCGCCGATTGACGACTTGCCCTCTTGTGGGGTTTTTTTCTGGTCAAGGCCTGAAATATCAACCAAGTATTTTTTTAGCGTATTGTCAGGACTCCCCGGAGAATGATTGCAATAGTCTATCCCTTCACCGTCAAAATGAATTAGATACATCGGCCATTTGTGGTCTAAATCGTGAAGTGCATCAAAATTTGAGTTTGTCGAAAGCATTATAATTGTTCCAAAAAATTAAACGTAAAGAAATAATTACCCTGCTGTTTTGTCGGATTAAAAACCTCACCCTCCGGTAAAATCAAAGCGGGCCAATAATGCCAATGTCGAAACGTATCCCCGGAGGCGTATGTTAGATAAAGATTGTCGGTAGCCACAACCTTAACCCCCGCATCAACAGAAGCCACCACAACTATCTCGTACTTTGTTCTATCGGCTGATCTGATAATACCAATATCGGTCGATGCAACAGCCGCCGTTGCAGCTAAAGGAATATTCTTTTGGCCGGCCGCCGCCGCGCCGTCAAGCGTTGTGTTTCCCACGTTGTCCGAATCCATATTAAACGAAAACACATTGCCCTGCTCGGCCCATGACCAGAACGCAATTAATTTACGGTAAACCGTTTCGGAAAAAATCGCATTGAACATAATCGGTTCACCGAAGTTATAAATATTAATTGTTTCGGTTTTACCGGATGCCGCCCGGTTGACCTTGCTTTCGTTTTTAAACGGCACCTCAATGCTCGGATCGTCAATTTTTAGATCAATATTATTTGAATTCCAAATTATTCTAATAGCCATTAGAACGTCCTCGATGCTGCAAGATCGCCGCCAAATTCCTCAACGTATTCGGTCAACCATTCGGCCAAGGCTTGCCTTGATTCCATGCTGTCAAAAAAATCACCGTGAATATTTAAAACAAACGATGGCTGTTGTTGAGCTGCGGGTGCTGGGGTCGTAGGCAGTCCGGTAGTGGGCGAAGCAGGAAAAGTTCCGACAGCACCGCCACCGCCACCGCCGCCCGAACCGGACCCGATACTTGTTCCAGCTATAGTAGCGACGTTAACAAGGCCCGCCGCGACAACACTGGCTGCCGCAGCAAGGTTCCACGGATATGGCACCGACGACAAGGCCACATTTGCGGCAGCATAAGTATTAATAACCGCCTCGGCTATTTTGGTTATCTTGACAAGTTCAAATAATTCCTTTGATTTTTTACCGGTTATGGTGAAAATCACATCCATAATATTTGCTACTGCAGATGCCCCGTTCTGCATTGCAGTAATTTTCATATTTTCGATTCTTTTTCTTTCTGCAACCTCAAAATCTGCTTGCTTTTTATTAGCTCCCATCAACCATTCATTATAATCTTCATTCTGTGCTTTTAAGTTGTCAAACCCTTCGGCGATTAAGTCAGCTTCCCATGCTGCTTTTTCTTCCTTTATTTTTTGGTCAGCCATAACCCTGTCAAATGTGTCTTGTTGCGCCCAGACTCCATACTTTTCCTTTGCGCTTCTTATGCGTTCAAGCTCCGCTTCAACTAATTTTGATTCGGCATCCTCACCTAATCCTACGGAGTCTACTGTTATACCACCACCACCAGTTTTAGCACCTCCAAACAACCCTGATTTCTCACCGGCAATAACAGCTTGAGTTGCTGCGAGCTGCTTGTATAAGACTAATAATCTTTGAGCGGTATTCATCGTAACATCAGACCCCAACAATGCCAACGGCCCCTCGGCGCTTACTCTTTTATTCAACATCCCTTCCAATAATGATATTTCCTCATTTATCTTTTTAATTTTTCCTATCGTAATATCAAGAGGTGACGGGCCAGCCATAAGATTGTTTAAAGATCTTGCGAGAATATCGACACCAGCAATCCAGTTTTTAATCGCCGGTATCATCCCCTTTGTAATCATCAAAACCAGTTCCCCGATTTTCTCCCTGGCATCCCCCCATAAATTAACAAGCTGCTCCCACGGTCCGATACCGGTTTCAGCCAACGCCCGAGCTTGACCCCCGATCTGATTTTCAATCTCGCCCAATATAGCGGCGAAATCACCGGACTTGGCGATGATGGGGTCAATAGTAATACCAATCCTTCTAAGCTCCCCTGTCATGCCCATAGACGCCTTGCCAAGAGCATTTGCAGCACCCACCACATCGCCTTTCATCATAGCTGCAAAATCGAGCATGGCTTTTGTGGCCCTCGGCATAAGATCGTTTGTAATTTCACGATAACTTAATAAAAACTTTTGGCCTGATATGGTTGCCTCGTCGCCAAATAGCGTAACCTTTTGTAGCGCCTCTGCATTCTTTACCATGCTATCAAAAAATTCAGGGCTGAACCTGCCCATTGATCTCATGACCTGTTCTAAACCCGCAAGAGATTTCTGCTGAATACCAGCCAGCCGCGCCGATTCTGTAAAAAATCTGAATGACTGTCTAAAAGCAAACACTCCGGCGATAGCACCACCGACAGCCTTCCACGAATTTTGAACTGTTTGGGTTGCTTTTTTGTTCATTCTAAGCATACCCCTGGTAGCACGTTCGTATTTAGTTGTGTCCCCGAAATATTCTATTTTAACTGATTTTGTTACCACGACTGAGCCTTCCTAAACGACTTTGCTTTGGTAGATTTTTCAACATTTTTTGCTCATCATCTTTTCTTTTTTGTTCCTGGGCCGCTTTCTTTTTGGCCTTTTTATTAGCCTTGTCCCAATAATAACCTTCCATGATTCTAAAATAAAAAAGCGCCTTTTTATCAATCCGTGACAGGCGCGAAAACTCACTTACGGGTAAACCCAATTCCTTGATTGTTAAGATATCCTGGTACAACGGTGTCGATGTCTCATTTTCTTCTTTGCTTTGCCTGTCTTGTATTTCCTGATAGATTTCATCGGTCAGGCCTATGCGCTGCCGGACAAAAAATCTTGCCTATCCTCCGCCCACATTGTCAGGTCGTTAACGTCCTTCAGAATTTTATTGATGTGAAAAAGGGTGATACCAGATGTCATAAGAACCTTCTTTTTATCTTCATAGGTTTCGGCGGCTTCCCCGGTTTTCATGGTGAGTTTCATGTCAAGAGCAAATACCGCAACCCGCCAGTTTAATTCCTGGGTAAAGGCGTCAAGTTCGTCGACATAATCAGGATCAGTAGTGTCAAACATTTGAACAATACGATCATGCGGTAGTCCAAGAGCCTTGCCTTCAGGTGAATTCTTTTTAACAAAGTCTTTGGTCATGGGCGGGGTCGGTGTCTTAGCCTTTAGTTTTTCCTGGTATTCTGCGACACCAGTGGACTTGATCCTTAACTTAACCGGTTTTTCTTCAGCTTCTTTTCTGCCATTATTACCGGTTACAAGTTTCGTAACCTTAACAATCGAATAACCACGACTATCAAATAACTTATCGCCCTCGATTAGTTCCGATATGACTTCAATCTCTTCTATCATTTTAGCCATTTTTGCTCCTTTACCCTTAAAATTTAATTTTATCTAACCGCAGCCCCGGAAGTAAATGCCGTTAGCTGTGTAATGGTGCCGTAGCATTGAGCAGCAACCGCGATAGTCGTACCTTCCTCACCCTCAGTCAAACCACACTCGTTAGCGGGTAGCCAAAGGCCTTCATACTTCCAGCCTAAATCAGTCCCCCCTATTTCGATCACATATTCAAGAATGCAAGTTGACTTGTTTGAATCTGCAAAAACCGCATTTGCTACCGAACCGTTACGCTGAGAATCGGTTTCAGTGGTTTCCAGCGTCTGTGAATTAACCTGAGTGCTCAGGCCATCGTTCATGGCTGTGATCCAGTCAAGAATGTCAGTGGTCAAAACCGCATCTGTAACCGGGAAGGAAAAACTAACCGGAACCGGAGCCATTAACGCCGCATCGGTCGTAACGATATAATGAGCGTTTGCATTGAAATTGTTGCGGTCCAGTTTTAGAATTTCCTCTTGGCGCGGTACGCCCACGGGTGCCGAAAAGTCGCCCGGGTCAAGCAAAAATTCAATGTAAAGCGGTGATGCAGTGCTATCGTACCATCGGATTCTCGCTTCTTTTAGAGTTTCTATTGTCATTTTCAGTACTCCTTTTAATATCTATTTGCTAAAATACGGGTCGGTTCAATAATGCCGAAAACCCCGCCAGATGCAGCCAAAATGGTTCCGTCCTCACCTTCTGAAATTTGGATCTCGTTTGCAGGATAATAGGTTTCATAAAACGCCCACCCAAAATCAAAGCCACTGCCAGGGCTGGTAAACAAAATCATTGTGTTAACCGCTTTTTTATTCGCATCTACAAAGGCAGGGTTATCTACCGAGCCGTCATTTTGGGTTGAGGTTTTAGACGATGTTCCGGCAGAGTCCCACCGGGCCGAACCCGGATTGCCACATGCCAAAGCTAACTGAATATCATCTTTGTTGTGAGTATCATCAATGATGCACGAAAAACTAACCGGCAGGGGTTCGTACAATCCCATGTCCGATGTGTTGATGTAGTGAGCTTTTGCATTAAAATTATTACGATCAAGGACTAAGATTTCCTCGGGTCGACCTCTCCCGTGGGGTCCGTTAAAGTCCATCTTTGCAAATGAAACCTCGAAATACTGTCCATCGACCGGGCATAATACGTCCATATCCGGGTCGGGTGTAGGATCGCTTGTCAATCCAAGTTCGACATAAAAGGTGCTGGCTCCCAAAGACGCATCAATCGCATTAGCCCCGACTGCCCAATCCGCCGGCGCTTTAAAACTGATTATTCCATCTTGTGCGAAAGTGTCAGGGCTTGAAAACGTACCGTCCGAAACACCTGTTAAAGCTGATGTAAAATTCGTTCCATTAAAATACTTTGCGACAAGCGCCCCGGAACTCGCCGCATAATCGGACCCGCCACCCTTTAGAAATTTAATCCTGGTAAAAGGAATATCAGACCCGACATAAATCTTATCATTAGCATCTGCCAAAAGGTTGGTCGCAATGTTCGCATCGTCGGCCTCAAGATTAGTTGTCTGGTCGGTATATGTAGATACGCCGTCAAAATGGACCATGCTAACGGTCGCGTCATCTCTCGGAGCGGCCCCATGCAAAACATCCGCTGAATCGAAGATCCTTAAAACACCGTCTTTGCCTACAAGGTGCATGATTATATCCTTATATCGGGCCTGCCCTTTCCCAAAAACTTTTGAAAAAACCGCTTGTTAATGTATTTAGGAAAGTTGTTTTTCTCCCTATTAAAAAATGGTCCGATCATTGGCCGGGCCGGGATAGAAAAAAACCGGGTTGACTTTTTAATCGGAAAACCTATGGCCGCAAGATATCTTTTCATCTGAGGCGTAACCCTGAATCGTTTGCCGAACTCATGTATTTTTCCAAGCGTGGGAATAGTTATTGATTTTCCTGCAAACTTAAAGCGAGATTTGTCCGGCAAAAACCCAAGCCTCAATAACATTTGCCCTTTTGATAGGCCAACTTTAAAGCGAACCAGACGACCCAAATAACTTACCGCATTACCTCTGTGTTTCGGCCCCTTCATTCTCGTCAACGGGTTGACCGCTTTTGGACCCCCGATTTTACCCATTTCAATATCGCGCCGTAATTTCTTTCTGAAGTGTCCACCGGCCATCTTAAACGCTTCCCGGTTTGCCCAATTTGCTCTTTTAGGGCTTACCTTAAAAGATCGGATTAATTCTTTATCATGGACCTTGACAGAAATTTCAGTCATTATTCTATCCGCCTGAGCGATATAATAAAAAAATAAGGGGTGTCTGTTATTACTTCCTGGGACGGGTCGTGTTGCCAATCCGATCCGTCAAATGTATATTTATCACCGTGCTGAGGGTTTGAAACATCGGTCACCGCGACTGCTATTTGACATATTGCAAAATTGTCACCCCGAACGTACGGCTCCTGGAAAGGTTCGTCTCTGCTAATTAACGCGTTAATTGACGTTCCCGCCCCACCAGTAGGGGTATACGTTACCGCTGTTGCAAACTCATTGACGTTTAAAGCGGTCGCGGCAAAGTCGGTCCCTATCTGATCTTTCAGGGTCATTAATCGACCTGTACAATAGTAAAGGCACCATCGGCATTTACCTGGCCGGTTACATAGTAAAAAGATCCGTTTGAAATCAGCTTGACGTAATCGGAAATAACCATATTTCCATTTACGAGGGTCATTGTATCCCCTGCAGCCTGAAAAGGTCCATCATCGCCGGTGTCCGTTTCTCTCTCAACGACACCACCATGCAATACGTTTTCCAGAGAATTACCGGTGATGATCGTATAGTTTGCCCCGACTGCTACAACAATAAATTCAAAAGTACAGCCAGAGGGCACGGTAGAAATCGCAGGCAAGGTCGTCTGGAATCCCCCCGCAGCATTTAAAAACATCACCTTGCCACATTCAGTAAAAGCCAGATCGTTATTTGCGGCGGCAACGGTTTCGGAATCCTGCAAGACGCCGCTCATAATAGTCGCCCCATCGCCAGTTATTGCCCCGTCAGCATAGATATTGCCGTCAATTTCAAGGGTGCCCTCAATAAAGGCATTATCACCGTCACTCAGGGACTGGTCCGGCGTTGCCCCTGTACCTACCCGAAGGTATCCACCCTCCAAATATAACCCTGCGTCCCATCCGGCGGAATCCTTAACCACAATTGCATGTTGTAGACCGGTGCCGTCTGCATCGGTATCAAGCTCGATACCTGTCAAAACATCGTCGGCACTATTCGCGTCATCATCAAGTTGCATATGGATTCCGGCAACCGTTTCACCAGCCCCGCCCGCGACATCGGATTCCACATCGATATTGATCGCCTGTGATGCGGTTGTGAGCGATCTAAAAGCTGCATCCATCAAGCCACCCGTGGTGCTTGTCGAGAGCGTTGTGGTCGCATCGATCACAATGGCCTGAGCTGCCGCAGCATTGGTCATATCAATACCGATTTCCAAAGCGTTCCCGGTCTGAATTCCGATAACCTGTCCAGACCCGGTAGCATCCGTGGCCTGAATGCTCAAACCAACTATAAACGAAGCTGCATTGGAATCATCATCGAGGTCGACATAAATGCCCGATACCGTGTCTGTGCTCCCCGCTGTCAAAAAGGTTGCTTTGACATTAATGCCCGATGCACCGTCTGTAAGCGAGTCAATATCAATATCCAAAACCCCTGACGTTCCTGTGTGATCGGTTGTGGCAGCATCTAAAACGACCTGTTCAGCCACTCCGAATGTCGCTGTGATGGTCCCAGCCGCTGTCATAGTACTATTAAGGGCAAGGGCGCCATCCATCGTAACCGCACCATCAAACTCGGAATCGCCATTGACATAAAAATCTTCTCCGTCCATTGCGGCAGTTCCAGGGCTACCATTACCCACGGCGAGATTTCCCGCAACGATTTCAAGGTCAGAAGCTGCGGCGATTGTTATCTCTGTATTTGCAGTGGCCCCGTTCTTTTTAATAAAGGTTGCGGTTCCTTCCCCGGCATCCCTGAGAGTCAAAGAAGGTGAGTCCGTAGTATCGTCATCAAGGACAAGGTTTGAATCAACCCTGCTCGTAATAGTTAGCGTATCCGTTCCGGCATCCCCGATATCAACCGCAGCCCCGAAAAGATTCAGGTCCGCATTTGGGATAGCAACTAAGCCGGTTGAAATTCCCCCGATTGTAATGGTCCCGGTGCCTGCTGCATCAATGGTCAAATTAACATTACCAGCAGCCGCAGCAGCAATGGCCGATTGATAAAATGCGCCGGTCATGGTCAGCGTGCCCGTTAAATCAGTATTGCCGGTCAGGGACAATGTGCCATCCCCATTAACCTGAATAACATCAACAGAGTTAGCAGTTACAAGCAAGGCGTCAACATCAGTGTCACCAGACACGACCTCGAGCACCGTTCCGTCTGTGGCGCTGCCGGTTTTCTGCTCGATCCTGACAATCGAGACATCCCCGAAAGCACCGATCCCCTGAATATTGAACATATCCTCGTTTATGTCTGCAAACGTCCAGACATTGATTTCATTATTACCGAAAACGATGGTCGTGTCCGCCGTGGGGTCCAGAATGGAACTATAGGCTGTAGCCGTGCCGGTCAATACACTTGTTTTTGTGCCACTGTCGTCAATAACATATAGCGTATCCGAGTTGACATACAGTTCCAAAAACCCGCTCGGCGGTGTGCTGTGATCCGCTCCCTCATCCGCAAATCTAATGCCGTACTTTCGCCGGGCCGGTGTTCCAGCCTCGGCAGGCATTACAAAAAACAAGATCAACGGAATCAGTAAAAAGAGTGTTAATATACCAATTAGCTTTTTCATTTCAAAACCTCCAAAACTTTTTTATTGAATCCGTTTTTTATTCGTCGCCAGGAGCTGTCGATCCGCTCAAAACTTGGATGTTATAAACATAATCGATTGCACCAATTTCAACATCCCATGCAACGCGGGCCTGGAAAGCAATCCGGCTGTCTAAATAAGCCTGGGTTTCCATGCCGAGCGAAACAAATTCCATTCGCAGTTTCCATTTTCGCTTAAACTGCAATTTGGGCGCTCCGTAATGCCAACATGAGGCCGAAATATCGTCAAACTTCGGGGTTGATATAATCCGTGCAGCCGGGACGTTCCACTTGCCCCTCGGACCCCAATTTGACAGTTCGTTTTCAACGCCGGGTACGAATTCGGAATTGGCTACCTTTAAAACTTTCCCTACGATCGCATCCGGGGCCATGATAACAATCTGACTTCTCGAAATCGTAACCCTTTTGCCTCTGGCGTTTAACATCGTCGCCAGTCTGATACGGGCAGTTTCAAGGCTGTCCTCATCAACAAAAGGAGTGCTGTTGACACGGTTACCGGAGGGCGCTCTGGTTCCAGGGGTGTTCGCCGTGGAACTATACAGTGAGGTTCCAGTTCCACTCGGTCGATAAACATAAGGCTCTACATCACCGGACCTTGACCCTTCTTCATCGTAAACCCTGCTGATAGTCTGCTCCTCGATCCATTCAGCGGGGATGATCCCCAAAGCGTTGGCCTTTATAATCAGCATGGGCATGTCGTTTTCCTCAAGCACTTCCTTCTTGATGGTAAACTTTCGCCCATTTCGCTTGTGCTGGATCGTGACGGTTTCTTCCTCGACTCCGATCTCCGGAAAATCGTCGGCATCTTCCTTGACTTCATCCATTTGATTATCGAGAGCATGGACATTGACAAGGGTCGTCACCTTTTTGTTATCGTCAAAATCTTCGACTAAATCCTGGCCAACGGTTTCAACCCCCTGGTAGGCGTCATTGATTTGACCGACAACGGCAGTTCCGGTAAGTACCGGAAAGGCAGAGGTGCCGATTGACCTTACAATACCCTCCATGTCTTGCATTTGGACAGTTACGCGGATATCTGCCAGGGCCGCATACAACCCCTTCAGGTTTTTAAAATTTTCCAGCTTTAATTTCCCGGCATCAACCCCAGCTTGGACTTTTTGAACAAACACATCGGGCTCATTCTGTGCCAGTGTTCGCAAGTCCGCCAGGGAAAGGGTCTGGTTTGCCCCGCCCATCAGATTAGATTCTATAATTCTTGTTTTCATCGTTTAGTCCTCCATAAATATTAATAAATTTTAAAGCGTTCGAATTTGCTCAAAAAATTTCAACTTAGCTCTCGTCTGTCCACTGACCAACGGTAGCGAGTGCGATAAATCCGTCCGCGCTCTCGGTCAATAGTTGCACCGAAAAACCGACAGTCGTTTGTCCGATTGCATCCCCATTGTCTAACTGTGCACCGTCCAGCCTGATTTTATCAGCATCGTCGGGGTTAATGGTTTGCGTATCACCGTTAATGTTGATGACAATGATATCCATGCCCGGCTTTACTGCGGGCAGACTCAGTACGGTTGCCCCCGTAAGCAGAATGAGGGTATTATACATATCGTTTTCTGCAAGGGTTTCAGCAGTTGAAATGGTTATGATTCTCCGCCCGCCGTTACTACCAGCTAAACCTTTGCCGAATCTGTATCCCCAATACGATGCAGTCGTATTAAAAGACACCCGCGAATAGCTTTGATTGCGGATGGTAGTGTTTTCTTCCTGGGGATAATGATCATCAGTAACCGCACAGGCAACCGCAAAAGCACCAACCCCAGCGGTTAGCTTTTGGGAATTTGAAGCCGTGAGCGTGTAAGGATCACCTACTGCAACCCCTGCCGCGGCAGCGATTGCAAATTCAAATACGTCATCGGGGTGACAGGAATAAAACTCCATGTATCTTATGCCATTGATTTCCCCACTTCGCCCGATTGAAGATTTTTGCTCCTCTTTTGAAATCGCCAGCGGATAGCGATGGTCCGCTACCGCATTGACCGGTATAAAATACCCGGTGGTTTCGTTAAATGTGCAGATTTCACCGATTTTAATTGCTGCTGTGCTCCCGGCCTGCACTAGACCCCTGAAAGTATGCGGATTGCCATTCTTTCTGGTTGAGAACACAAAAGGATCTTTATTTACTGCTGCCATTTGATTTTCCTCCCGTTAAATTTTTTATTACACACCGAAATTATAATTACCCAGCGAAACTAAACTGCGTCGGATTTGTCAACCCTTGGATAAAAGCATCGTCGGTATCGCCAAGGCTTTTGAACGAAATAACATCGGCACCCTTATTGTCTTTATCCTTGATGCCGGTCCCGTTCAGAAGCCCGCCCTTGTCTTTATTGTCGGGATCTTCATCCAGGACCGCTTGATCCGTAATGGCTTTCAGGCATTCGGTTTCATTTTTGCCGTTTAAAATCATGTCTGAAATCAGGCTTTTGCATTCCAGGGATACCGCCGCCGCACGGCCCGTAATGTCAAGGGCCTGCTCGGATGTGATTCTCATTTGGGGTTTGGCATCTTCGACAATGGCCAATCTAACGGCCTTAACGATGTCATCTGTTTTGGGCACATCGGATGCTTTCACCAGATCAAGACCTTTCAAAACATCTCCCACAATTTTTTTAACTTCTTTTCCGTCCATTTGATTTTCCTCCGTTTGTTTTTTAGTATCTCCGGACTTAAATTCGTCCGCAAACTCTCCAAGTGATTTATTGACACCCACGGTCCCGTCTGCCGGGATCGGGGTTAAACTGATTTCAACCGGCCTCCAAAGTGTTGCTAAGTCAACGGGTCCGGTATGTCCCTGGAACTCCTCTCCCGCCTCAACTACTGTAACGGCCCTGATTTGAGCACCAACCGACACACCCCGCAAGCTACCGGATAAAACTTTTTGAAATGCGCCCTCACTTTTCTCATCGGTATCAAAGATAATTGTAGCCCTTCCGATTTTGTTTTCTATCCGAACATTTTCAGGCTTTCCAATAATTTCAACCGGCATCCCTGGGCCACAAGGTTGATGATTCATGAGAACACTTCCGAGGCTTTCAATGTAAGAAAGATCTACATTTTCATCACCGTGTAATAAAATTTCGGGATTACACCACGAGTAGGATTTGTGGGGATCTTCCGATGAAAAACTAATATCTATGCTACGCTTTTTTTCATCGATTGCTTTTGCGTCGATTCTAAACGACCGATAATATAGTCCTTGCCCCTGCTCCTGTTTCTTCATCTTCATCCTCATCCTCTTCGTCGATATCTTCTGTGGGTTCAGGTTCTGACATCGAGTTTAATATCGAACCGGGCTTTAGCCCATATTTTTCTTCTGCTTTTTGGATCTTCTGCAATTCTCTACCGCGAGTATCAATCACTGTGTCAATGTCCCGACCCTTGCCCGATGCAATATTTGTTAGTGTGTCGGTAGCCATGTTGAGTTCAATATTTTTGCCCTCAGCCTCTTTTTTAGGATCAACCCATTCCCAACCAGGCGGCACCCAATAATGAGCTTCATAATCTGATTTCCGTCGATCATAACCCGGTGCGCGAACAATACCCTTGCTGATCAAAACCCTTAATAATTTTACATATGACCAGTAGCAAAAATGGTCTACGATATATTTTTGTCTGACCCGAGCGGCTAAATAAAACTGCAAAAGAACTGTCCGGGCATTGGAATAATTCATGCTTTTCCAATCCTGATTTGCTACCTCCGGAGGTATGTTAAGGCCGTTTGCAGGGCCACTTAACAGCTCTTTTACATAAGCGCTGAATGACGAATTGGGCCTGGTTGGTGAAGTGATTTTCGCGTCTTCGCCGGGCCTGAGATAATTCCATTTTCCGGGCGCAAATTCGTTGATTCGCTCGTGCTGGCTTGAGTTGCTTGGCTCTGTGTAGTTTTGAGCAAATGTGCTCGGCTGATTAGTTGTAACAATCCCCGTCATACAGGCATCTTCAAGTGCAGCCAGCTTTTCAGCCTCCATGTACCGGTCCAAATCCTGCAAATCTTTCAATCCTGGGGCCAATTGGGAATAACCTCTTGTCTGTTCGGGCCGGGAAGCGCGATATAAATGCAAAACTTTAGGAGTGCCGTCTTTATCAAAGGCCTCTATTTCTTCCATGTTTGCAAGAGTCGGAAGACTGTGGGCCATCTTCTCTCCGTATGGATACGCATCGCCAGGGTGTAGCTTTAAAACAAAAAAGGATTTTTTAACGCCTTCGTCATCGTACCGAATACCATTTCTGATTTTATCGTCTGTGGATAATTCGATAGGTGTTTGCAACCGATCAATTTCTAAAAGCTCAATACAAAGTGGGATTTGACGGCCAAAAACCACTCTTGATTTCCGGCGACTATTGCGGAAGACCGCTAAAAGTTCTCCATCACGTTCAAGCGCACTCGAAACAATAGCCTGCTGCTCATAAAAATTATTATTTAATTCCGAGTCCGAAATTCTAACCCATTCTTTCCAGGCTTTTTCAACAATGACATTAAATTCCTTGGCCTCACCTTCTGTGATTTTCGGAAACTGGAAATTATTGTCATCGGCTACAACATTGGACTGGAGCGTAATCCCACGCCCTATCACGTTTTCGGTTATCCGTCTTATCGGACCAGCCACACGACCATTGTTATATTCGAGACTACGAATTTGATTTCTAAGCCTTTCTGCTCCGTCAGTAGCGGCGGAATCAGGACTCAACCGCGATGTTAAAAAATCCTTTCTTAGCCTGCCCCCATCTATCGCCCCAAAGGTCGCCCGGTTTGTACGACCCTCCAAAAACCTATCAATGTAATTATCGTTCTGACCTTTTAGCCGCTCTATTCTCAGCCTTGCAATCTCAGATTTTAGAGCAAGTTCCGGGGCAAAATTAGCTAAAATTTTATTAAACCAGCTCATTAATTAAATCTCCGAAAACTGGAATAGCTTGTCATTGTGTTATGATCGCCCGTGCTTTCAAGGGCCTCCAGGTCATACGTTTTTTGCAGTAGATCGATAAGCTCTTCATAAGTCCTGTACTTTAGATCATACCCCATAATCGAGTATGATCCCACAAGTGGAGTATTGGCTACATGGTTAGCGATAGCGTCCTTAATCGCGGTTCTGAGTGCAGCCCATGTCGAAAAGGTCGCCATTATCTGACAACCTCGAATCTATGCTTACAACTCCGACATCGCAGGGTGGCTTTGTATCTTGTGGCCTGTTCTGTTACGCAAGGGGTCTCTCCACACTTCGGACAGGGCGAATTTCTCCACTTTCGGCTCAATTTTGCCTTAATTTCAGCGGAAACCGGCTCTGATACTTGATTTTCGGGGTCTGGATTAGCTTTTTTAACTACGGATTTGATTGCTTTTAAGATTTTAGACTTGTTCCAGGATTCTTTAAATTCAATTTTTAGAGACTTGGCCTTGGCAATTAATTCTTTTTTGGTAGGTTCCTTCTTTTTTGCCATAATAACCTCCATATTTAGAGGTTATCCTAACATAAGTTTTCAGCGGAAAATGGGAAAAGGGCGAAAACACCCCTAAAATAGGGCAAAAGTAGGGCGAAACTACCCCAAGAAAGTTCTTGACAAGGGTTTTTAAGGGATAAAAAACTTAAAAAATATTCATCCTCCACACAATGTAGTCAATTCCCTTGCTTTTTAGCAACAATTAGTAGTGGCGAACCTACACGCCGTGACGGTAACTACGTGACTTTTCGTGTAAGTTATGTGTAGTTATATGTTTTTATATCATTTCACCTATCCGCACAAATTGTAGCCCGAAACAAACAACCACACCCCGTTGTTTTACCTAATGATTCCCCACACTTAAAAATGTTACTTTCAAGCAAGGGTTTGGCATGATGGTTGCATCTCTATATAAGCATGAGAAACAAAAACAACATAAACCCAAAAGGAGCAAGTAAAATGAAAAATGAAAATAACGAAATAGTAAGAGGTCAATGTTACTTTTGTGGCTTGGTTGGAGACTACAACCTTTCAATTGATGAATATATCTGTCCCCATTGTGATAAAGAAACCAGTATAGAAATTATTAAGTAACCCCAACCGCCCCGCCGGAGGCTTTGTATCCGGCGAAAGGGAATCATGGACTATCTAACAACCGCACAGGCGGCAAAAATCCGGGGCATTTCGGTGCAGAGGATTAAAATCTACATCAAAGATGGGCGGCTTCCCGCCATCCGGTTCGGTAAAACGTGGATGATTTTGCGCGAGGATTTGTCGCAAATCGAAGTCAAGAAAATCGGACGACCAAAATGAAACAAAACATAGGAGATGAAACAATGAAAAATATGGTAAAACAGATAGATGCTACAGTGGACAATCTTTTTTACCTTACCTACAAAACAAAATGGGGTGTTAAAATTTGGAGATCGGTAATAACACTCGAGGAAGACAATGTAATGCTGGGGGCGCATAGGCCTTTTGGCCTTCCCAAGCTTAATCATGTCGATCGCCCCAGGAGGGAAACAATCCAGCGAGCGCATATAGACCCCACAGAAAAAAATCTAAAGTCCCTTCGCAAGGCCGAAAATATTACTGCCGTCCTCAAAATTTTTAACTATAAAAACGTATAACCCTCCGACCCTGCCCTTGACTTCGGTTGATGGCAGGCCTGGGAAGGTTAAACACTAACTAAAAGCGAGGCAAAACATGAGTATAATTCAACTTTTAATTATATTAATTATTGTACTATTAGTTCTTGGAATTATTGGATTTTATAAATTAATAAAATCACAAATGAAAAAAAGATGGAAAAACAGAAAATAAAGTCGGATCCCGAAAATAAGTAAATCTAACCGTCCCGCCGGGGCTATCCGGTGAAAGGAATGAATTATGTTAAAATTTAGCAAGGCATTTAATACCAAAACGACCTATGTGAAATTTCATGGACCGGTTGAGCGTAAATGGCACAAAGTGGAAGAAATAAACGACACCCGGGTAAATATCAAGGTCTTTCCGTTGGGCGGCTCATTTCAGCGAGGTCATGTAAGCAAGTTCACAAACCTCAGACCAATGCAACATGAAATTTATTAAACGGGGGCGAAATCATGCAACAACTTGAAAGACACATGCCGGAAGGAAAGGAGAGTAAGGCGTGAGGATAAAACAAAAAAAACACAAAGAAATTATTGCACCCTTGGAATCCGCAAAAACGGCAATTGGAACAATAGAAAAAAACTGTAGGATTATTGGCGTAACAAAGGGCCAATTTAGCTTATTGGACCTTATATCGGCGGTGGCAAACCAGATTGGTCCTTGTCATCTTTCGGTTTCTACCTGGTCAACCGGCATACGGGATACAGAAAATCTTGAAATATTAATCAATAAAGGTATTTTTAAATCTGTCACACTGCTCATTGACCGGAGCTTTGCAGGGCGGCAGCCGAAATATATCGCAGAAGTTTTGCGAGTTTGGGGTAAAAAAAATGTCCGTGTAACCAGAAATCATGCAAAATTTTGTCTTTTAAAAAATAAAGGTTGGAATATTTGCATCCGATCCAGCATGAACCTGAATCGCAACCCACGGCTAGAACAATTTGACATTGATGACAATAAAGAAATATATCAATTATTTCAAGGTGTTATAGATGAACTATATCATGAGATGCCAGAGGGTTTTATAAAAGAAACAAAGGTCTGCGATAAAAAATTTGCAAAGATATTGGGTGGAGGTATATCGGATAAATATGCCGCTAAGGATTTAAAGAGCTGGAAGGATTTTGAAAAGAGCTGGAAGGATAAGGAAATAATAATTTAAAACCAGGTCATGTATCACCCCCGTTAATCTTACCATCCGGCACATCTTTATAATCCCCGGTCATGGTGGTATCTCTCAGCCATTTGTCTACATTATCAGCATGAGCGTAAAGCCTGCCGTTGATCCGGGTAACAGGCATACCCATCCTGAGAAAGACATTAAGCACCTTGTCACCAAACCCAAACCGGTCCATAATGCCTTTCTCGCCTATGAGTAGATTGCTTTTAAGATCGTTTGGCACGACACCTCCGGTCTTTCTGCCTGCGCTCACGCCCTCCGGCATTGAAATAATCAAGGCTATAAACCTTGCGTCGAATCCTCTTGCGTCTCATTTCTCCCCCTTTGTAAATCTTGACGCCGCCCATTTTTTCTTTCATTTCATCGATAAAAAACAGCAATTTTTCTTCGGATACTTGTTCAAAGCCTCTATTATCATAATCCATAAGCGCCTCCCTTCACCACCGCATAATATTTTTTATTCGATAATAAATCCGTTCGTACCATTTCAGTTTTATACTGGAAAGATGCTTTGCGACTTCAGAGAAACAAGCATCTATAACAGCCGCCTGCCGTTCAGCCTCTGTGTATTTTTCGAGGTCATTCATTTTTCACCAATATTAGTTAAAGATTATAATCGCTGCCAATGCTAAAACCCATATTAAAATCGTCAAAACTTCTACAGTTTTCATTTGTCACCCTAAAAAGTTTTTATGGTCCCCCAAAAAGCCGCCCTTTGGACTTTCCTTCTGCCCAAAATCATCCTGCACCGGCGTACTTTGGGATTTAATTAGCTTTTCGATTTCATCCCATTCCAAGATAGATATCCCCGCCCGAATAGCAGCGGCATAAGCATAAACAAACGTGTCAAGGGCATCGTTCCGCTCTCTGGTCTTAACCCAAACCGGATGCGGAAACCCCTTCCTAAATTCGGTGATAATCTTTTCAGCGGTTATTTGCATATAGAATTCACCCTGCATCCCGATAGGAAAGTGAATATAACCGGGTCCGGGCTCGACAAGATTCAGCCGGCCATAAATCATAGCCTTTGCCGTGTCAGACCCAATCGACCAAAGCTGCACTCCCTTCTCGATCTTGCCCCCGGAAAAATCAACATCCTGCAAAGAGGGTGCGTTTGAAATAACTGGCCTGCCCGGTTTAGGAGCGCCACGAACTGCAATAACCCTCGGCATTCTTGCCCGGCAATAATTATATACGGCTTGTGTTCTATGCCCACCCGTATCAATGGCCATAGATTCAATCCTTAGATCAGCTCCCGAATTGTGGATGTAAGATCGTTCTAAAATCGAGTCAAGCTCCTTCCAAACGTCTCCCTGAGCAGGGTCGCCATACAATTCTCCGTGATATATCAGCCACGACTCCTCACCCTTGCCCCATGCGTAAATTGAGCATATCAATCTGTTGTCCTGAGTGTCCACACCGGCTGTTAAAAGCAATCCTTTCTCGGGCACGGTTAAAATTTCATAAGGTTCCGCCCTTGATTTGAGCTTAATCCATTCCGGCTGGGAGCCTCTTTGCTCGAACGGTAATCCCATCCTGGTATTGTTCCAGACCTTTAACCGCTCCTGGTTGCCCCTAACATTAAGAAACTGTGTAGCGATCGCCGTCCATGATTTCCAACCCAATGGGGCATATAGCCCTGATATCTGATAGCCTCTTTTTTCACGCTCGGGATATGTCGGCTTCCATTTGGCTCCGAACTCTATGGCCATCATTTGTGTTTTATATCGTTCTGGAATTTTTTTATTGCAAAATTTGCATTCATACCAAATTTGCTTGATAAGACCTTTTTTGTTACGATCAAACTTAATTCCAAATTTAGTATCCCTACCACCCCATTCCAATTTTTGCAGATTCAAACAAAAGGGGCATGGCAATTCATAATAACGCTGGTCTGACTCGTTAAATATTCCTTCAATCCGTGACATCCCTTTTATTGTTGGAGTTGAAACGCTATAGATTTTTTTTAAAATCTCATAAGTATCTGTCCTTGCTGAAAACCTATCCACTGCATCGCCTTCGTTGGTAATGTAGACAGAAAAACCATCAATATCATCAAGGAATAAGAACCGAATGGGCTTTGACCGTGCGCCCGACAAACTTTCAGATCCATATAGGAAAAGTATTCCCCCCGGAAACTCTTTTACAGTAATTGTATTGCCGGAATCTCTTGTCCGTGAATCTTTTATTTTTTGTCGTATTCTCTCCGTATCTTGAATTGATGGTGAAATTTTTTGTTTTGAATGTTCCTCTGCCAATTTGCCAGTTGGAAACACCATCATCATTGGACCCTGTACTAAATCAACAATATAAAAAAACCAATTATTGCCGACTTCGGTGAAACCCAACTGGGTAGCTTTCATCACACAAATTTCTTGAACCGGACTATTGGCTGATAAACAATCCATTATTTCAACGAGATAAGGTGTCCGGGAACTCCGATATTTTCCCGATTCCTTGCTTGATACCTTTGGCAAAATCCTATAATTATCAGCCCATTCCGTAACGGTATAATCCGGGTCCGGGGTTATGCCGTCGATTAGAGCCAGGTATGGTAAGTCTGGATCGCTATTTATCGGTTGTGGCTGATTCATTCTTTTGCTTCGCATAGCTATCGATTAATTTTTGAAGATAATATATCTTCATGACCGGCTTTTCCTGCTTGTCGTAGCACAGAACCCAAATATAAGATCCCCGCTCGGATAAGAATTCAGGCTCACAGCCCAGCTTTTCAATATCAATAATCGCCGCCCGCAAGATCGTAGACACTTCCGGGGCTGTTAGTTGTGGTTCCAGTTCTGCCGATCCCTTTCCAATCTGCTGAGGTTTTGTCATTGCACATCCAGCCAGAAATCCGATTGCCAAAAAAATCACGATTAGTTTTTTCATTTCGACCTCCCTTATTTTTTAGTTACAATCTTGAGCATCCGTGCCATTTCTTTCAAGATGCTCGTGTGTTCCTTTTTTAAAATCTGTAATATCTTCGACTCGCTCTTTTCAGCCGCCAGGATAGGCGCAACTCTCGGGCCAATATTCAAAAGAGCGTCCCTGAATATCCGACCGGCTTTAAAATTTGCATCGGTGACATCTGTTTTTAAAATATACTTGCCGGTCTTAATCTCAAAATCAAGTTTCTGGTTCGCCGCTTTGAATCGCTCAACCCATGTCCGGGCGGTTTTATAATCTTGGCCTGTAATTTCGGCATCGTCGGGCTGTTTGTTTGTGTCGATAGGCGCATCATCCGTAACCCTTGCCCCCTTAACATAAGCAGGATTAAGATCAGACTCCCACCGCTTGTCTGCCAGTCCGGAAACGAGATATACCTTACCGCCTTTCTTGCGCCAGCAGCCATCGAAAAATCCTTTCTTTTTCAGTTTTGTAATCTGGACCCGGTTGACCCCCCGGTGTCGCGCATATTGAGCCTGGGTCATTAACGGCATTATTGAACCGTTGGGCTTGGAGAATCATTAACATCTTTTGGAGTCAATATCCGCTTGCACGATGCACACTGCTTGACAGGAACATCAATAGTCAAGTCGTGTCCGGTCTTATTTTCTGGTAACAGTCGGGATATTTTTAAAATCTTGACCCGATTTACAAAGACATCCTTGTGACATTTTTTACACGTTATCGGTTTGCCGTGCTTTAAAAGCCCTGGCGATATTTTAAATTGATTTGGCATTTCAGCCCCTTTTTTATTTCGGTTTATTTGGTAACGGCGTCCAGTGGGTGGGGGTCCAGCTACCCCACATAGTAAGACCGGGACAAACGCTCCAATACCCTTTTTTGTCTGGGAAATGTTCAAGACTGAGATCATCGCCAGCCGCCCGCCAAAAAATAGTCGTCATTGTCTCGCCAGCATAGCCTAAAACAGCCGTCCCGTCCTTTGGTGCCGTTTCGATCGGTTGCCATTCGGCTTCAAGCGGGCAGGCTATAGGACAATCTTTAGTGTTGAAATAAATTACCTTGACGAGCTCGGGACAATTTTTCCGAGCAACAGCAGCGGCATAAGCAGAAGCGATTGTGTCAATGGTATCATTGAGTTTTTTATTCCGGTATTTTTTGAGTCGATTTCTTAGATTTTTTATTTCATCCGAAACAATATTTCCGAACTGCTCCTTGGCAAGTCCGATTTCTATCCTGGCCCGCAAGAGCGTTCCCTTTGTCACCCTTAAAATCTCTTCGTCGGAAAAAGAAACATCAGACAAATTTAATTCTTTGCGGAGCAGCTTCAACAATCTGTCATTTTTCATATTTTCCTCCTGATATAATTTAAAAACTGTTACCCAAATTTATTAGGC
>SDBT01003906.1_pt1 | contig 25571 bp, 23 predicted proteins | sample 2277101 | NCBI WGS metagenome assembly SDBT01 (sample SAMN10404973, study PRJNA504765) | marine sediment metagenome | isolation source: marine sediment core GS10_PC15, 103 cmbsf | place: Arctic Ocean: Southern Knipovich Ridge | collected 2010 | reverse complement strand
CCCTTTTGACGGGTCACCTCGCAAAGGGCTATCTTTGTTTTTGGACACCATCCCCGTCATAAGGAGAAAGCTTGATGGCCGAGAAACCTCCTCCCGAGCATTCGAGCGTACCTAGTCTCGACACCGCTTCAGTGACCCAGCAGAGAGGCGACGGAACCGAGTCAGGGGAAAAACGCCAAATCGGCCCCTATCGCATCCTTCGTGAGATAGGCCACGGGGGCATGGGTGTCGTTTATGAGGCCGAGCAGGAAAAACCGGTGCGCCGAAAGGTCGCCCTGAAGCTCATCAAGTCGGGCATGGACACCAAGGCGGTCATTGCGCGGTTCGAGTCGGAAAGGCAAGCGCTGGCTCTAATGAACCACCCCAACATCGCGAGCGTCTATGACGCAGGAGCCACGAACAAAGGCCGACCCTACTTCGCGATGGAGTACATACAAGGCATTCCCATAACGAAGTACTGCGACAAGCATCGGCTTACGATCCAGGAACGCCTGGAGCTATTCATCCAGGTCTGCGAGGGAGTCCAGCACGCCCACCAAAAAGGGATCATCCACCGGGACATCAAACCATCGAATGTCCTGGTGGCCGTCCAGGACGCCAAGCCGGTTCCAAAAATCATCGACTTTGGAGTGGCCAAAGCTACGTCGCAGCGCCTGACGGAGCACAGCATCCACACGGAGATGGGACAGCTCATCGGGACACCGGAGTACATGAGTCCCGAGCAGGCGGAGATGACCAACCTGGACATAGACACCCGAACGGACGTCTACTCGTTGGGTGCCTTGCTGTATGAGCTTCTCGCCGGGGCACAGCCATTCGATCCGAAGGAGCTTCGAAGGGAGGGGTTAGCCGAGATACAAAGAAAGCTCCGCGAGGACGAACCGCCCAAACCCAGCACAAGGGTCAGCGAGCTCGGCGAAGCCTCCGGCGCCTCAGCAGCGAATCGTCGCGTCGTGCTCACCGCATGGGTGAAGCAGCTCAGTGGTGACCTGGACTGGATCACGGTGCGTGCCATGGAGAAGGACCGTACTCGAAGATATGCGTCTCCATTGGAGCTAGCTGCGGATGTAAAACGTTATCTGCGTCACGAACCGGTGCTGGCGCGGCCTCCAAGCACATCTTACCGGGTTCGCAAGTATGTCCGCCGGAACCGGGTCGGTGTGGCGGCAGCGGCTCTCATCTTGCTTGCGCTGATCATCGGCTTGGCCGGAACGACCGCCGGAATGATTCGAGCCACCCGGGCGGAAAAAAAAGCGAATATAGAAGCGATCAAGGCCCAAACCATCAATGAGTTTCTGCTAGACACTTTAGGTTCGGCGAATCCCATAGCAGGAGGGCGGCTCGACGTTACCGTGCTGGAAGCCCTTGACGGCGCGGTGGAGGCAATCGGTGAGTCTTTCGCGGATCAGCCGGAGATAGAAGCCGCGGTTAGCAAAACAGTAGGCCGAACTTACCTTCGGCTCTCACAATACGAGAAAGCGGAAGATCTGCTGGGGAGAGCGTTGGAATTAGAGAAACGAGTCTTTGGCGATGATCACACGGATACGGTCGAGAGCTTGCTTTTCATGGGAGTGGTGCACATGGAACGAGGACAACTCGACCAGGCCGAGCCATTCTATCAGCAAGCCCTGGAAAGATCTCGGCGGCTCTGGGGCGATAACGATGTTCATGTCGGAGTCGCGTTGTTCAACTTGGGCGGGATAGCACATGCAAGAGATAACCTCGATGAAGCCGAGTCGTTCTATCGAGAATCTTTAGCGATAGGGCCACAAAGCGAGGATGAAAGAGATTTAGAATGGGCGACCACGCTTCTGGCATGGGTACTAGCTCAAAAGGGAGATTACGAGGAAGCCGAAAGCCTTTTCGCCTCCGCGGTGGCGGGCAGGCGCAACCTATTGGGCAACGACCATCCGTTGGTCGCCGATGCCCTCCTTGGACTCGGCGTTTTGACGTCTCGTCAATTACAGAATCAAAACGCCCCACCACCCGGAGACTGCGCCAAGGCGGTGCCGATGTTTGAAGAAGCGGCGGCGATCTACGACAAGAACTACGGGGAGGAAGCGGTGCAATTTGCCCTTCCCCGATTGTTTCTGGGAGGCTGCCTTACAAAACTCGAACGGCATGAGGAGGCGGAACAACAATTGCTGGCTGCTTATCCCCTGCTGGAGCAAGACAACCTTCCCTTTATCATGTCCTATCCCAATGGAGCAGGCGGAAACGGGAGCTTGAGAGTGCTTGGACTTCAGGCTATTTCGTATTTGTACGACGTCTGGGGTAAGCCGGAAAAGGCCGCCGAGTACCGAAGAAGGCTCGCTAACGCCGAACTGTAATTCCTTTTCCTTCAGTTTATTCCAGTAAACATTGTGGTTGTCTCAAATTAATGACTATGGTATTATGACCCTAGTCACATAGGGACTACTATGAACGACATAGTCTCCAAATCGCAATTCAAGGCCCGGGCATTGCAGTACTTCCGCCAGGTCGAAAAAACCGGCAAGAGCATTGTCGTTACCGACCGGGGCCAACCGGTCTTGAAGATCGTCCCCTATTCAGAAGATCCGAATGAATACCTCAAGGAACTGCGCAATTCGGTGCTGCAATATGACGATCCCACCGAGCCGGTGGGTTTAGAAGACTGGCAATCCTTGAAGTGATCGTTCTCGACACCCATGTGTGGGTCTGGTACGTGAGCAACCCCGACGAGCTTTCTCAAAACGCAAGACAGGCAATCGAACGAGAGGCCTCCGGCGAGCAACTCATATTCATTTCAGTGATAAGCACCTGGGAGGTTGCGCTCCTGGTCTCAAGGAAACGGCTTCAACTGACCATGGATATGCGAGACTGGATCGCGAAATCGGAGGCCATATCATTTTTTCACTTCGTGCCTATTGACAATAACATAGCGCTCGCCTCTGTTTTGTTGCCAGCACCGCTACACCAAGATCCCGCCGACCGCATCGTTATTGCCACCGCATTAAACAAAGGTGCTCCGCTTGTAACCAAAGACGAGAAAATACTCGACTACCCCAAAGTAGACACTATCTGGTAACTCCCGCGGCAACGGCAATTTCTACAAAGTCCGGGTGTACCCGAGCTTGATAAAGAAGGTGCGGTTGGTTTAGGAGAGGCCGACAATCTCGAAAACCAGGAACGCCGTCCGCTGCCTGGTTCGGAAATTATTGTCGCTGACCAGAATCAGGGTACGGTTTCCATTGTGAAGCCGCGGGCCGAAGCACATTCCCTCGAAATTATCCAACATGGGAAACTCGGGCCTGAGCTCACCCACGATATCCTCCAGATCCAGAACGAGCTTCTTTTGCACCGGCCGTAGCGACACCGCCTCCCGGAGAGAAGCTATCCCGCTCACATCGGAAGCACCTTCTATAGAGATCCAGAAAATCCGAATTTGCTGATGCGATCTTGGAGAGGTCGATTCAGAGCCTTCGACGAAGAAGCTCCGTTCGAGGGCGAGAAGCTCCGTCCGGCTGAAGGCCAGAAGCTCCACCAGCCCGTTTACACCGACTCCGGGACTAAAACCCTCCGGTTTGGATACCGGTTCCACTTCATAGATGTACTCGTGCCGGGGGCGGATGTCGTCACCGTCGATCACGTACTCGATGATTCGGGAGCGGCTACCCTTTTCCGGACTCGTGGGCTCATCGTCCTGCACCAGGGCACCTTCCACGCCGGCGAACAACCGACTCGCATCCGGAGACAGGGTGAGGCTCTCCAAGGCCAGGTTGTCACGGACGCCCCGTGGCAAAGCCTCTTCGCCCGAAGGCAGAAACTTCTCCGGCACGGTAATTTCACGGATCAGGGTTCCGTCCGGCTCGAAAAGAAAAAGGCGGGAGAGCATCGCCGGGTTCACGCTGAGATCGCCTTCCGACGAAATCAGCAGTCGTCCATCCGGCAGCCGCGCCATACCCTCCGGATCCAATTGGCGCGGTTCGAAGGCTGTGCCGTCCTCATTACGAAGAAAGATGGTCGATTGGGGAATGACTTCGAGCAGGTCACCTTCCAAATCGAAGTCGAGTACGAACCAGCGGGAGTCGACACGTGCATCCGATAAGGCTATAAGCTTCCCTGATTCCGGCACGAAAGCCATCCCGGAGAGCCCGCCGAGCTCAGTGTGGTCGGTCGAGTCGAACCTTGCTCCGGTTCGAATGTTGAAATCGCTTAAAAACTCGAGCCGGGGAGGAGCCACCGGCCCGGGAGCCTGAACGTTGGAGCAGGAAAAAGTGATGAAGAGCGCTAACGCCGGGTACCAGAAACGGGCTAACATCGACACTGAGACACCGTTTACATCACCTGGGTGGCGAGGTAATCGATCAGGTCGATCTTGGTGACGATGCCGCTCACCCTCTCGCCATCCAAAACCACCGCGACATGCCCGCGACTGAAAATCTCGGTCAGCGCTTCTAAGGAGGTCGTTGCCCCGACGACTTCCATTTGGTCGGCGGAGACGAGTGAAGCAATGGTCTCTTCCTTGCTACGAGGGGGACCCTGCACCATGTGATCGAGCAAATTCACTTCGGTAATCAAGCCCGCCAGTTTTCCATTCTCCAGGACCGGTAGCTGCGAGATGTCATGTTTCTTCATGGTTTGGATGACGTCGGCCATCTTTGCCTGTGAACTAACCGTGATCACTTCTTGCAGGCGCCTGGACGCCAGCACACTTTCGACGGTGCCTTCGACCCACTCGGCCTCGAGAAAGCGGTTGGTCCGCATCCAGTCGTCGCTGAAGACTTTGGACAGGTAGCGAGAGCCCGTGTCGGGCAGCACCACCACCACGGTTTTTCCTTCCGCCAGGTCTTTGGCATAACGAAGGGCTCCGACTACCGCCGTTCCTGCCGAGCCACCTACAAACAGTCCTTCTTCTTTTGCCAACCGGCGGGCCATCATGAACGACTCCCGGTCGCCGACCTGGACGACCTCGTCCACCACTCCGAAGTCCATGGTGCCGGGCAGGAAATCCTCACCGATTCCCTCGATCATGTAACTGTGGGCGGTGCCCAGACGGCCGGTCTTGAAGTGCTCGTAAAGGAGAGAGCCAACCGGGTCGACGCCTACGATCTGGATGTTGGGGTTTTTCTCCTTCAGGAACTTGCCGGTTCCCGAAATGGTTCCGCCGGTGCCCATCCCCGCTATGAAAACGTCGATCTTGCCCTCGGTTTGCTGCCAGATTTCCGGGCCGGTGGTGCGGTAGTGGGCTTCGGGATTGACGGGATTGTAGTACTGGTTGGCATAAAGGCTGTTGGGTGTTTCATCCGCGATTTTGCGCGAAACGCTGTAGTAGCTACGCGGATCTTCGGGGTCGACGGCGGTGGGAGTCACCACCACCCGGGCACCAAAAGCCCGCAGGAGCTGAATCTTCTCCTGGCTCATCTTGTCCGGCATGACGAAGATACTCTTGTAGCCCTTGAGGGCGGCCGCCACCGCCAGGCCGACACCGGTATTGCCCGAAGTCGCTTCCACCACCGTACCGCCGGGCGCCAGCAGACCCTTCTGTTCGGCGTCCTCTATGATGGCCACACCGATACGGTCTTTGACCGAACCACCGGGATTGAGAAACTCTGCTTTCGCCAAGACGGTGGCACGAATGCCGCGGGTCACCTTGTTGAGCTGGATGAGTGGCGTGTCACCGATGGCGTCCAGGATGCTCCGAAAAGGGGACAGGTACCTTTTTCCTCCTGCATTTGCTTTCGACATGTTGCCTACCCAAACCATTCCATCTTAGTCCGGACCACCTCGGGATCAAAGAAGCGGCTTACTCCTGCGGCGTTAAAACCACGCCCGCCAACTTTTCTGTGAACCGGCCGTCTCGTATCGCCAACTCGCCGTTTACCACCACATGCACCATGCCTTCAGCGATCTGGTGAGGGTCCTGATACGTGGCGGTGTCTCGAATGCGTGCCAGATCGAAAACCACCACGTCGGCCCACGCGCCTTCGCGCAGCAGGCCTCGGTTGTCGAAGCCAAAGATCGTCGCCGGTAGAGAGGTCATCGAACGTATGGCATGGGGAAGGCTAACGACGCCCCGCTCCAGAACATAGCGCCGGATCTTGCGGGGGAAAGTCCCGTAGTAGCGCGGGTGGGGTTTCCCTTCCCCCATGGGGACCAAGCCGCCATCCGAGGTAGTCATGTTGTAGTCCTTCTTCATGATGTGCTCGATGTCGCGTTCCCACATGTTGAAAGAGACCAGCGATGCGCCCCCGACGTCGAGAAGATCGAGTGCCACATCCACCGGCTCTTTTCCACGTTGCGACGCCAGAACGGCAAGGGAAAGCCCTTCGATAGAGGGATCGGCACGATGGCGAGAGACCACCAGAGTGTCCGGCCCACCTCTCCTCTCGATGTTCTCGATCATGCCCATCCGAATTCGCCGCCTTTGCACCGGGTCTTTCAACTTTTGATCGAGCGGAGAGGTCCCATCGGCAGCCTCCGTCCCCGCTTGTGCCCAACGGGGAACCAGTGCCCCGGTAATGCCGGTGCCCGAAGCTTCATAGGGGTATTGATCGGTCCACACCCGGACACCTCGTGCTCTCGCCCTTTCGATCCGCATGCAGGCCGCCACCACCTTGCCCCAGTTGTTAGGACCCAGGGCTTTCATATGGGTCACGATTCCCGGGATGCCCGCTTGTTCGCTGATGGCAATGACTTCTTCGACGGCGGCCAGGAGACCAATCGTATAATCCCCTTCGTCTCGAATGTGGCTTTGGTAAACGCCAACCGGTGCCACCTCGACGGCCAGAGCGATCACCTCCTCCGTCGTGGAATAGATCCCCGGTGCGTAGTACAGACCGGTAGATAGACCAAAGGCTCCCGCTGCCATACCTTCCCGAACCAGGGCTTTCATGCGTTGGATTTCTTCCACGGTGGGGGTTCGGTCTTCCATTCCCATCACTTGCCTTCGCACCATGCCCTGCCCCACAAGAAGGGCAACATTGACGCCGATCCCTTGCTGCTCGTAAGTTTGTCTTTGCTGCGAAAGCGGCCACGGCCCACCGCCGTCCGGATTCACCACCACTGTTGTCAATCCCTGGGCCAAAAGCGGTTTGCCCTCCTTCAACTCGGGCCGCAAAAGCCCGTCGCCGGCGTGTGTATGTGTGTCAATGAATCCGGCCGCTACGTAGAGCCCGGAGGCGTCGAGCACCACCGCCGCCCGCACACCCTCGAGCCGCCCCATCGCCGCAATCCGGCCGTCTCGAATAGCAATGTCTGCGGGGTACCAGGGGTTTCCGGTCCCATCGAGGACGCGGCCGCCCTGGATGAGGAGGTCGTAGTCCGCCTCTTGGGCAAAGGGAACAGAGGCCATCAGGAAAAAAGCGACCAGCCAACGTTTCATAGATTCGACTCCTCTCCTAGAAAGAAACTGCGTAACCATATCAAATGGATTCCCGAGCGACCATTAGCGCTGGAGAGGTTTGGTTGTGGTCCAGATGGAAGCGACCTACGCGGCCAGGAGAGGTGCCAGGTCAGTCTCTTTTAAGGGCTCTAATCCATAGTCCTTGAGGACATCGTTTATGGCGTCGAGAGTGACCAGCCCAGGAGCCAGGAGCTCGATTCCGATGAGCTTGCCGTTTTTATTGATATCCAGGACCATCTCGGGCTCCACTTGGCGGCAATGGTCGCTCTTGTCGTCTGACTCTCGCGGAAGATACAGATAGGCGACCCAAGGCCGGCCTTCAAGATACGTTACTTCTAGATAGGCCTGCTTCATTTCAGTCATTCCAGACATCGAAAGCTGAAACTACAACGAGTTTGGTTTCCTCTGGAATCGGTTCCACAGCAACCGCCCAAGGTTTGCCTTGATGGCGCGTTTCAATCACCATCTCCCTTCAACCCTGCTGCGGCGATAACCCGTCGCATCTTTCATCATACGGCGTAGTTTCTATCCTGCAAAGACGAAAAAAATGCCCATTTCCACCCTCGACAACAAATTTTTCTCGAGCGTATATTTCCGCTATCGTGCTCGATGAAGTACGCAGGCGAAATCCCAACGCGGGCCGCCAGACGGCAAGGCTTGTCGAAGAGGTTTACCGATCCAGACCCAGTTAGTCCTAGTTCAGACGAAGAGCTGAAACGGCTGGTCCCTGCCAACTGACGAACTCCGCCCGGACGTAGTTGGCCACCGGTGCCCGGGCCCCACGACATTCCAAGCTATACTGGAGCGTCATGCGAATCGTGGTGGTGATACCGGCGCTCGATGAAGAGCGATCGCTTCCTCAGGTTCTTGCCGACATCCCACGTCCTCTCATTGAGGAAGTCGTTGTTGCCGATAACGGGAGCCGGGACCGGACTGCGGATGTGGCCCGCGCCGGCGGGGCCACGGTCGTCTTGGAGCCTCGAGGCGGCTACGGGCGGGCCTGTTTAGCCGGCCTGGCCGCCCTTGCTTCCAATCCACCCGATATCGTGGTTTTTGTCGACGCCGACTACAGCGACCGGCCTGGCGAGATGCCCGACTTGTTGGAGCCCATCCTCACCGACCAGGCGGAACTGGTCATTGGCTCACGGGTGCTCGGGGAGCGGGAACCGGGTGCGCTGGCACCCCATGCCCGCTGGGGAAACTGGCTGGCCACCTGGATGATTCGGCGGCTCTACGGCGTTCGCTTCACCGACCTTGGTCCTTTCCGAGCCATACGATACGATACACTGATGGCTTTGCACATGCAGGACAAGAACTATGGTTGGACCGCCGAGATGCAGGCCAAGATCGCCCGTGCGGGCATCCGTTCGATGGAGGTTCCGGTCAGCTACCACCGCCGGGTGGGTAAGTCCAAGATCACCGGCACCGTCAAAGGCACGGTTCTCGCCGGATGGAAGATCATCACAACTATCTTGCTCATCCGTTTTCAGAAGCCAGCCAAGGTTCGCGCTTTCAAAAACCAAGGTTCCTCTCAATCGACGGTCCAATGCGGCGAACCAAAATAGTCGCAACCCTCGGCCCCGCGTCCTCGGACTCAGAGACCATCGAAAAGCTCTTCCGTAACGGATTGGACGTGGTGCGCTTGAACTTCTCTCACGGGACCCACGATGAGCACCGCCGGCGTTTGGAAACGGTCCGGGCCGTCTCCAAACAACTGGCATCGCCGGTCGCCTGCCTACAAGATCTTTCCGGTCCGAAGATCCGTACCGGCCCGCTGGCCAGCCAGGAAGGTGTAAAGCTCGAGGCCGGTGCGACCTTTACACTGACGACCGAAGACGTCATAGGGACCTCGGAACGGGTCTCAACGACCTACCATGAGCTGCCCAAAGATGCCCGACCCGGGCACCGAATCTTGCTCGACGACGGATTGATCGAGCTCAAAGTCGAGCAGGTCCAGGTCGACAATGTGATAACGCGGGTGGTGAACGGCGGCGTTTTGAAACCGAGAAAAGGGATCAACTTACCCGGCATACCGCTCTCGGTTGCCTCGCTTACCCCGAAGGATCGAGAAGACCTCGAGCTCGGCCTGTCACTGAACGTTGACTACATGGCCTTGTCCTTTGTCCGTTCCGCCGACGATATCCGCGAGCTCAAGGCCATTCTCGCCGACCGAGGCAGGCCGGACATCCCGGTCATTGCCAAGATCGAAAAGCCGGAGGCGGTCGAGAACCTGACCTCCATCCTCGACGTATCGGATGGAGTGATGGTGGCGCGTGGCGACCTGGGCGTGGAGATGGCGACCGAAGAAGTTCCCACACTTCAAAAGAAAATCATCCGGGAAGCAAACCGGCGCGGACGGATGGTCATTACCGCGACCCAGATGCTCGAATCCATGGTCCATAATCCCCGACCCACCCGTGCGGAAGCTTCTGACGTGGCCAATGCCATCCTGGACGGGACCGACGCCGTCATGCTCTCGGCCGAAACCGCGGTGGGACGCTATCCGGTCGAGACGGTAGCCACCATGGCGCGCATTGCGGAGCACACCGAAGAGCATAAGGAAACGCGGCCTTGGCAAAGCCCGTTCGAGTACTCCTTGATCGACCGTTCCTCCGTGTCCCGAGCGGTGGCGATGGCCTCGTGCCGGGCGGCGGACGATCTCGCTGCGTGCTACGTCGTGGTCTTTACGGAATCCGGCAAGACCGCCAGATTGGTGAGTCATTTCCGACCCAGCCGCCCCATTCTCGCGGTAACGCCTTCCGAGTGCACCTATCGCCGGCTGGCTCTTCTTTGGGGGGTCAAGCCCATCCTCACTCGGCAGTACGACTCGGTGGATGAAATGCTGGACACGGGGCTAACGGCGCTCAAAGCAAACGGCCGGATCGATTCAGGTGATACCGTCGTCGTGATCTTCGGCACCTCTCCCCTCACCGGCGGCACCAACATGATGAAGATCCACCGGTTCTAGCCGGCTTTCCTCTTTTGCTTACTTCGGCACCAGAGTCCTATAATAGTGGCTACTTGCTCTTTAGGGGGTGAATCATGCCGACATTCGTTCTCATGCCCCGTCTGGCGCCGGATTCGCTGCACGACGCACGAGGCCGCCGCGCCACAGGCAAGGGGTGGCTGGAGAAGGTCAAGACCATTTGCCCGGATGTGAAGTGGCTCGCGCATTACGCCCTGCTCGGCCCCTACGATTTCATGGACATATACGAAGCGCCCGATGTGGATAGCGCCCACAAGGTCTCCTTGATTTCCCGAAGCGAAGGCGCATTGACCGCTGAGAGTTGGCAAGCGAAACCGTACGACGATTTCCTGAAGCTTCTCGAAGAGGTCCAGCCCTAGCTAAATCGTTTCTCTCGAGGTGGAGCCACCCGCCAGGCTACAGGTGCGCTCAACCGGCCGGCTGAACTAGAATGCCTGGAGTGGCGAGAAAGAAGAAGAAAAAGAAGAAGTCCCGAAAACGTTACTCCAAGCGCCGGTTCCGGCTCACGGTGGTCCTGCTCGGCATCGCGAGCGTCTTTGCCTTCTACCTGGCCGCCACTCTAACCATTTACTACTTCGACTTCTCTCGGAAGATCGATCTGAGCCTGCAGGGCAAGCAAGAGGAAAACTCCACTTGGGTTTATGCTCGCACGGCGGAGCTTCGCGCCGGCCAGCGCATCTCTTCCAGTGAGGTCATCGATATCCTCAATGCTTTGCGCTACCGGCAAGTTGAGGGCTCTCTCGGTGAACCCGGAACCTTCAGCACCTCTGCCAGCGAGGTTCGAGCTCACCTCGCCCGTCGGTCCCCTTTCGGCGATCGGCTTTCCGGCTCCACGGTCGCCTTGTCTTTCGAAGACAAATGGGTGAGTGGGATACGGAAACTGCCGGGAGGAGAGCGTCTGTCTCAAATCGAGCTCGAGCCGGTCCCGGTCACTACGCTCTTCAGCGAGGAAAGGGCCAAGCAACGTCGGGTTCCCCTGCATGACGTACCTCAACACGTCATTCACGCAGTAGTTGCTACCGAAGATCAGAGGTTTTTCGAGCACACCGGTCTCGATCCAATAGGTATCCTTCGAGCCGCCCTGGAGGATCTCCGGACCCAGGAGCTGCGTCAAGGAGGGAGCACCCTCACTCAGCAGCTGGTCAAGAACCACTTTTTGACCCCGGAGCGAACGTTGCGGCGGAAGCTCCTCGAGGCTTTCTTGGCCGTTATCTTGGAAAGTCGAGCAACCAAGGAAGAAATCCTCGAGCTCTACTTGAACGATGTCTACCTGGGACAGAGAGGCTCCTTCGCCATACATGGGGTGGGACAAGCGGCGAGGATCTTCTTTGGCAAGGATGTTCGTAACCTGGAGCTTTCGGAGGCGGCGATGATCGCCGCGCTCATCCGTTCTCCGAACCGAACTTCCCCTTTCCGGCATCCCGAGCGAGCCCGGGAGCGCCGGGATGTGGTTCTGGCCCAGATGGAGAATCAAGGGCTCATCAGTGCAGGGGAAGCCCGAGCCGCCTCCGAGCGCCCGGTCCGCGTCCATCGCGGTTCGGTGGATGTCGGCGAGGCACCTTACTTCATCGATGCTTTGAGACAAGAGCTGCTCTCACGCTATTCGGCGGATTCGCTTCGCCGCTCCAGCCTTTCGGTTCTTTCCACTCTGGACTACTACCTCCAGTCGGCCGCGCAACGCGCGGTGACCGAAGGGCTGGACGAAATCCACAAAAAGTTGCCGGGCAAGGTAACCGGCGACATACAAGCTTCTCTCATCGCCATGGACCCGAACAACGGAGACATCTTGGCGCTGGTGGGAGGAAAAAGCTACGGACAGAGCCAGTTCAACCGTGCCCTCGATGCTCGACGTCAACCGGGAAGTGCCTTCAAACCGTTCGTTTATCTGGCGGCTTTCGAACAAACCTATGAGAGGACTCACTCGTCCGACAACGGCTCGCCCAGTGCGCTCGCTACCCCGACCACCTTGGTCAACGACGAGCCCACCACCTTCCGCTTCGGGAACCGCTCCTGGTCTCCACAGAACTACTCCCGGCGGTTCGAAGGACCGGTCACCTATCGTCAAGCGCTGGCGCGCTCTCTCAACGTAGCCACCGCGAAAGTCGGACAGCAAGTCGGCTTCGAGCGAGTGGTCGAGCTCTGGGAGGCGATGGATATGTCCAGCCGGCTCGAGCCTTATCCGTCCCTGGTGCTGGGTACCTTCGAGGTAACCCCGGTGGAGCTGGCGTCGGCTTATGCGGTTATCGCCAACGGCGGCGTTCGGGTCGTTCCTCGTTTCTTCAAATCGATCCGCGACGAGAACGAACGGACCCTGGATGCGCCACAAACCCCATCCCGTCGCGTGGTGCATGCGACCAGCGCTTTCCTGGTCACCAGCATCATGCAGAGCGCTATCGATGAAGGCACCGGACGAGAGATCCGGGCGCGAGGTTTCACGGCGGATGTAGCCGGTAAGACCGGCACCACCGACGACACCCGGGACGCCTGGTTTGCAGGCTTCGCACCCGATCTACTGGCGGTGGTCTGGGTGGGGTACGACGACAATCGAAAGCTGGGTCTCACCGGCGCTCAAGCGGCACTGCCCATCTGGACGCGCTTCATGAAAGCGGCGGTCTCGGGCCGCCCCAAAGGGGGCTTCGCCCCGCCTTCCGGCATCACCTTCGCCCGCATCGATCCAACCAACGGCATGATTGCCACTCGGTCCTGTCCACGAGCGAAACAAGAGGTCTTCCTCACCGGCACCGAGCCCCGCAGGCTTTGCAATCGGCATCGATAGAAGTACTTCATATGGCGGGTAGCGAGTAGCTAAGAACGAACCGGGAGGCTCCGTTCGAGGGCTTCCATCATCTTTTGGGGGCTCTCCGGTGTGAGAAGCAAGGGCTTCGCAGTGTGCCGCTCGATCAGTACGAATCCATCGAGCCGCGAGATGTTACTCTTTCACATAGCAGGGGTACTGCTTCTGCATACGGTCGACGAACTCCAGATCGATCGGATACGTCACCAGCGGTGAAGCTTCAGAGGTTTGAGCCACGCAATCCCCCATAGGATCGATGATCCAACCGCATCCGCCGAATCGCTGCCCGTTGGAATCGGTTCCGCTCCGGTTGGAAGAGGCCACGTAGCAGCCGGAAACGATGGCCGCCATCTTCATGGCCACCAGCCAACGTCGAAGCGATCCGCGTCCCACCGCTCGAGGAACGGCGATGACCTGGGCGCCACCTCTCCCATAGTGACGGGCATGTTCGTTGAACATCACCTCGGTGCAAAGCAGGAATCCCACTCGAGCCGCTCCCGCCTCGGCCACCCGAAAGTGTCGCTCGCCGGGTTGAAACCACCGGGCTTCATAATAGCCCTCTTCGTCGGGAAAGAACTGCTTGGTATGAACGCCCTGGTAACCGCTGTCGACCGTCCAGACGAAAGCCTCATTGACCCGGCGGCCTTCCAACTCGCGAGCGCGGGAGCCCAACACCGCTTTTGCGCCGAGCTCTTCCAGCCGCGCAACTCCTTCCTCGTGAACCTTCAAGCACTGCTTCCAGGTCGCCGGGTCAAAGGTTTCTCCCGCCGAAACCCACCCCCCGAAAGGCATCTCGTTGATCAGAAACAAATCGAGCCGGGCTTCCCGCAAGCTTCGAGCCAATTCCTTCCAAGGTTTCGAGCCCGGTTCCATCTCCGAGCTCAGCTCACAAACACCGACGTTCAGTTTCTTCATCTCCCTGCCTCAGTTCTTCATTCATGGTTCGGGCTTTACCCGAGTACTCAGCAATGCCACCAACCCCATGATGGCACCGGCAACGAAAAACGGAACCGAAATCCCTAGATATTGGAAGGCCGATCCCGCCCAAATGGGACCAATGATCCTGGAGAAGCCTCCAAAGGCCTGTTGCACTCCCATGAGCTGCCCGAGCTGTTGCTTGCTTCCCCGCCGGCTGAGAAGCCCGGTCGTTGAAGGAAACAAAAGCGAGGTGCCGATGGGCACCAACCCCATGACCAGCAAGCACAGGATCAGTCGGTTGGGAAGGGGCATGCTCACCAAGCCCACCGCCACCACGATTGCACCCGCCCGCATCAAGCGCACCTCTCCGAGCAGAGTGACCAAACGTCCCAGGACCCCGGCCCTCATGATGACCGACACGCCTCCAAAGAAAAGAAATATGTACCCGATGTTGGATTCGTTGAGCTGGAACCGCTCCATCATGTAAAGCGCCAGCACCGCGGTCATTGAGCCGAAGGCCATCATGGCGATGGCATAGATCCAGATGAGCTGTGAGGTAGCGCCCCGCGGATGTCTGATCGTATCCCAGACCATCTGGGATACCGACGTTTTTGCCGGCTGAGTTGTTTCCTCTGTAGAAGAAGGCCCCTTCACTCTCCGTGAAACAGCGCCCGCTGACTCCGGTAGCCACCGCCAGGCAAAAAGAAGGTTCAACAGGCACAAGCCGGCGGCGATGACACCTGGAGCCGCGTGTCCGAAGTGCCAGCTGAGCGATCCCAGCGCCGGCCCAATCATCACTCCGCTGTTGGTGGCGGCGGAGAGCCATCCGAGCGCTTTGGCCCGATCCTTGGGAGCAACGGAGTCACCTATGTAAGCTTGCATGACCCCGGTGGTTCCTCCCATCCCCCCTTGGGCCAAACGTGAAACGAAGAGAAGCCAGATCGCGTCGGCGTATCCGAATATGAGGAACGCGATCGACGAGCCAGCCAGCCCCATGAGAAGTGCGGGCCGTCTTCCCCACCTGTCGGAAAATCGTCCCCATAGCGGAGCAGCAGCGACTTGAGCAATCGAGAAAGATGCCACCATCCAACCGACGACGTGAGCGTCGGCACCGAGCCGCACCGCATATATCGGGAGCAAGGGAAAGACCATGGCATAGCCGAGCATGTCCACGAAAGCGGCAAACAAAAGAACCCATAGCTTTCCGGGCGTTGCCTCCCGCGAGGTGGCGGAGTCCGGGCTTTCCCCACTCGTCTGCTTACTCAGACGTCACCTCGATCCGTCGTGCCCCTCCCGCGAGGTCGACCATGCTCAAAGCTGCCAGCCGAACCGCGGCGACGAGACGCTCGGCTCGGATTTGCTCTTCCCTGCAGAGCTCGACACCTCCATACCGTACCCGGTAGTACAGCTTGGTCAGCTCCGACATACCCGGCAGGCGCTCCTCCAACGAACGGGCGTACTCGGCAGGAGTCGCGCCCACCTGCTTCACAAAACCCAGCCGCTCGAGCCGTCTGAGCAAGTCACCGTAAAAGCGAACCGCCGACTCGGGTCGGGTGCTCGAGAGGTGACGCCGGAACCGCCAGGGCCACCTCAAGGACACCCACCACTTTCGCACCCGCCGGGTGCGACTCAACAACAATAAGATCAAGACAACGGCCCCCAGCCCGGCCAGATGTCCAGCTCTTCGCCGCGCCGTACCGAACCATCGTGTCCCCGTTACCACCAAGGTCTCCACACCCGCCGTCACCCCTCCTAAAACACCACGCTGTCTCTCGTAATCGAAAGCGACCACGTACATATCCCACAGCAAGCGTAAGGAGTCGAAACGCTGGATGAAAAAGCTCAAAGCTCCCTCGCTACCGGTAAGGGGCGCTGAAGGTGTAGGATCGAAAGTAACCCAGCCTCGTTGCTCGTCGTAGACTTCCACCCAAGCGTGGGCATTCGACTTGCGAATGACCTCGAAATCCCCGACTTCGTTCTTCTCACCGCGCAGGAAGCCGGTGACCAGTCGCGAGGGTATCCCCCGCGATCGAAGAAGCAGCACCATGGCAGTGGCAAAGTACTCGCAGTGACCGGCTCGAGCATCGAAAAGGAAATCTTCCACCTGATCTCCGCGGCCGCGAGACGGAGTCACCAAGCTGTAGCTGTACTGCTCCTCGAGAAAAGCTTCGACCACGGCGGCGGTTTCCAACCGCGAGCGCCCTTCTACAGCGAAGCGACGTGACAGTTCATGGAACTCATCAGACAGATCGGGAAATTGAAGGTTGCGCCTCCGGGCCCAGCCTTCCAGGGGTTCCACTCCTCCCACCGAAGAAGACGAGGTCGGGGATCCGGGTCGCCAGCGAACCGTGTAACGACGTCCAGCTCGAGCCCTCCTTCCAGTTCTCACCGTCAGGTAAGGATCGATGAAGACGGAATGCAGCGAAATCGAAAGCTCCACAGAAGAAGGAGGAATGAACAGCACATCCGTATCCAGCGGATCCAGCAACACTTCGCTGGCTACGGTCGGGTCGTTTGAAAGACTGTCGAGCAAAAATTCACCCGGCCCGCGCTGGGGAAGTAGTGCCACCGAGGAGACCGTGCGTCGCCAACCACCATTCAGATACCGATCGTAGGCCGACCCCCGCCACCTCGGCGGAGACACATGGGTCTCCTCCCCTGCCACCAGGCGCATGACCACCTCCTGGCTCAGCTTGATTTCCCCGAAGTCTCCAAGGCTAACTGCATCCGCCAGTCCGGTGGTGGTGATCCCTCGCACTCCTGCGAGCCTGAAACCACCGTAGATAGGGCGCGGCAAAACGACGAAGATCCCACCGGCCAAAACCAGCACCGCGCATCCCACGACCAGCGCGGTGGCCGAAGCCCGCTTCAGCGGCACTGCCCCGATACGGCTCTGTTGGCGGCTGCCCGCGACGTCCAAAATCAATACCAGCGCCCCCACCAGAACGAAAGAAATGAGGGGAAAAATGAATATCGCATTCACCGTCATCGATGCGGTGGCGAGCATTTCGAAGAGACAAAGAACATAGAGGCGTTTGCGCTCCCGTTCGTTTCTGAAGTGAAGCAGCAGATGCAGCTTCAGATAAAACATGAGATGCACGACCGCAAAGATGAGCCGGTCGGAGAGAAGCAACCAATCGAAAGGAAAGAAGAGCAGATAGCAAACCGCAAGGATCGAAGAAACGGTGCGGGCCGGCCCCAACCACGAGCTCTTCTCCGAGGCGAGTCCAAACACCGGGATGAGCACCAGGACCGAAACCGAAATCCAAAGCGGAATATCACCGGTAAGAATCACCGCCAGCGAGGTGACCTCACACCAGAGGATTCTCAACCAACGCGACGATCTCAGCATGTTCGACCTAAGGGCCCGCATGAGTAAAGGGTAATGGCGCATCGCCCTCTGCCACGAGAGCCGCCGGTTGGATGAGATGCAAGGCGGGCGAAGCGAGCCTCATCGGAAAACGCTCGAGATGAGCGGAAACCACCAGCACGACGTCATTTCCTCTCAAAGAGGAAGCCGTCCATTCCGCCAGATCATGCTGCGGCTCTCGATTGCGACTCACCTCTGCAAGGTGAATCAATACTCCCCGCAGGTGCTCCGGTGATGTGTCGTAGGGAAAGACCGCATCCGCCGAGACGAGACGGAAAGGGAGTCCATGCGAGCCAAGGTGACACGAGAGCGATGCCGCGGCGCTCACCGTCTTCTCGAACTCCTCCCCGTCGCCGGCCCGACGACTCGCAGCGGCCGTCTGGTTATCCAGGATGATGGTGAAGCGTCGTTGTTGGTCACTGGCAAACTCCCGCACCATCAGTCGGCCCAGCTTAGCCGTCGCCTTCCAGTGCACATAGTGGAGGTTGTCTCCCACCGAGTAATCTCGCACCCGAAGGAGCTCCTCGCTGTCGCCTCGCTGCTGGCGCTGGGGTACTTGTCCGGTGCGGCTCCGAAAGACGAAGGAGATATTCACACGATGGAGTCGTGGAAATACGATCAATCGCCGTGAGAGTCGGATTTGGCGAATGGCGCGGAACAAGCCGAACGGGAATCGAGTGGAGACGAGCATGCGCTCGCTCTCGAAGATACCGCGGCGTGGGTAGTTCTTCTCCAGTGCCAGAGCTTTTGTCTTTCGCCGGCCGATGTGAGCCACCTCGGCGCAGGGTGAGCGGCCTGGAAAATCCAGCTCTTCTACCTCCAATCCAAAGCCATCCAGCCAGCGGGAACCATTGCGAATCCGCAGGTGCTCGGTTGATGCCGATCCGGCGTACAGATCAGGAGGCTCGCCCGTATCGAGCTTGATCCTCCTCAGGGAAAGCCAGCCGAAAGCAGCGGAAACCACCGCGCTAGAGATCCCAATGGAGAACATGAGGTAAAGAAGGTTGTTTCTGGTGTTGAAGGCGGCAAAGCCCATGACCAGAAGCAGGAGAAGAAACCGAGCACCGGCTCCGGTGGGACGGATCCCTAGCCACGGCCACTTGGGAGAACGGGCCAGCCCGGTATCTCCGGTGGGTTCGGCGGCGACCGATCTCTTGCGTCGCAACGGATGTAGAGATTGCCGTCGCCGACGTTCCGGGCGGGTGAGCATCGATCTAAAGCGGGACGGGAACCGTTTCCAGAATCCGATCGAGGATGGATTCCGCTTCGCGACCCCGGCCCGGCCCTACCGAGGCTCGGGAACGGGGCATGACACGGTGGGCGAGAACCGCTATGGCTAACGCCTTGACGTCGTCGGGGACCATATAATCCCGGCCCGACAACAGAGCGCGAGCTTGGGCGGCCCGCTGAAGAAGAATCGTTGCCCGAGGACTCATACCCAGGGTAAGCTCATCGGATTGGCGAGTGGCGGCGGCGATGCGAACGAGGTAGTCGGCGAGCGCCGGATCCACTCGTACCGATCTAACTTGCCCCTGAATATGCCTCACTTCTTGGCAAGTCATGACCGGTTTCACTTCGTCTATCGGATGGGAAAGCTGCTGCACCCGCAAGATCTCCTTCTCGCTCTCCTCGCTGGGATACCCCATCCGAATGCACATGAGAAAGCGATCGAGCTGGGACTCCGGCAGCGGGTAGGTTCCGTGGTGCTCCACCGGATTCTGGGTCGCAAGAACGACAAAGGGTTGCGGCAGCGGATACGATGTGCTGTCCACGCTCGCCTGCGCTTCGTTCATCGCCTCGAGCAAGGCCGACTGGGTTTTGGGAGTGCTACGGTTGATCTCGTCTGCCAGCACGATGTTGGCAAACAGCGGGCCCGGCTTGAACTCGAACTCGGAAACGGAGGGATTGAACACCGACACCCCCACGATATCGGAAGGGAGTAAATCGCTGGTGAACTGAATCCGCCGGAAGCTGGCATCCAGGGAGCGGGCTAACGCCTGGGCCAACATGGTCTTTCCCACCCCCGGAACGTCCTCGATGAGTAGGTGGCCCTCGGAAAACAAGGTCACCAGCGCCAAGTCTACCACCTCGGTTTTTCCACGGATGACCCCTTCCACCGAGCGGCGCAGATCCTTGATCCGACCGATCAAATCGAAAGCCAAATCGGGAGAGGTCGCCGCGCTTTGTCCAATTCCCGAGCTCACGGAGAAGAGTATATCCGCTTCACCACTTCCACCCAAACCAAAGCAGACCGATTCTGGCTGTCGAGGATATTGAAAGCTGGGACGGTAGTTTAAATAACCGAAGAGTAGCTCTTCAACTCGATTGATGCCTGCCTATCTATTGGGTGTGGTTGCTCCTTCGCCCTTCCTATGGTACTTGTTATAAAGTTAACAGCACACGGGGCGATTAACTCAGTGGGAGAGTGCTACCTTCACACGGTAGAAGTCGCAGGTTCAAATCCTGCATCGCCCACCATCTGTTAAGACGGCGAAAACATCACGCTGCTCACACCGACTTCAAAGCGCACGACAAGTCCGCAATTTACAGAGGTCAGCCGGCGCAAGCGGGCTCTTTTTTCTTGTCGCTAGTCTATAGATCCTCGAACTGCGTCAGTCGCTTGAACTCGCGATAACGTTCGATGACCTTGTCCCGGGAGAGCGCCTCCAAGCGGCGGGTTCCAAAGTCTTCCACACAAAGTGAGCCCATGACACTGCCGATAACAATAGCCTGGCGAAGGGTGGCGTCCGACAGCGATCTGCAACTGGCCAGATAGCCCGCGAAACCGCCGCCGAATGAGTCACCGGCTCCCGTCGGGTCAATGACTTTCTCGAGAGGGTAGCCCGGGGCAGCGAAGCGATCGTCTTTACTGAAAAGCAGCACGCCCTGCTCCCCCCGCTTGATCACCAACGTCTCGGGCCCCATGGCACGGACCTTTTCCGCGGCAACCACCAGATTCTGCTCGCCGGAGAGCTGTCGCGCTTCTTCATCATTGATCACCAGCACGTCGATCTGTTTCAGCATTCGAGCCAGTGCTTCCGGGGTCCGCTCGATCCAGTAATTCATGGTGTCGGCGGCAACCATGCGGGGCTTTGTCACCTGCTCCATGACCTCGAGCTGGAGCTCGGGATGGATGTTAGCCAGGAATAGGTACTCGCAATCCCGATAGCTTTCCGGAATCTGGGGTCGAAAGTTCTCGAAGACGTTCAGCTCGGTAAACAGTGTGGTGCGGTCGTTGGGATTCTGCCCATATTCGGCACCCCAGCGGAAGGTCTTCCCTTTCGATACTTCCAGGCCGCTCAAATCGATGCGCCTGCCTTCGAATACCTTTCGTTGCTCCTCGGTGAAATCCTCCCCCACCACCGCCACCACTTTGGTGTCGGTAAAGAACGAGGCAGCGAGGGCAAAGTGGGTGGCCGCCCCCCCGAGAATATTGTCCACATCCCCATGAGGGGTCTTCAAGGTATCAAACGCAACGGAGCCTACAACCAGAACCGACATTCTCTTCCACTCTCCTATTTCACGTATTTCCCGATGAGAGGCGCGAGATCACGCTTCAACTCTTCGGGGATATGACCCGGTTGGGTAATGAGGGCGTATTGTAGCGCGCGGGCACATTCGCAGCTTCTGTCAAAGGGCAGTGTCTCGACCGTGTTTTTTATCATGCGCCGGGCTGTGTCGGCGTTTTTCTGCAGATTCTCGATGATGGCCTCCACGGTGACGTCTTCTTCGACCTCGTGCCAGCAGTCGTAGTCGGTCACCATCGCCATGGTGGCGTAACAAATCTCCGCCTCTCGAGCCAGCTTGGCTTCCTGAAGGTTAGTCATTCCGATGACGTCGCAGCCCCAGGAACGATAAAGACGCGACTCAGCCAATGTTGAAAACTGGGGTCCTTCCATGCAGAGATAAGTGCCGCCCTTGTGGATCGTGGCTCCGGAAGCTTTTCCACTTTCGTAGAGACGTTGCGAGAGAATCTCGCAGAAGGGGTGAGCAAACCCGACGTGAGCCGCAAGCCCTGTGCCGAAAAAAGTGGAAATCCGACCTCGAGTACGATCGATGAACTGATCGGGGATGACCACATGGAGGGGCTGAAACTCTTCTTTCAGAGAGCCCACCGCGCTGGCCGACAGGATGTAGTCCACTCCCAGCAGCTTGAATCCAAAAATGTTGGCCCTGAAGTTCAGCTCGCCGGGAAGAATACGGTGCCCGGTGCCGTGGCGAGCGAGAAAGGCCACTTTTTTTCCTGCCAGGGTGCCCAGAACATACTTCCCGGATGGTTCGCCGAAAGGGGTCTCCAAAGCAACTTTATCCACATCTTCCAGACCGTCCATCTGGTAGAGCCCGCTGCCTCCAATGATTCCGATTTCTGCTTTCGCCATGAGTCTCCTTCTTCGTTGTGCCGCCCGGCCCCACGCGGGGCCACGCAAAATGAACGCCACTCTATATCACTGTCGTTCGGGTTATTACAAGACGGTTAGAACGAATCCCTACTTCTGCTTCAGCTCAACCAACGCTCCGTAAGTGGACTTGGGGTGGACGAAAGCCACCATGTGGCCTCCCGCGCCCGGCCGGGGCTTGTGGTCGATGAGCTTAGCACCTTGTTTTTCGAACTCGCGGAGACTCGCCTCGAGATCTTCCACTTCGAAACAAACGTGGTGGAGTCCCTCGCCATGCCGCGCGATGAACTTGCCCACATTGGAGTCCTCGGCCTGGGGCTCTAGAAGCTCCAGGTTGCTATCCCCAATCGGGAGGAACAACACCGACACCTTCCACTCCGGCAGGTCGTATCGCTTTCCACGCTCGAGGCCGAGCAAGCCACCGAAGCGAGACGCCGCCTCCTCCAGATTTCGCACGGCAATTCCTAGGTGATGGATCTTCATCGATTCTCCTTTCCGCAAATCGACGCAAGGATCTCCTCGGCGACGGTAAACGGGTCTTTGGAACGATCGAGTATCGCTTGAACCGCCTTCTCCCATTCCTGGGCCTGCACTTTCTCTTCCAGCGCTTGCACCACCACTTCCCGGAGCCAGCCTTCCACGAAACGCTTCCACCTTGTTTCGGCACCCGCCGGACGGGAAGCCTCCAGGGCCTCCAGCGCCGCCAGCAATGCATCGACACCCTCTCCGGTTGTGGCGATGGTGCTCATTATGGGAGTAGGGTTGGTAGTGCCGGCCTGTGACGCCCCGAGCTCCGCCGCCAATCGATCGGCTCCGTCCCGGTCCGATTTGTTAACCACCAGGACATCGGCAATCTCCAACATGCCTGCCTTGCTGGCTTGAATCTCGTCACCCAGCCCCGGAGCTAAGATCACCAGAGTCAACCCCACCGCCGTCGCAACCTCCACCTCGTCTTGGCCTGCCCCGATAGTCTCCACTAGGATGAAGTCTTTGCCCGCTGCCTCTAGCAACGCGATCGCTTCGAAGGCGGACGACGCAAGACCTCCCACATGTCCGCGGGTAGCCATGCTACGAATGAAAACGTCCGGGCACTGCGATCCAGATTCCATTCGTGCCCGATCTCCCAGGAGCGCTCCACCGGTGAAAGGGCTGCTGGGATCGAAGGCCAAAACGCCCACCCGGCGGCCGTTCTTGATAGCGCGCTTGGCCAGGGCATCCGCCAGGGTGCTCTTACCAACGCCCGGAGGACCGGTCAGACCCAGGACGGTTGCTTTGCCGGTATCCGGATAAACCGCGGCAAGAATCTCTCGGGCTTCCGGCTGTCGGTTCTCCGCCAGCGTCAAGGCTCGCGCCAGAGCCCGTCGATCTCCGGATCGAATTCGGGCAACCAAATCTTCTTGGTTCAAAACGACTCTCCTCGACGGGCGACCAGTCATTCAGCCTCTGAGCGTACCGCAACATGGGCAGGAATCCGCTTCAGTTCGTCACGCAGCTCATGTTCGGCGTGCCAGAGGTCGTAACTCTGCTGCATCCGTAGCCAAAGGCCTGATCCGTTGCCGCAGAACTTGCCCAATCGAACAGCCATTTCGGGGGTAACCGACGACTCGCCCGCCATGACTCGGTGAAGTGTCTGCCGGGTCACTCTGAGCTGGCGCGCCGCCTCACTCACTGAGAGTTTCAAAGCAGGTAGGACATCGTCCCGGAGTATCAGCCCAGGATGGGTCGGACAACGTGTCGGCCGTTGGATTACCGGATACTCTCGAGCCATCGTTGCTTCCTAATGATATTGCTCCATGTTACATCACTCTAGCACCGAACAGGTCGGCTATCGCCCAGTCGCGAGCCAGTTCTCAACCCGCAGGCCGGGCACCCGAGCAAAGTGGCGCAGGTTGCCGGTGACCAGAGTCAGATCCCGGGAGAGCGTGATGGAATAACCGTCCAGACGGAGTTGGTGGGCCAACGGCTCCTGGTGATGTATCCTTGGACCGTTCATAGGGACATAGATCGGAATGAAGTTAAGTGCGCTCACGCCCATTTTATCTCTCGCTCTGCTGTTGGGTTCGGCACCTACCGCTCATGCTGTAGAAAAGCTCAGCAAAGAGGACAAGCGCTGGCTGGAGCAAGAAGTCGCCGCCCTCATTACCCCCGAAGAAATCGAGATATTCAAGGACATTGACTCCAAGGACCGCGGGCTCTTCAAAGTGATTTTCTGGACTCGCCGGGATCCCGATCCCTCCACGTCGGAGAACGAATTTCGAGAAGCTTTCGAAGCCGCCGTCGAGATCGCCGACCGGCAGCTCGCTGCGCCGGGCCGCAAGGGTTCCACCACCGACATGGGGCAAGTTTTCGTGCTTTTCGGAAATCCGGATCACCACGACCAGGGAAACGAGGGGGATACGGAACACCGATCCGATCCGGGGTCATGGGAATCCACCCTGCCCCCGGTTGCCCCGGTGAGCGAAGAGACCGACCCCAATCCCAGCGCATTTCCCGACATGGAATTCGGTGAGCTCGGTGAATCGGACCACACTTCCATCATGACCTGGGTCTACAACCCGAATCCGAGTCTCGGCTTCCCCACCGGTCTCAACATACGGTTCCGAACGATGCCCGGTTTTGGTTACCGACTGATACGAAGCGAAGAAATCAAGCAGGCCTTGGAACGGGTGAAGACCATTTACATCTCCAATCCGAGCTTGACCTACGCGCGGAACGGAGAGGGACGATTGATAAAGCCCGGCGGTATTAATGTCGACACCGGCAGCCCGGCAAGACAAATTCTGAACGCCATGCGAAACACCCAGGTAACCTCTCCCGACCTGTCTTTCGATACAACCATCGCCTTCTTCCGTTCGACCGAGGGGGCGGTTTACGTGCCTATCTTGTTCGAGCTAAGCGACGCACCCTCCCAGGCGACCGTTTTTGGCCTGATCGAGAATCCCGCCGGCGAACCCGTCCAACAGTTCGAGGAACAAGCCAATCTGATTCGAGCCTCTGATGGTCGTACCCTGTACGAAATTCCCACCCAGCTGACACCCGGCCGATACAAACTCTACTTGGGTGTACGGGACAAGGAGTCGGCGGCGGTGGGCACTAGGATTCTGGAGCTCGACGTGCCCGATTACTCCAGTGGAAATCTCGTTCTTTCCTCGGTGGTACTTTACAACGAAGGCACAAAGGCCCGCGAGCCCGCCGGCACTCCAGGCCGTGCGTTTCAATTCGGTTCGGCGAAGTTCCAGCCGGCTCGCACCTTCACCCAAAAAGACACCCTTGGCTTCTTTTACTTCGTTTACGGTCTCGGATTTGACGCCGGCGGCAAGCCCAACATCACCGGACAGTGCATCTTCTACAGGGACGGCAAGAGAATAGGCCAGACCAAGGAAGAACCGCTGGTGACGGAGGTGAATCACGCGGTGGGCAATGCGGAGATTCCTTTGTCCGGCTTCGAGCCCGGGAAATACCGGATGGAGATCAGGGTGACGGACCGTGTGGGCGGCCAGATCACCATCAAAGATGTCGAGTTCGTTTTGGAGCAATAACCGCACCAAGAGCACTCTGGGCAGTGGAGTTATCTCAACCATTGCCGGAGGGGTTCTCGTCCAGTCCCGCCCCTCCTTCCAGAGGCTGCCAGGAATAGAGCCCGTCGTTGGAGCCGCCGATGGCGCCTGCGCCGCTCCCGAGTGCCGATGCTACCGTCCAGGAGGCGTCGGTAAACGCGTAGTCCAAGCGGGTATAGCCGA
>SDBT01003905.1_pt1 | contig 25580 bp, 38 predicted proteins | sample 2277101 | NCBI WGS metagenome assembly SDBT01 (sample SAMN10404973, study PRJNA504765) | marine sediment metagenome | isolation source: marine sediment core GS10_PC15, 103 cmbsf | place: Arctic Ocean: Southern Knipovich Ridge | collected 2010 | reverse complement strand
TCAATGCGTGGGACACTCGTATCGTGGCGTTCTGTATGGCGGAATTGTCTTTAGCGTGTTCGCGCCCAGTTCCGTGGCAGATCACGAAGACGTTGTTTATATACTCTTTGTTTCCTTCTCTTACTCTTGAGAGGTTTGGATTGAGCTTCGAGACATTCGTCTTCTCTGTCTGCCAAGACTGGTAGCACCGTCTCCCGGCCATTTCGATAAGGTACTCTGAGTCAGAGGCGGCGTTAGTGCTCCAGTCCTTAACGCCGTGAAAATCTAGAAAATCACGTACTCCTTGCGTACTGAATCTCGTCCCACCAAGATGAAAGACCTGGGGAGTTACTTTTTGCATGGTGAAATTCCCAAAAAGGTGTGGGGAGAGTTCCCCCTCCCCACAGTTGTTAGCCCTTTGCCTTCATGTAGTCTCGAATCTCCATGAAGAACTCGCCTTCCTTCTGCCCAGCCCGGTGCGTGATCTGAACGGTCACGGGCTGGTTCGTGCTTTCAGGAATCACTTCATCGAAGTTCCTCCCCGTGCAGTTCAGACCAAGACCCTCTTCCAGAAACCCTCGAAGCCAGTACATCGCATCCTTCGTGAGATAGAACGTAAGTGGAATGGGCTTACGGTCTTGAAGGGCTGCCATTCCTCCGGCGGCTTCGAAGAGTTCTTCGTCAACGTCCGAAGTAGGACCAGTGAGTTTGCACTGGAAGCGAGCATAGGGAGTCTCCTTTTGAGACGACTTCCCAAACTCGTGGTCCAGGATCACGCTCTCGTAGTGGCCGACAGGAAAGTTTTTCGGCCTTTCGACTGACTGGACTTGAACATCCAGTAGTTTCGCGAAGTCTACATCCGTCATACGATTCCTCCTTGGCCAAGGTGAACGGAGTGGGGGCAGAGCAACAGGGAGGAAACTCTACCCTCCACTCCTACCCAGATTCTGCTGCATCTGGGGTCTCGTCTTCAACCCAGTCAGTGGATTGAAGTGTTCTGAAAATTGTCAAAAGCCCATCTTTTATGGGTAACTGAGAAGGTAGGGTGCCTGGTAGGATTGGGAGTTTTAGCTCCACCAAGCCTTCGGAAGTCGTCTTTATGACTCTCTCTGCTGACCTTCCAAAGCCGACTGTCGTTGTGTGGACTATTGAATTAAAGTATCCGCCGACCTTTGGAGGGAGCTTGCTCCCCAGAGCCCGAGGCAAGCCTATTAAACTTCCTTTTAGAATGTCGTCAAGAAAGGTGATGTGACTGTTGACTATGACATGACACTTGACAGACTCGCTGTAGAGCAATTGTAACATGCCCTCTAGCATGTCCATAGCTTGACCGTAATCTGGCTGAGAAGTAAAAGTCTCGAACTGATGAATGTTTAGCTGGCGTATCATTCTAAGAGCAGCTACACCAGCGAAGCCAAGACTATCTATTAGGACTATAGTATCCGGTCCCCAATCTCCTATGTTGCCAAGGTCATATGTTTCTGTGCTTCCTTCTTCCACGGGGAACTTCCATTTGGTTAATGCCTCTAAAGCCCCAGTAAAAGCAGTGGGTACTCCTTTAGTGACAATCATTGGCCTAGGCTTTGAGTCCTTGTCGGCTGTTTTGGCCACGCCTTTTATGAGTTGCATCTTATCGGTAAAGGTTTCATAATAGAGCCGCTCCAAAGCCTCGCGATCGTCTTTTAGAAGATTTATAATGATGTCAACTCCGTTGTCAAAGTCCACCACGATCATGCGATAGCCAGCTTTGACTAAGCAGGCCGTGGCACCTGTCTTGCCGCTGCCAGGGACGCCGACGTTTAAGAGCTTGGTCGTCCTTTTGGACTGGTGTTTTGTCCCTTGTGGCATTAGAAGTCCTCCAGCATGGCTGCTTGAAGCCAGTTAATACAGCGTTGGTTAAATGGCTCTATTAAAAACGCGCCCTGATGGTCCTCATGGCCAATTGACATATTATGCTTTCGACAGACGCTAATGATCTCTTCAACAAAGGCATCAACATCCTGTCGCTCTACCCACCCATTCTTGTCTCTGTCCCAATGCTTTACCATAACTACTCTCCCTTAACATTATATTTCTTAAAGAGATAGTCGGCTGCCTGCTGCGGAGTTTTATAGATCGTGCTTTTATTACCTGCTAATACGAACGCCATACCTATAAGCGCGACAAAGCCGAACCACTCCATAGCACTGCTTCCGAGGAACCAACCTAGACCCATCATACCAGCACAAAAAACGAAGGTAATTATTATATTCCACAGCTGTCTCCAAAAGGGTTTGTCACTCAGCACAACCCAATCAGCTTCACTAGCCTGAGTCATAATAGCTCCACTCCCCTCTTCTCAAGCGCCCGGAGAACCTTCCAGCACGCCATAGCGTCGGCATCTGCTGAGTGAGCAGCCTCGAAGCCTGCTTCGTCCACGAGAGATCGGTACGTTTCTTGCAGCGTCCATCTCTTTCCTAGACTCTTCATGATCGGAGTAGCAGTCTTCATGGTGCAGACTTTAGAAAAATCCATGAGCGTGTTGACGATGTCAGCTCGGCAGTAGGCATAGCTCATAATTTTGACATCGAAGTTGACGTTGTGACACACCACGCGGTCTGCTGTGAGCAATAGCCTGTCGAACTTACCGATGGCTTCTTTGAGGTCAATGCCTTCTGCTTGTGACTTCTCTGTTGTGATGCCGTGAACGTCATAAGCGCCCTCTGGAATATCTATCGGACACTTTATGATAGTATCCCACGCAAGCATTAGATCGTCTCCCTTCGCCATTATCACAGCTAGTTGGACTAGGTGTGGCTGGCGTGGGTCGTCTATTGAGCTATTTCGATACGGAAAGCCCGTGGTCTCGGTGTCGAAGATTAGGTCGATCATGAAGTTTTCTCCTTGTCGAGGGCGTTGAGCTTGGCTGCACGTTCTACAAAACGCTGCACAGCCTCATCGTGTTCCCTAAGACTCATCATGCCCCAACAAACGAATTGGCTCTCAAAGTCATCAATGAATTGGCGCATGTCCTTGGCTCTCTCCAGCGCCTCCGCTGGCGTGGTGGCTAGGACGGCTTCGCAGAGGCTCCTCGTTTCCCCTGATAACGCAGGTATAGAATAGGGCGGTTCACCACGGCCCATATTTATTCCTTGCTGCAATGCCCGTTCCAGCGCCCCCGCCAGCTCCACCACGCGCTCTCGTAACTCGTGACGTTGAAGTCTCAATACTGTTTTACCTTCTCGTAGCTCCACCATGCGCGCCTCGGCAGCTTTAAGCCCCCGACAAGCATCATTCGTTTCACGTCTCGACTTAGCCAACAGACTCTCGTGCATGTTAAGTTTGTCATTCAGATCGGTCACACGCGCATCTGCGACTTCGACTTGTTCAAGTAGGCACTCCCAGCCACCCTGCTTTTCGACTTTAAGCTCCGCCACCTGCTCCCGCAGCGCCTCGACGGCGGCGATGAGTTCCTTTACCGAAGAAATAGTTAGTTCAACCCCAATGAAGTGTACGTTCTCCCTTTGTGAAATTACTTTCTTGTAAGGTTTTAAGTCAATCACGCCGGGGTCTGCGGGGGTTTCCACGCCAGCCATGATTCCCTCCAGATATGGGTCAGTCATTCCCTTCCCTCTCCTTGAGCGGGTCCCAAACCTCTCGCTTGAAGTGTGTCTCCAGCTTCTGCCTCCTGGCAGATGGGTCCTTGTTGCAGACTTCTCGGAACTCGCACCCTCCGAAGTGATGGCACGCAGTGTCGTTCATTGGCCAATACTCATCCTTGGCGTATTGCTCGGCCTGCTTTAGCCAATACTCCATGTCTTTTAACCACTCAGTTATCTGACCTGGAGTCCTTTGAACGAGACCTCGTTGGAAGTGAGTGAAGTTAACCGCGACCTGCGCAGCGTCGATTATTCCGCCGAGCAAAGGCTTGTCAAAGACAATCTTTCCTGCTGCGGTGTAGAAGGACATCTGGTTATCAGGGGAGAATTTCTGAAAGAAAAAGTCGCTGATTGTGTTCTTGGTGCTCTTTATGTCTTTGAACCAGTCGCTGGTGGCGAACTCGATCAACTGGTCGATGTGACCAGTTAAGATGTAATTCGTGCCATCGGGAGAGAGTAAAGGAAGCTCGAAACGGAACCATAGCTCTACAGCGGGGGAGCCGTCTGCTAGGATTAAGGTCTTTTCAGAGGACTCTCTGTAGTGGTCCAAGTACCAAACGATGGTGCGGACCAGGGTGTAGCGGTTCTTGTTCTTGTCGTCTGAGAGCCAGGAGAAGAAGTGCTTTGGCTCTAGTGAAACGTTATCAGAGTTACAGACAAGACAGACCTTGAGTTTCATGGACTCCTCAGATATAGGAGGCTCTTCGTTGCGGTCTACTCTGTGGACTCTGTCACAGTCCTGACAGACATATGCTGGAGCACGCTCCCCAGCCTTCTCTAAGCCGTGCCTCACAGCAAGTCGAACGCCAGAGTCGTGGCTGATCCTGCGATGTCGAGCATCTCAATGTCCCGATCGAGGATGGTGACCTCAGAAGGGTCCTCGACGTTGTTGACCGTGTAGCTGGCAGTAGCGGAGACCGAAGTTGAGGCACTCGTCCCGTCCCGGTAGGTCATGACCGTGCCATTTGCCGTGACGTTGATTGTCACCAACCCAGAGCCACTGTTGTTGTAGACCGCGGCGTCGTTCGACGTAGTGACCCCATAGCCGACGAAGAGGTTTCCCTTCGACGCCTGAGTTGACACTTGTGGTGTCGTCAGCTCCACGCCATGCCCATCCGAGAACTGGAAAGTGGAGAACACGATGTCCCCCAGGTCGTCGGTGGTCATGAACGCAACCGCGTCAGCCGTGTTCGCATCGATCACCGAGATGCGAAGCTGCTCGCTGTTGGACACCAGAGCAGAGTCACAATCGATATACAGGGTCGAGATCACGGACACCGCAGGGTCATCCAGTAGGAAGGCACCACCGTGGATGAATGAGCATCCATGGAAGTTCACCCCATCAAGATCGGGGTCATTGAAATCCATATCCCAGCGGACACCGAGGCTTGCTGCCGATATGACGAACCCCTGCGCGCCTGTGGCGTCGTCACCCGTCCCAGTCTTGACTCCGAAGGTCACATCTGTCGTGCCTCCAGAATTGCCGATCGCGCTCAGTCCGTAGAAGCTGTCAGCCAGGAACTCCTGGTCATCCCACAGCCAGATCGCGTTCGTGTCCGTGAACCCATGCGTTACCCCATCATCGACACCGAACTGGACCGGAGTGTTGACCTTCCACGCACCGCCTGGTGCCTGGACGAAGGTCCCGACAGAAGTACCCAGCTCGGCTGCGATGTCTGCGCTGTCCCAGTCCGTCGATCCACCGTTGCGACCCTGGATGATGATGCCTGGAGTCGCCCCGTCGTTCGCTAGGTAGGCGATCTCATCGATCCAGGTGTTGTCAGCCATACGAGGCATGACGGTGCAAAGCGATGCGAATCCGACGTAGCGAATGGCGTTTGTGGCTGGCTTCGTCCCGCCAAAGTTGTCAGAGTTGGTGTGGGCTTCCTCGATGTCTATGGCGAACTGGACCCACCCACCCGAGATGGCTGTGGGCCAGTTGTCGTTCCCACCAACGTAAACCTCGAAGAAGTCAGTGACCGTGTCACCTGCAAACCGGATACGGAACCCACCATTCGCCTTGTCTTCGAGCAGGCCGACAACACCACAGTTGATCCAGATGTAGAAGACCTTGTTAGCGAAGGCTGAGTTGACGATTCCATTATCGAACAGCAGTCCTGTGAGTGAGTTGGTTGAGAATAGACCAATCGAGTTGAGACCCTCGATGAAAATCTCGTCGTCCAGCGTGCCCGCTCCTGTTCCAGACAGGTCGTCATATGGCGTAACCGACTCTGCATCGTCGAGGCTTGTCCGGTTGTCAGTGATCGTGTCAGCCACTCTTCATCACCCGATCCCATGCAACCATTGCATATGCCTGCCAGGAGAACAGGTCATCTCTGCTCGCCGTCGGGATGAACACCCTATGGTCTGGGGGACGCCCTATCTGCTGCAGCCCAAGGTGTGACTTGTCCCCGCCAAAGTAGTAGATCGCATCATCAGGATGCTCGAAGTCAACGAGGCTCTCATCACCCTGCACGTATTGGCCATTGTCGGGAGCCAGCACAACCAGCGTGCCCTTCTGACCATTCAACGAGTCGGCGTAGGTAGCATCCATCCTGGAGAACACATTCGTAGACGGAGCATCGTCGGGATTGCCGAAAACGATCAGCCTGTCAGGCGGGAACGACGACAAGATGTAGTCCCACTGCGTCTGATACGTCCCATTGTTGGGGAGCGGCAATGCGACGGTGAACATCAGGCAATCTGGAGCTGAAGAAGCCCTTGGACCTCCGAGGAGGCGCGCTGGAGGGTGCCGTCCATGTAGGCGAAGGCACCAGGGGTGAACGAGTCTGAATACATGACTTTCAACTCCACCAGTCGCTTCTCCAGGACCGCAAGGACCGCCCGCAATGTGGTAGCTGACGCCTGCTGTTCGTATTCCACCGGCCCAGCCTTGGCGGTGAAGTTGATCGCCAGGTTGAGGATCTTGATGCTGATCATCCGTGCCCCAGCGAAGATCACCACCATCATCTGGAACTCCTCAGGGAGGGAGTCCATCTCAGTGCCGATGTCCACGATGTAGTCCGACGAGGTGTCGGGAGTGGCCAGGTCGTCACCGTCGATGATGGTCCACGTGGTGAGCGTCCCCGCAAGGCGGGCATCCCAGAACCCGTCAGCCAGGTAGCCCATCTTCTGGCCAGCCGACGCAGTTGGATACATCTCGGCACCGGGAGCATTCACTGTCCGGTCAAGGGAAGGGATCATGGATTTGAGACTGGTAGCCATTAGACAGGAGGCTCCTCAGGCCCGTCGTACACCGTGTACGTGTAGAGATCAGATGCGAAATAGAGAGTTCCGTTGTTGACCCAGCCCTGAGCGGTGAACTCACCAATGAGTTCCATGTCGGCCCGCACCCACTCGTACTCGAACACCCCGTTGGGTGCATCCGTCAACGTGACCGTTCCGAGGCCCAAGGTCCCCGTTCCTGCCCCCAACTCTTCCTCGATGTTCATCTGAATGTTGCCGAATCCGGTCAGGTCCACTGGGTTCTTGAGGAAGTCCCTGAAGGTGATCACAAGGGGAGGCGGCACCTCGCCCTGAGCGAAGGCACCCAATTCGGATGTGGTGGGCTGAGCCATCAGCTCCCCTTCACCGTTGAATCCACGGTCATGGAGGGTTTCTCGGTTGTCTGTTCGGAAGTATACGCCTCAGCGTCTTCAGGACCGGGCAGTCCCGTGTCCTTTGTGGTGTCGTATTCCCGTGAGTCCACAGCAGATGCATAGGCCGTGACTAATGCCTTGTCCTGATTCGCATGTGTGTCACGGGTTTCGTCGTACTCATCCGCATCGACATCGGTGTCGTACTCATCTGCATCGACCGGCATGATGAGGCGCTTCTCAGCCAAAATGTCAAGGGTGGCCCGTCCGAATGCTGCCGCCAGTCCTGATCCTGTGAGGGCGAAGACAAGATCAAACGCTCCAGTCCCATCACTGGCTGCATTCCCTGATCCAGCAAGGGGAACCTGAACAACGATGGGACCAGAGCCGTCACTAGCTGCATTGCCAGAGCCGGACAGGAACACCTCAACCGATATGGCGGCATCACCATCAGCAGCGTTGTCTCCACTACCGAACAGGAACGTGTTCTCGTCCAGACTGGCAAACGCGTCTGCGGCTGCGTTTCCAGAGCCTGAGAGGCCACGATCCCTTACCAGACTGGCGTCACCGTTAGCCGCTGCGGCTCCAGCTCCTGCCAGTCCGCGGTCGCGAGAAATCGCGGCAGTCGCGATAGCACTGGCGTCTCCAGACCCTGACAGGCTCTTGGTGATCCCCAGCGCAGCCGAACCTTCACCTGAAGCATGGCCTGAGCCAGCTAGTGATACTTCAAGTCCGACAGTCAGATCAGCGGAACCCTCAGAGGTGTTATTGCCTGAGCCTGACAAGAACGTCGTAATGTTGAGCGTTCCGGTCCCATCGTTGGTGGCGGCTCGATGGGGAGACGGCAGCTCAAGTTTGATCCAAGCAACCTTGGCGGTGTGGGTACCAGTGGCATTGACGCCAGTCGTGAACACCACCTGGAACAGCAGGTCGCTGTAGTCAGTGATGCCTGCTGCCACGATCTCAGCCATGGGCAGGGAGGATGTTGCAAACGATCCCGCAGTTCCAGAAAGGGCGAACTGAGTGATCAGAGTGACATCTTGATACAGGAACAACTGTGCAGTGACCCCAGTACCGTCGATGTCAACAAAAACACCGTTCTCGTGACGGATAACAAGGGTGTGGTCCGCGTCGGTGCCAGGATCAGCGATGATGCTGGGCAAGCCGAAGACCGCAAGAGCGACATCTGAGCTGCCATTCAGCGTTACGTCGATGTAGGGGGAATCAACCTCGGGGAGGGCATACCGGATGTCATTCCACAACGTGCCATCGCCATTACCTCCCGCTGAATCGCTCCAATGGGAAGTCGCGAATACATCCAAAACCGTCGAATGGTCAAGGAACCCACCCCGTGAAGCCAGTCCCCTGATCCGCTTCGGGAATGGAACAGGTCCATCTGCCGCCCCATGGCCTGATCCTGGGATACCACGGATACGAGAAGCTGTTCCCACCCCCTCGCTTGCGGCATGCCCATCGCCCGAAAGCAGCACCTCTGCTGCCGTTGTGATGTCACCAGTGCCCTCAGAGGCTGCCCGACCGTCACCTGAAAGCTCGACCTCAACAGTGAACGATGCGGAACTATCAGACGATGCGTCTCCAGCTCCAACGAGCTTCCGCTCGATCTTGGCTTCTGCTGTGCCCTCAGAGGCTGCGTCACCGTGACCGAACAGGAATGTGTTCTCCTCCAAGGAGGCAAATGCGTCCGCTGCAGCGTTACCACTACCCGACAGAGTCCTGGAGACACTGACGGCTGCATCACCCTCAGAGGCAGCGTGGCCAGAGCCTGAAAGGAAGGTGAATTCGGTGAGGACCGCAGTTCCTTCACTGGCTGCATCACCGTGGCCAGATATGAGGCGCTGGACACTGAGGGGACTGGCAGTGTCTGACGCAGCATGACCGGACCCAGCAAGGAACACCTCAACCGTGAGATCAGCATCGGCATCAGCAGCGTTGTCCCCTGAACCAGACAGGAGAGTGTCTGTGTCGATGAGGCCGCCACCGTCGCTGGCTGCTTGCCCGTCGCCGACCAGCTTCTTGGTGATCTTGGCTTCCGCGGCACCCTCACTGGCAGCGTGTCCAGATCCTGCGAGGAAGGTCTTCTCTTCTAGGTCAGCGAAGCCATCACTCGCCGCATGGCCAGAGCCTGAGAGGAGGCGCTGAACATTGAGCGGAGCGTCACCATCCGAAGCTGCTTGTCCGTCGCCAGACAGGAACGTGAATTCGATGAGCGCGGCGGTTCCGTCACTCGCCGCGTTACCGGCACCGACTAGCTTTTTGGTGATCTTGGCTTCTGCGAACCCCTCACTGGCTGCGTCACCGTGACCGAACAGGAATGTGTTCTCTTCGAGGCTGGCGAAGGCATCAGCCGCTGCGTGGCCACTACCCGATATGAGTCTTGTCGCCTTGACTGTCGCGGAAGAGTCGGCGGCAACGTTTCCTGAGCCTGAGAGGAATACCTGGACATCGAGGTCCGCATCACCGTCTGCTGCGGCGTGTCCTGAACCGGCCAGGAACGTCTTCTCTTCGAGATCCCCTATGCCTTCTGAGGCCGCATCTCCAGCGCCCCCAAGGGCCAGGAGAGCATTTAGCGGCCCAGAAGCGTCAGCAGCAGCATTGCCAGACCCTGACAAGAACGTGTGTTCTTGGAGGTTTCCGGTACCGTCAGCAGCGTTGTTGCCTGAGCCGGATATCGCGAGACTTATGTCAAGCGTTCCTAAACCTTCACCTGAAGCTTGCCCGTCACCGGAGAGCAACACCTCCACCGTCAGGATCGCGGTGCCGATGGCACTTCCCAAACCACTGCCGGCGAGCGCGAAGATCCCTGTTAAGTCACCGTCCGCATCACTCGCTGCGTAGCCCGATCCGGCCAGCTCAACGACAACGCTGAAGTCAGCAGAGGCGTCTGCTGCGTTGTTGCCCGAACCGGCGAGAAAGACATCCACATCGAGATCTGCTGTGCCCTCTGAGGCTGCCTGACCATCACCGACGAGCTTCCGCTCTACGTTGGCTACCGCGGTGCCGTCTGCCGCCGCATCTCCATGACCGAATAGGAACGTGTTCTCTTCAAGGGACGCAAAGGCATCCGCGGCGGCATGCCCTGAACCAGAGAGTGCCTTGGCAACCCTGAGGAGTGCAGGACCGTCAGATGCTGCGTTGCCTGACCCTGAGAGTTGGACATCAACGTCAAGGTCGCCAACACCGTCAGTAGAGGCGTCACCACTACCCGAGAGGAGGACTTCGACGGTGAAGACGGCTGACGCATCGGCAGCAGCGTCCCCTGCGCCTACCAACCCTCGGGTGCGGTCTACTGCGCCGGTGCCTTCACTTGCTGCGTGCCCTGAACCGAACAGGAAGGTGTTTTCCTCAAGGCTGGCAAACGCATCAGCGGCCGCATGCCCAGAACCCGAGATGAGGCGCTGAACGCTGACTGGTGCGGAGGCATCCGAGCTTGCATCACCTGAACCGCTGAGGAACACCGCAACGTCAAGGAGAGCATCGCCATCTGCTGCTGCGTGCCCTGATCCCGACAGGAAGACCTCGACATCAAGGTCAGCAGACGCATCAGCGCTCGCATCACCTGCACCAACTAGCCCTCGTGTGCGATCTACTACTCCCGTACCGTCCGCTGCTGCGTCTCCATGGCCAAACAGGAATGTGTTCTCTTCGAGGCTGGCAAACGCGTCTGCTGCAGCGTGACCCGAACCGGCTACCGGACGGAGCCTCCCCAAGAGAGCTGCAGAGTCACTAGCCGCCTGACCGTCACCGGACAGGAAGGTGAACTCGGTGAGTACGGCTGTTCCTTCCGAGGCCGCATTGCCGGAGCCTGAGAGGAATACATCGACATCAAGATCAGCGGAAGCGTCAGCCGCGGCATCACCAGCACCTACCAACCCACGGGTACGGAAGAATTCACCGTCACCATCAGCCGCGGCATCACCGTGACCGAAGAGGAACGTGTTCTCCTCTAGGGACGCAAAGGCGTCTGCGGCAGCGTGTCCACTGCCGGACAACTGCCGCTCTACGGCAATCAGGGCAGAGGCATCGCTCGCTGCATGACCACTGCCTGACAGGAAGGAGAATTCGGTGAGGTCCGCTGTTCCGTCTGCTGCAGCGTGGCCAGAACCAGACAGCTTGCGCTCGACGGAGATTGGTGCAGAGGCATCACTCGCGGCATCTCCACCACCCGACAAGAGGACCTCAACGGTGAAAACAGAGGTTCCTTCAGATGAAGCATGCCCAGAACCAGCTAGGTCAACGTCGTTCCCCTCACTCGGTGGGGTGCCCTGGAGAGAGTCGCCACCCTTGAGCGCAGACCCACCACCCGTCTTGCGGAGTACGAAGGATGGCTTCTTTTCAGGGACAGTGAGTTCTACTGACGCATCCGCAGCAGCGTCACCCCCACCAGCGATACCACGAGTGCGCTTGAAGTCAGTAGAGGCATCAGAGGAGGCGTCTCCTCCACCGACAAGGAGTCGTTGAACCTTGAGTGGGCCAGAAGCGTCAGATGAAGCATGACCCGAGCCAGCAAGGTCAACTTCGCCACCAACAACAGGACAGTAGAACGGTCTTGGGAGGCCGAACGGAAGTTTGGTGATCCCACAGCCCTGATCCACCCCAGGGAGGGACCCTGAACCGTCAGACGCAGCATTACCTGAGCCTGAGAGGAAAATAACGGTGTCACCCTTGAAAGAGTGACCACCACGGAGTGCCGAGCCACCATCCGACTGACGCAGCCGGAAAACGAAGGAAGGACCTACTTCGAGGTCAGCAGTGCTATCAGCAGATACGTGTCCAGAACCAGCGAGATCAACATCAGCGCCCGCGTCGGGGATCTCCAACTCGGCAGCATCGACAACCAGGGATCGAGCGGCTCCACCCTGCGCTCCCCGACCCCACAATGCGAAGTGGAGGTCGTTGTAGTTCGTGATGTTGTCGGCTTCGGTGCCGGTAAGGGTGTACGCCGTTTCGACTTCGGTGGCGTCGGTGAGGGTGATCGTGTTATCAGCGATCAATGTCCCGACATCGGGAACGCCCTGCCACAACTCGAAGTGACCGATGATGTCCTGGGCCGCGGAGCTGGCCCACAAGATTCGGAGAATGTGGCCGGTATTTACAGCCGGATCGGTGATCCCCGAGTTGGTGCCTTCGAGATCAAGGTCAGTGGTGTTGGTGTTATTGCCAACCGCTTCGGAGGCGATCGTGGTGTCATCGCCGCCCCCACCAATGTCCTCGTCGATCTTGGACCAGAACGCTGAGGTAGACCACGATCCACCGTCTACGTCCGCGATGGGGCGGATGAATTGGGCCATGAGTTATGACCCTCCGACTGTGCCCTCTGTCCCTACGATCTTCCACTCGGTGTCACCAATGGAACAAATAGCAAGAGCTGCTCCATCGGAATCGAGAGTCTTCGTTGTATCTGCATCGTCGAAGTCATCTGATCCGACTGCGTTGATCGTGACCGTGTTAGCGCCGTCACGACGGATGAGGTAGTTCACTCCATCGAAATCAGCGTTATCTGGAAGAGTCACGGTGCGTGCAGACCCAGCCGACATATTCACCACCGAATATGACCAGTCCAGGGTCACGTTGCCCGCGACCTCTCTAGCCCTGGCTCGATCAGCGACAATGACCCGCTTGTCAACAATCTGGTTGTCGGCGTGGGTGTTGTCGGATGCTGGCACATAGAGGAAGGCAAGAGGGACCGATGAGGCAGGAATCGTGGGAGCTTCAGGCTGAGCAGCCGGAGTCCCTGCTGTCACGACCGCTGTACCGGACGAGTTGATCGAAATGATGTCAAAACGAGGGTTTGTGCCATCCGCAGCGGAGACAGCCTTGTCAGCCTGTGCAGAGACGGTAATCTTCTCCCAAGCCAGGACCACCACCCCAGAGGCGATGTCTACTTCCTGTGCGGCTGGTGAGGACTCGGTGACAGCACAACCAGAGAGAACCCCCGTGCCTTGGTAAGCACGGAGCAGGATCTCGAAGTCTGCGGTGTCTGGCTCCGCCTGATTGACGTGGAAAGCCCCGCCCTGATTGGGTATGAATGGTTGCACCATGTCAAGCTCCAATCATACTTGCGAAGTGCGTCAGGACTGTCCCAGTGGGGGGGGCACCCCCACCCTCGGCTAGCTCTATCGCGAAGCCACCCCAATGCTCTGTGCCACCCCATGACCAGTCAGGAACCAGGTCGGTGGAAAGGTCCTGCCATTGGGTTTGGAACGCGTGAGCTGGGGAGGCTTGCGATTCGGTGTGGATCGCTTCCCAGTCGAGGCCAGCGCTGATCGTAGGGGAATCGACTTTGCCTATCGCGGCGAGTGGACGGTTGGTGGTATCAGCGAATGTGGAGAGCGTGATCGACGCAGTACCTGAAGCACTATCTTCACGGTCGATGACGATCTGCTCGAAGGCTGAGGCGTCGAGCGCAGCATCGGCGACCTCGGCCACAGACCACATGCAATGAACGGCAGTCTCAGTCCAATCGACTGTCACGGCAAATGTTCCCGGCGACGACCCCGAATCTGCCCAAAAGGCGACGACAGTGCTGTTGGGGGAGGCGATGGTGGCGTAGTGCTGGAGCGCGTCAGTAGACCCGTCGTTGCAGATCGTCCACGTCAGGGACCCTCCCGTCGCGGTAGGTGTCGGCGATACAACGTCGTTGCCGTGAAACATGGCGATGATGAGAGTGTCGGCAGTCGGGGAGAATGTCCCGGTGGCGTACGTCTGCTGATCGGTGGCAGTCTCGCCCTGTTCGAGGCGATGGATCTCCATCTCGAAGTCGAACGCAGAGACAGCATCGGCCTGTTGGGCCGGTCCTATATCGACTCCGCTGGTGGGCCGTACGTTCCCTTGGATGTCGATACCGAAGTCCTGCCGAGCATCGGGTTCAGAGCCTTGCCGGTTGGTGCCATTAGCGGTCAGGACGTTGGCTGATCCACCGCCATTGTCCTTGATGCTGAGATCCTCAGACCCGGTGGTGATGTTGTTGAGGACGATCCACTCGCCGCTCGTCTTGTCGGTGTCGGCGGAGTCATCGTCGGCGGATACCCAGTTGGTCATGTTGTCAGTCCCGCCGATGTCGGTCAGCGACGAATGGTTGTGGGCGTTGTGGGTTCCGTTCCACGTCGTAGTCCCGATTGGGTCAAGACGACCAGCACCATTGGCCTGGTCGAACAGCCAATCATCTTCAGTACCTGAGGCGTTGGTGCAGTCTGTCCCGTAGCAGTTGTAGATCGTGAACGTCGTCGTGATCCCCGACACGTCAGATCGGACGGCCAACCCTCCCGACCCGTTCGTGTCGCCGACACCGCATCTGAAAAAGGCGCAATGGTCAACCGTCGCTGTGATCGTGGGTGTTGCTCCAGTGTTCTGGCTGTGGACCCCGGCGCGTGTCCACCCATAGAAGATGCAGTTGTCAATGGCAACATCGACATTGCTAGCGGTGCCCCAGTAAATCCCGTCCTGGTTCACGGTGGCTATATCGCTCCAGATGATGCAGTAGGAGATGAGGGCATCAGTCATGCCACTATCGATGCGGATGCCCTCAAGCGAGTCCCCCGCAAAATCCTGCTGTATCTCCAGCCATTCGATTCGGACAAAGTCTGCTGAGTTGATGTCGATGACGTGTGTTCCGGTTGTATCGCCTCGAATTCTTGCTCCCGTCCCAGGGACTCCCGTATGGCGTGCCCTCGGCGCGACGGTGAGCCAGACGTAGTTGGTGATGCCCGACCCAACATCGCTGATGGAGATGTTCTCGTTGTACTCGACGGCATCGATGACGACACCCTTCCAGATGTGACCACCGCTGATATCTTCATCCGCTGCCCAAGCCGACATCGTCGAATAGTCAGCACCAGTCTTTCCGATCGTGCGAGTCTTGGTGGCCATCAGGGAAGCACCGTCCCGCCCGTCTCTGTGACCTCTTCGGCAACCTTGTCGTAGGCAAGGGCGATGTACGCAACCTTGAACTCGTCGTAGCTGAGAATGGTCCAACCACGAGTGTCGAGTTCGTTCTGGCGAGCAACGGGGAGAGATCCGAACAGGACACGGTTCTTGACACGGTGCCGATGCACTCGCTTGTCGGCATCATCCTCGTTGAACAGCTCAGGATCACCAACACCGGCTGCCTGCCAGAACCCACCAAGCAGCTCAAGTGTCTTCACATCAGCGAGGGTGAGTGACGGGACTTTGATGATCCACCAATCAGGAAGCTCGATCCTGTTCCCGTGATCCAACCCATCATCAATCACGTAGACAGGATCGCCAACTTCGTACCCGTTACGAGCCTGAGCAACAACACCGAATTCAGCCATTCATGTACCCAACCAAGCGACTGCCATGTGCGTCAGCCCTGAGACCAGCGCGTCCTCATCTCCTCCTTGAGTGTGGTATCCCTCGACAACGATGGTCTCTGTGGCTGTGATGTAGGCCAACCCACTCGCGGTTTGGCGACCCCAAGCCGTCAACGATGTCAGAGCGCCCTCCTCCTGGGCAGCAATGTCGCCAAACGTGCTGGCTTTGAGCGTAAGGAGACGGCGGCCTACCGGAGTGGCTTGGCCTTCCCAGAGGATGCCCCCCGACACCTGATACCACCCAGACTCGTTGATCGTCAACACCCCCGTGCTGGTATTCATCGACAAGCGCCCCGAAGGGTCATCTTCTCGGATAATCGAGTTGAGAATGATGGTGGTCGCTGTGTTGTTGGTGATGACCTGAGCGCTAGTGATCCGAGCGCACCGGATGAAGCTCCCAGCAGCACCGACATACCGAGCATCGTTGTAGTCCCGGTCAGCGACCTGATCACCAGCAGTGGGATCAAGAGGACCCTGCATCGTGGTGCCGTTCATCTCCAGGTCAGCAGCCATAACGTAGTTTTGTGTAGACGCATCCCAGCGAGGCATGATGTCCTCAGCGGTGACTACATGCTCAACCTGATCGGTGTCACTGTGTGCAGCGCCAGTGGTGCCGTCATCTCCACGACCAAGGCTGGAGAACGTGGTGCCTGACTTGGCAGCAACCGTGATGACTTCGGCGTTGATCCTGATCTTGAATGGGACCGCTGGGTAGCCGGTGGCGTCGTCAACAACGAGGGAGGACGCTCCCGAGGTGATCCCGCCATTCAGTTCAGTGGGAGGAGCCAGGTTCGTGAAGTTGTATACAGCCATGGTCCCTCAACACAGGAGGCGGGGCATGCAAGCCCCGCCTCCCAATCGCCCGCTTCTCTGGTTAGTAGCTGTCGCCTGGGTCGCCGAGCTTGGCAACCAACGCACCAATGGCGAACTTCGCTGTGTCACCGCTGTCCACAGCCTTGTTCGTGTCGAGGTCAGCGAAGAACAGGAGGACTCCTCCCGATGAGGCAGTGTGATAGCCCCACGCCTTGACCGTGCCCCAGTTGGCGGTTGCCTCTGGGAAGGTGATCGCTATCTCGTTCGCAATCGTCGAGGGGGCACCAGCCGTCGAAGAACCCCAGTTCGTGCTGTTCTTGGCATACGCCTGACGGGCATACGCCCCGCCTGTGGCCTCCGTGCCACCAGAACCCGTGTCTGCAGGGGCTGTGGTGAACAGGCCAATGTGCGTCGGAGGACCAACCGGCAGGGCAGTACCGGCGAACCAGTATTCGAGGAGGTCTTGCTCCTCGCCGTCTACCCATCCACTCATTTTCACTCCTTCACGTGAAGATCAAGGCCAATCTACCAGACACCTCATCAATTCTGGGTACAGTGCGCTGCCCAGAATGAATGGACGCTATGAAGTGGACCGACCTCTACCCAGACAGCACCACAGAAGAGATCATGGAGCGTGTAGACGAAAACTGGGACCTCGACGGCCCACTACCCCTCCCGAAGTTCACACCCCACTGCGTCTGCGGGAAAGAGGAGTGGCACGCTCGCCTCTGGCTGTTCTGGGACCGCACAGCAGGGGGACAGCTCACCCACCGCATCACTCACCGCTGCGATATGTCAGTGAAATGCCAGCACTGTGGGCAGGTAGTGATCTTCGGAGTTCCGCTACCTGACGCATGGGTGGAATACTGGAAGCCTCGCCTAGATGTGCAGATCGACTTCATGAGCGGAAAGCACATCTTCGAGGAGATGGAACGAAGGAGTGACATTGATCCCTACGGTTGGCGAACGGACATGGCCAAACGAACCGTCAGTTGAGCTGTGCGTCGATGAGTGCGGGTCCAAATGCTGTCGGACCCCATCCTTCTACCTCCCACTGAAGCCTCACGAGGAAGCCCTCTTCGAGGGTTACCCGATTCGTGACAAGATCGCAATCCGTGACGACAAGCTGGGTAAGACCCTCAAGGGCAGGTTCTTCTCCTTCCAGGACAGCGGAGGACGATGCCCGCACCTCGATTTCGCTGGGATGTGTTCCATATATGAAGATCGTCCTGACTGTTGCCGTTCCTTCCCCGACGAACCTGTCCCAGGTTGTCTCGTCTGGCCTTCAGAGTGGGGGCACGAAATGGTCCCTCTCCCATCGCCCACGCTCGATGACGAGTTTCCCTTGGAAATATTCAATGAGACTCGTTCTGAATAGCGAAGGCTGGTGGTGGGTGCAGTGCCTGTGTGGCGGCGATAGCTGCACGGACTATCCGTCGTCGAAACCATTCCTCTTCCTCAAACACTGACTCCCCAGCGGTGGAGCCAGGGAGTCAGCTAGCGGGTCCAGGGGGGAATGGGGGGGGACCCACTTCTCCCACGTTAGACGCAGTTACGTTGCCGCGGAGAATCATTTTTCGCGTTCTCGAAGAAATATCCCCCAAATACCTAGTTCACTAGTCACTTGGTGTTACGGTCGTCCGCCTGATGGTATGGAACGAACGTGGAGCCTGTCGCGACTCAGAGAGCGCTCTCTTCTTTGAGGACCGATACGAAAACGCCGCAAAAGCACTCTGTCACGACTGCAAGGTACGTCGTGAATGTCTGGCCTACGCCATCGACCATCACGACCCAGGCGTATGGGGCGGGACCAACGAAGTAGAGCGCAGACAACTCCGCGGCATCACCGTGAAGATCGAGTTCACCGAGTCCTAGCGAGGATCCATCCCCACCTTGTAGGGAATGAGCTTGCCATTCGGCTGACGAACAAACGTCACACCCTCTGGCGCACCCTTCTCGATCGTCTCCATGGAGTGGTCAACCAGCTCGGGTGACTCTGGCTCCTCGGGGATATCCTCGGGCAGGTCGTCGGTCCACTCCTCCAGATGCTCCACTACGTCCTCAGGCGGCTCTTCGCCGTTGTCCTTCGCCATATTCGTACTCCTTGATCACTTCGCTTGCCAACGGGTCCGCTGGAAGAACAATCGGGTTCGACTGCGGAAATCCCCGTGGCGGGAAGCTTACGACCTTCGGCACACCCAGGAAAGCATGGATGTCGGTCATGGTCTGCTCTGGGTTCGCCGCTAGGTCCTCCTGGTACACACGAAGGACCTGATCGGGTAGCTTCTCCTCAATCCTGAGACACCACTGCTCGATCTGTGCCCACTGTCGCAAGATGGGTGCAGGATCCCCACCTCTCCACCACGTGTTGTATCCCAGCTTCATCATCGATGCGATCACCCTGCGCGGGTCCCTCACGATGTGGATGAACTTGGTTTCGGGGAAGTGCTTGATCCACCAGTTGAAAATATCAGGGTCCGAAACCTGGGTGGGCATCTTGTCACCCAGAACAGCGAGATCGTCCCAAACCTTCTTCTGAGCATCCTTCTGGATGACCCTCGCGTAGGGACGCTTGGAGAGATCCTGAACGATGTGGTTGAACTCCATGTGCTGGATCGCTTCGTAGCGTTCCCTCCAGGTGCCCTGGTAGAAGGACTCCTCACCCTTGTAGAAATCAACGGCTCGGAGCGTGTGGACCGCACCTGCTGATCCGATGTCGAGGTGGTGACGAACGAAGGGCTTGAGAGTCATCTCCGCGCCCATCTGGATTTCCTGGAAGGTCAGCTCAGGGCTGCCATTGTCCACCTGATAGAGCAGCCACGCCACATCCGACTCATTGGTGCAGAACACCTCGGGGATGCGGTTGAGGAGGGTCGCTAGATGAGATGTGCCGGAACGCTTGTTCCCGATGAACTGGAGCGGCAGCAACGTCCTAGAGGATGAGGCCGATGTTCCAGTCGGCTTCATCAGCGTCCGCACCCTGTGTGGTCGTACCGAGGAAGGCAGCGTCGAAAACGTTGGTCACCTCGTCGAAGGTCTCGGCGAGAGCGATCAGGTTCCCGGCACGGCCAGCAACCTTGGCGGTCAGCACGGCATCGTCAGAGATGAAGGCAGCCACGTCCACTGTCGTATGGGCAGACATCGACGTTGCGTAGTCGGTACCTGCGACACCGGACAGGTCCATCGCTGAGACCAAGTTGAGCTTGGCCTGCGCCAGCGAAGCACCGATGTTCACGTTGCCGTCCACATCTGTGAGTGTGGTCTGGAACGTGTAGACCTTGGCGTCGATGGTGTAGTCATCACCATCGAGCGGCTCGGTGTCCATGGTCAGCGTGGCCTCTGCGGCGATCGCTGCACCTGCGCTGGGATCGATGTCTGCCGCGGTCGGGTTGTGTACCCGAACCACGATCTGATCGGACGCATTGATGAAGGCGGTGGCAATCAGCCCATCGGGAAAGCCTGATGGCTGACCGAGGGTCACGATTCCACCTGCGTACGCTTCCTGCGACTCGACCGTCAGCTCTTCGGTCTCACCAGCAGCGATGTTCGGGAAATTCAGGACGGCAGCCTCAAGGACTGCCCTCTTACGGGATTCTTGCAGCACCATCAGTTCCTCCTCAAGGAAAGCCTCGCAGCAAGACTATCACGTCGTTCAGGTGAAACTTGGGCAGTCAGGGGGAAGGAATGCCCTTGATGTTGAGCTGGAGGCGCAGCATGGCCTGTTGGAGTTGACTGGACGTGAGAGTCGCCTTTGTGATCTGCATCTGGAAGTCAGTCAGCCCGCCAGCGAGGTAGCTCCATGGCGATATCTCTTTCCAGCCCTGGGTGCGCGTGAGGACGTACTCAGCCTGGCTGAAGCTATGTGTAACCGTCGTCGTCGTCATGGATGTCGCCACTTTTGACTCCTAGCACTTTACCGACAGCCCACCAGAACAGATCCCAGGCGGTGAGGATGATCGTAGTCCCTACGATGACCATGATGACCCCAATCACGAAAATCACAGCTTCCACCTTGCCTCCTCAGCTCGTTCGAGTATAATCGAACAAATGATTCGAGTCGAGTTTGAGCCACCTGATAAACCTTGGAGTACCAACAGCGATCGGAGCCTCCACCATCATGAGCGTGCTAACGCTATCGCTGTCTGGAAGGGACGCGCATCCCTGGCGTGGACTAGCTACGTCAACGGACTCGGGCTTGACCGCCATCTGGGTCCTTCCCTCATCCGCATCCACATCCCCTTCCCAGTCAACCGAAGACGGGACCCTCACAATTATTGTGGGACCGTCGTCAAAGCCATTGTGGACGGCCTCGTACTCGCGGGAGCATGGGATGACGACACCCCCGAGTTCGTAGAACACATCTCTCCGATCCTCTACAAGGGTGACATGGTAATCATCGAACTTCACCCGAAGGCAGAGGCAAGGCTTCCGTGTGAACATGGCGAGTACCAATTCCATGTGTTTGGTGATGGGCATACCTGTAACAAGTTCACCACCATCAAATGGTGAAAAAAGGAGACATCCTCGGCTACCTGGTTGTAGGGGGCGATGTCGCTCTAGATATCTATGACATCTCACTTGCTCACGGAATGGTGCTTTTTAAGGCTTCGGGTGGCGTCACCGTTTCTCATCCCCCAGGTGACTTAGTAGGGGTAACAGTCATGGACATGGATCTCAAGATTGTATTCGAGGATGAAATGATGCTCACGCCCTGTCCGCCAGGCATTAACGAGGGGGACACCCTACAGCTTGACTTCGAGCTTGACCCTAAGGGGAGAGGAAAGATGGAGCGATGGGTTCAAGTGAAATAGACATCCATTACGACCGTGAGGGTAATCCGATAGGGACTGTCGAGTTCGCGGAGCTGTTTGAGGACAAGGATTACCAGCACGTCAAAAGCCAGGTCGTCCATGGGTTCAAGGTCAGCACTGTATGGCTAGGTACAGACCATAGTTTCGGTACATCATGGAGTACTACTAAAGACAAGCCAGAACCCATCATCTTCGAGACCATGATCTTTGGTGGAGATCAAGTAGCTCCCTGGGACGAGTACCAAGCTCGTTACTCCACAGAACGGGACGCTCTCGTTGGCCACATGATCATCTGCGATATGATCGCATATCACTACACAAGGCTACTGGGACGCCACGAATGGGTGAAAGCGAAAACCCCACATGACGAAGGCTTCTAAGCCCTACGACAGCCACACCATCACGGTCCTCCCAGGGGAACCCTGTGGGAAGGGTGTCTACACCGGCGCTGATATTCGTGTTCTCGGCCAAGAAGGCTGGTGGAAGGGACCACGCAAACAGGTTGGCTTCTGTGAGAAGCAACAGTGGCACCGCGGTCCCTGCACCCACCTGATGTCCAGCTACCCGCGATGATCTCCGTAGACAACGTGAATTGGACCCGAAAAGAACTGATCCTCTTCCTCAACCACGTGCCAGACGGTAGCCAGGTCGTGTTCAGCAACTGCCGCTTCGTCCTGAAGGATCTGGACATCTCCGCCTGGCCTGGCCTGACCCTGTCGTTCAACAACAGCTACTTCTATCCGACCTACGAGGAATCATACGCGCTCGGCAAGGGTGGCTGGCACAACGTAAGTGATCCTTCACCTGAAGATCGATGAGGTAACCTGCAGGTATGGGCGAGCTGTTCAGTAACGCATCGAACATATTCCTGACTGTGGCTGCGCTTGTAGCGGTAATCGGTGGGGCGTTCAAGTTCTTCAGACCCCAGATGCGAGCAGCTCTCGGCATCGTTGACCTCACCGACGATGATGATGATGACGACGCAGCACCAGTTCTCCCCAAGCACGTGGCTGAAAAGGTCAATGAAGTGCTGGAAAACCAAGAAATCTTCACCTCAGTACTAGCGCATCTCGTGTCAGAGATTTTGCCACCCGACTCGGAGCAGATAAAGGATGCGCTGCAGGTCCTGCACCGAGCTGGCCTCGTAGACAACGCAGAGGAGGACGAATGAGCAAACACGCTCCATCATCAAGTTCTCGTCGGAAGACGGGCAAGATGAAGAAATGCGGCTCGAAGTCGCAGCCTTGCAAGAAGTGATCTGATGTCATACTGGCAAGAGAAGCAGGCTGCAGAGCGGACAGGCAAGAAGCCCGCCAAGAAGACCACCAAGAAGCAGTCAGCCACTCTCCCTGAGGATCTCAACGAGATGTCCTTCAAGGATCTGAGAAAGCTGGCTGCTGAGATCGATCTCCCAGGCCGATCGACTATGACCAAGAAAGATTTGGTCAAGTCGATGACATGAGGTAGATTCCTCATTCGCCCACCCCCGATACGGTAGCCCATGACTGCCATGTCTCGTGGAGGCAAGAGGGGGTGGGCTGCAAGTTTGGGATGTCACCAATCCCGTCTCTGAACACGCTGACTCATCCCAATAGGGGGCACTGAGTCTGGTACGGCACCTGGCGTAGAACCAGGCGAAGGTCGGCTCAGGGCGCTTTTGAGCGTGCGATGCGGATAGTCAAGAGTAACGGGAGCTTGGCAACCCAATATGGCGGAGTGTTGACCGATCCTGTCTCTGGACACAAGTCGTAGCTCAATTGGTTAGAGCGCCCATAGAGGGGTTGATCCTGGTTCGACTCCAGGCGGCAACTGGATAGTTAGAGCAACAGGAGCTTGATATTCCGTGTTATGGTGGGGTCGTTGAGGTCGAACCGGCATCCGCCGGTGTGTGACACGGGCGAGAGACCTCCGGCGCAAGTACCTAGGTGCCGGGGGTCTTTCGCTGTTCTAGGACCACTCCTGACCGATATGTAGGTTCCCCTTACGGAACACCTCCTGCAGCCACACAGATCCAGTGAAGATTGGATTTGCCTTCCACGAGAAGTACGTGACGAGGTCTAGCTCTATAGAGAGCGGATCAGCATTTTCGAGGTACAACACGATCGCCTTGTGGTTCCGGTCGTAGTACTCCTTGGCTCCAATCATTCGCTCAGCATGTTCCGGCCAGAGGTCAATGAGTTCATCCTCACGGCTCTGGTCCACCCAACCATGGCTCGACTTCACAGGGCTTCGATCCACGCTTGATACTCGTCGGGAGAAAACGTGTCCCAGTAAGAGTTTTCGACGGGTGCGAACTGTCTGACCCAGAATTCGCTGAGATCCCACCGGAACAGCACGAAGAATGCTGGCACACCAAGGCTGTCAGCAATCAGGGCAGTGATGTCGGATTGCGGGTCCCGTGTGGTGAATCGTGTCCAGGCGGCCACCAGATAGCCCATAGGGAGCTTCATAGTCCCGTCTACACGGCTGAGTTCGATGAGAGCGACCGGATACATCCCCTCGACATCCGATCGCCACTCCACCTGGTCCAGATCGTTGACATAGGAAGAACGACCGAAGGTTCGCCTCCACTCGCGGTACCGTTTCGTGCGGTCCTCTAGCTGCGGTCGCTGGCTGGTCTTGATACCACCCTCTCGCTTCACGGAGCCAGGGTCGGTCCAGTCAGGGGATACTCGCCCACAGGTGGGGCACTCACCGCTCATCACGGTCCAAACTGGCCCCAGGGTCGTAATCTGGTGCAGCGGATGGAGGATCAAAGTCGTCTGGTACCTCCAGTTCGGGCATCACGTGCGTGCCCGTCGAACGTTCCAGCTCTTTGCGGTTCGCTTCCAACCATTCAGGGTGCGTTGCTTCAGGTGAAGGATGTAATGCCCTGGTCTCCTTGAGGGTCAGGTAATTCTCCTCCCACTTGTCCATGAACGCCCACGCGACAAGCCCAACGGCTGCTGCACCAGCGAATACTCCAACGAACTCCCACGAGAAGCCCCCAGCGAGCAGTATCCCGATCATGCCCCACACCTCCACACCATGGACACCGCCGAGACCGCGATGATCAGCAACGCGACCGCCAGGATCAGCTCAACGAGGTTGACCTTCTTTTCGATATCCATCTCTCCACCGTCTCTTTCGTTTCCGGTACATATCCACAGTCAGCTCTCTCCACACATCCCCATGCCTCAACACCCACCGCGATGGCTCTGCAGGCAACACTGGCGTCGGCCTCGGGGGTGGTATGTAGCCCACTCCGTTAGGTCGAAACGGGAGCGTCATCAGCCATCAGTGTTTCACGATCTTCGCGCCCACAGCGTTGATACTCGCGACGACCATCTTGCTCTCATCTGATGGTTCGGTATAGAGAATCGTTGCGGGGAGCAGTTTCCAGGCTCCATCCCTGTTGACCAGCTCTTTCCCTTCGATGAGGATGAACACACTGTCCTTACCCCACTTCTCAACAGTTCTCATGGGACCACAGCGTAATAGACCGCTCTCTTGCCAGTCAGGATGGGTCTCCCGCTATCCACAAGGGAAGGGCGAGACACGAGCATCCGGTAGGTGAACTCGACGCTGTTCTCCTCCTCGATAATCCCAGTGATGTCAGTGACGGAGACATCGAAAAGGCCGCACAGGTAATCCGCCTTCTCCTTGTGGTGCCAGATGTCCCTGTAGCTCTGGATGGTGATCTTGCGTGGGTACCTCGGCCCGAACACGCGTGCCCTGCATGTGCATGGGGCCACTGGATCGTCACAGTTGAATGCGTGTTCCATCAGTTCCCATCCCAACCCAACGACGGTTCGAGGAGATCCACTGCGGGGGCATAGAAGTAGAACGTCGCTTGACCCGCATCAACCCAGTCTTCCCAGACTTCGATGATGGGGTGCAGGTGCAACTCGCTACCAGCGTGTTCGTGGATGAGCGATCCGTTCTTGCTGCCATGCAGCCCCTCAGGCTGGTTGTTGTTGAATTCTTGGAACAGGTGGCCGTGACGGACCTTCTCTCCATTGATGTACTCATCCATCATCGCGGCCTCGAATGGAGCGGCTTCCCATATCGCCCGTCGTACATCCAGAACAGCACCCAGTGCCCGTTCACACACACGCCCTTGAGGTTGATGAGGGCAGGGATAGATCTGAGAATCAGGTTCAGGTCTGTCGAGTCGGTGTGGCTCCCACCAACGTCGTGGCTCATAGCCAGAAGCAGGGTTTCAGACCGGCTTCCTTCCGCGCCCTCCATGGACACCCGATATGTCCCCAACCCCGCTTGGTCAGCACGAACTGCCGCATCCCCAGAGCGTAGCATATTGTTCGATTCCAGTCGAACAAAGGGCCGTTTCTAACGTGATATTATTTGAGATACCACTCGAACAGATAATATTACGATTCACCACCCGAGCTT